>Ga0123353_10002102_pt1 | contig 24612 bp, 20 predicted proteins | sample TergutLab28metaG_3_FD_92763 | JGI IMG/M metagenome (GOLD analysis project Ga0123353, IMG submission 92763) | Labiotermes labralis P3 segment gut microbial communities from Petit-Saut dam, French Guiana - Lab288 P3 | ecosystem: Host-associated > Arthropoda: Insects > Digestive system > Gut ... | reverse complement strand
GATTTGGCCAGCAACAGCGGCGTGCAACGGCAGGCGGCGGTGGATTACATCCGTCGGCAGATCGCGTTGTGCCGCGAGGTGGGCGGGTCGTACATGCTGGTGGTTCCGGGTGCGGTGGGTCGGCCCGCGGCGTACGACGACAGCGAGTTTCACCGCAGTGTGGAGACATTGCGGCTGGTGGCGGACGAGTTCGCGCAGGCGTCGGTCCGGGCGGCCGTCGAGCCGATCCGCTCGGCGGAGGTCAGCCTGGTGCACACGTTCGCGGACGCGGTGGCGTACATCCAGGCCGTCGACAGCCCCGGCGTGCGGCACATCAACGGCGACGTGTACCACATGCAGGTAGAGGAGTCCAACATCGCCGCGACGATCGCCTCCGCGGGCGAGCGGCTGATCAACCTCCACCTGGCCGACTCCAACCGCTGCGCCCTGGGCGAGGGCAGCATGGACCTGGACAGCATCCTGATGGCGTTGTATTTGATTGGTTACGCCGACGGCCCGCGCTTCTGCACCCCCGAACCGCTGGGCCCCGGCGGCGATCCGTACCCCGCGATGAACGGCAGCCCCGACCCGGCCATGCTCGACCGCCTCGTGTCGCAGACGGCGAGGTGCTTCCGCGAACGGGAAGAGCAGATTAAGACGTTGGTGTAAGTGGTCGGCGGGTTGTGGATGTGGCTTGCCTCTTTGCGCTGTAGGACGTTCCGTGTGGAACGTCCTACAGCGCAAAGAGGCAAGCCATCGAGAAACATTCGCTTTTCACAACGTCTTACAACGCAAAAAGGCGAGCCATTGTGAACGATTCGGTGTCTTTCGAGCATCAATCACGACGGATGGAGATTTCGCTTCGCGACGGGTACGCGACGTACGGGGTGTTGTACGAACCAACCGTCGCGTCTGGTCTTCCGGTGGTGTACGTTCACGGCATTGCGTCGCATCCGGGGTGGTTTGTGCGGTCGTGCGAGGCGTTGGCGCGGGCGGGGCATCCTGTGTTCGCGGTGGCGAGGCGGGGGAGCGGCGAAAACACGATTGACCGCGGTCATGCGAGGTCGGCGTGGCAGTTGGTGGCGGACCTCGACGACGCGGTTGTGTGGACGTGTAAACACACGGGGGCGGCGAAGGTGCATCTGGTGGGCGTGAGTTGGGGCGGGAAACTGACGGCGGCGTATTGTTTGCGTTCGGCGTACGCCGGACGGGTGGCGTCGCTGACGATGGTTGCGCCGGGGATTGTGCCGCTCGTGGACGTGGGGTGGCGGACGAAGTTGGCGGTGGCAGCGGCGTTGGTGACGGGCCGGTCTCGGAAATTGTTCGACATTCCGCTGAATGACGTGGAACTGTTTACGGACAGCGAGGCTGGGCGGGCGTTTTTGCGGGGTGATCCGCATCGGCTGACGCGGGCGACGGCGAGGTTTTTGTTCGCCAGCCGCGAGTTGGACCGCCAACTCTCGCGGGCCCGCGCGGGCGCCTTGACGGCGCCGACGACGCTGCTGCTGGCGTCGCGCGACCGCATCATCGACAACGCAGCCACCGCGGCGGCGGTGCGGCGGCTGACGAACGACAACGCCAACATCGTCACGCTCGATGCCGCCCACACGATGGATTTCGAGGAAACGCCCGACGAGTTTCTCGCCGCCCTGGTGGCGGCGACGGAATGTTAATGTGGCACGTCCTACAGCGCAAAGAGGCAAGCCAGATCAACATTCTCCACATCAGCGGCCTGTCGTTCCCGCGTGGTGACTGGTGCTTCGCCACATGATCGTGGCGCCTTTGCGAAGTTTGCCTAACGCGGCGATCAGGGCGAGCATGGTGACGAAGCAGCCGAGGATGTAGCTCAGGCAGAACATTGGACGGCCGAAGAGCAGTTTCAAGAAGCGGTAGATCACGGTGATTTGCACGACCACCGTGGCCAGGCCGACCCAGCCCAGCGTCCGCCAGAGTTCCGCGTGCTCGCCGCCCAACGCGGCGGTCAAAAATCCCGCGGCGGCGGCGAAATACGGCGACATGCTCACCACCAGCAGGACGATCAGCGAGAGGATCAGCCGCCGGGCCGAGCCGAACGTGCCGTAGAAAATCCGCGTCCAGCCGCGATACATCTGCTTCAGCGACGAATACATGCGGACCGTGTACAGGCCTTCGTTCCGCGAGACGTGCAGTTTGTGCCCGCCGGACTTGGTGAGGGCGGCGAAGTGCATGTCCTCGTTCACCTGTCCGCGGACGGCGGCGTGGGTGCCGATGGCGTCGTACGTCGCCCGCCGCATGAGCATGAAGGCACCGTTGGCGTAGGCGTTGCGTCGGCGAGGGTCGTTGACCTTGTCGGGGTTGAACCAGATCATCATCAGTCCGCCGCAGACCGGCTGAATGGTGTTCTCCCAGAAGCCTTTCATTTCCAGCACGGGCAGGAGGCTGAGCAGGTCGCTGCGGGTGTCCTGCGCGTGGGCGAGGGCGACGGTGAGCGTGCGGGTGGAGGTTTGGGTGCAGTCGGCGTCGATCAGGCACAGCCACTGGCCTCGGGCGCGTTTGACGGCGTGCTGCATGGCGTGATTTTTTCCGCCCCATCCTTCGGGCAGGTGGTCGATGTTCAGCAGGATGACGCGCGGGTCGCGGGCGGCGATTTCGGCGACGATCGCGGCCGTGCGGTCGGTGCTGCGGTCGTTGGCGACGATGATCTCGACGTTGGGGTAGTCTTGCCGCAACATGCTCTCGACGCACGCGGCGATGTGGTCCTGCTCGTCCTTGGCGGCGACGACGACGCTGATGAGGGGTGGCGCGGGCGTGCCACGTGGCGCGGGCGTCTCGCCCGCGCTGTGCGTTCCATTGGGCTGGCCGCTGGAGGACGTCGAATCGTCTTCGCCCGGCGCGGGCAACGGGACGCCCGCGGGACACGCGGGCGAGACGCCCTCGCCACGGGAGACGCCCTCGCCACGTTCGTACGTCTCGCGCAGGATGAACCCGTGCTTGCGTTCGAGGGAAATCTGCACATGCCGGCTGATCCAGATCAGGCCGATCAAACCGCTGAGGATGATGAGTGTTATGGGTAAAATCATGTCATTATTTCGTGTGAGCGTTTCTCCGTACACAACATTCTACAGCGCAAAGAGGCGAGCCATCGCGAAAGATTTTTCGACGACCCTGTGCCACCTCTGTGCTCCTCTGTGCCTGTGGTAAAAAACTCACGGGTGCTTTGCGTTCCCGCCGCTGTCGGCGAATTGGGTGTTGTACAGGTGGCGGTAGAGTTCGCAGCGGCGGAGCAACGCCTCATGCGGGCCGTGGTCGTTCACGTTTCCGTCGGCGATCACGACGATCATGTCGGCCGACAGTACCGTCGCGAAGCGGTGGGCGATGGTGAACGTCGTTCGGCCTTTGACGAACTCCTGCATGGCCTGGTGAATCCGCCGCTCGCTGTTGGCGTCGACCTGGGACATGGCCTCGTCGAAAATCATGATGGCGGGGTCGCGCAAAATCGCCCGTGCAATGGAAATCCGCTGTTTCTGCCCGCCCGAAAGCGTCGCACCGTGCTCGCCGACCATCGTGTCATAGCCGTCGGGCATGTCGCGGACGAACTCGTCCACAAACGCCCGCCGGGCGGCCGAGAGCACGTCGGCCTGCCTGGGGCGGCTCAACCCGTAGGCGATGTTCTCGGCGATGGTCGCGTGGAAGAGCACCGTGTCCTGCGTCACCAGAGCGATCTGCCGCCGCAGCGACCGCACCGACATCTTCGCGATGTTGTGGCCGTCGATGAGAATCTGCCCGCCCGTAACCTCCAGCAGTCTCGGGAGCAGGCTCACCAGCGTGGTTTTGCCCGACCCGTTGGGCCCGACGATGGCGACGGACTGCCCCGCGCGGACGGTGAGGTTGATGTCGGTCAGCGTGTCGGTGGCGGCGTTGGGGTAGCGAAAGGCCACGTGGCGGAATTCGATGGATTCGCGGTGCCGCGGCAGCGAGGGGGCCTTGGGCACGTGGGGCTCTGGTAAGGCGTCCTGAAGTTCGAAGATGCGTTTGGCGGCTGCGTCGGACTCGGCGAAGCGCATGGTGACTTTGGCGAGTTTCCGAATGGGGTCGAAGATGGCGAAGCAGGCGGCCATCCAGCCCATGAAAATCGTTTTGTCGAGGCTGAGTTCCACGAATCCGAACGGTTTGTCGTAGAACACCATGTACCCGGCCACGGAGGCGGCGGCCATGGCGGTGATGGTGCTGAGAATTTCGACGGTGGGTCCTGTGGCGGCGTCGAGTCGTTCCTTTCGGTTTTGCTGGGCGACGAGTTGCCGGTTGGCGCGGAAGAACCGCCGTCGTTCGGCGCCTTCCCTGGTGTAGGCCTTGACCACGCGGATTCCCTGGAGCGTTTCGTTGAGGACGGCCAGCAGGGTGGACCAGCCCTCGAGTGCCCGCCGGGAGGCCTTGTGCATTTTTTTTCCGAGTTTGCGGATGATGAAAAAGGCCGGAGGACCCGCGATCAGCGCCAGCAGTGTCAGTTGCCAGGAGAGGTACAGCGCCAGCGCGATCGACCCGATGGCCTTGGCGGGTTCGACCATGGTTTTGCCCAGCAGGGTGTTTTGTCCGCGGGCCAGTTCGTTGGTGTCCTGGACGAAGCGGCTGGTGGTGTCGGTGACGTTCTGGCTGAAGAAGGTCACGGGCAGTCGGAGCACTTTTTCGTAGTTTTCGCAGCGCATGTCCATCACGCCCCACCAGATGGCCGTTCCGACGAGGTACTCCTGGAAGAACATGAACACGGCCCGCACGAGCGTGATGATGAGGGCGACCCCCAGCAGTCCGATGAAGATGTGGTAGTTGCCTTCCGGGGTTTGGGGTTCGGGAATGTGGCGGACGATGGCGCGGAGGGCCCGCGAACTCCCGTTGGGGGCGGTGGCGTGAAGCGTCACGTCGCGCCGCTGTCCGTCGGGTTGCTGGATCAGCAGTTGCAGCGGTTCGTCCGGCTGGGCGTGGGTGAGGCGGCGGAGCACCTCCCGGCTGTGTGTGACGTTGCCGTCGATGCCGATGATCCAGTCTCCGCTGACGAGTCCGGCGGCCGCGGCGGGGGGGGGCGGTTTGCCTTTCGGACCTTTGTCGACGCTGACGACGTTGACGATTTTCGGCAGATTTTCACCGTCGATGGCCTGTCGCGGGTCCTGTTCGACCAGCCGGGCGCCGATCACGTCGCCGCCGACGCTCATGTACGTCCACCCGTGCAGACCTTCGTTCGTGATGAGAATTTTCGCGCCCGGAACCACCAGTCCCGGCGCGCCGCCCCAGAGCACGGCGATCATCAGCGTGCACAGCACCGCCACGCCCACCCGCCGGCGATACGGATACAAATACCACAACGACCGCCGAAATCCGGTCAGGCCGTCGCGAAAGAACGTCCGCCCGAGAAACTGTAGCGTCCGGACGGACCACGTTCGCGGCCTGGTGTCGTCGTGCGCGTAACTATACGATTGTTTGTGCATGGACAGAAAGGTTATATCGGGCGCGGGCGGATAAAACAAGGCGAAGCCGCACAAACATTTGTATATTGAACGAGGTTTTGGAGTTCGAAATTTTCGACGGATCAAAGGAGTTTTCATGCTGGAACGCGCGACGCAAAAACTTGAAAACATTGGCCGGTTCCCGGTATGTTATCGCGGTGGAAAAATTCGTACCAATTTTTGCGGTGATTTTGTTGTCGATGGCGGCAGGGTATTTGGCCAGGCGGTTGAGGCTGGCTGGGGATCGGGCGGCCAATGGGTTGATGACGGTGATTACCGTGTTGGGGTATCCGTCGGTCGGGCTGTTGACGATCTGGCAAATTCAGTTGGCGTGGGAGCACCTGTGGCTGCCGTTGCTGGCGTGCGTGCAGGTGGCGGCGATGGCGGCGTTGGCGGCCCCGGTCGCGGCCCGGTTGACAACCGACCGCGGCGAGCGGGGGGCGTTTGTTTTGCTCAGCGCGTACGGAAACAACGGCATGACGATGGGCGGGTTTGTCGTGTTCATCCTGTTCGGCAGCGGCGAGGAGTTAGGCCTGGCGAGTTTGTTTTTCGTGTTGTTCCCGACGATGGTGGTGGTGCTGGGCTACCCGATCGCGAGGCATTACGGCACGCACGGGCCGACGCAGGCGGTGGGGCGGCTGCTCGTGAAAAGTCTGCTGGACTGGCGGAGCCTGGCGTTGCCGATCAGCCTGGCGGGCGTGGGTCTGTCGCTGGGGGGCGTTCCCGTGCCGGCGGCGGTGGACGAGTTTCACGTCGTGGACATGCTGGTGTACGCGATCAACGTGTCGGCCTATTTTTCGATTGGCCTGCGGTTACAGGTGGCGCACGTGTACAAGCTCCGCGGGTTGATCGCCGCCCTGGCGGGCACGCGGTTCGTGCTGGGGTTGACGACGGGCCTGCTGCTGGTCGGCGTGACGTGGCTGACCCCCTGGCCGATCGTCGGTTCGGCGTTGTCGGTGGTGGTGATTCAGTCCTGCGTTTCCACCGCCGTCACGGCCGTCGCACTCACCAACATGTTCAATCTCCGCCCCGCCGAGGCCAGCGCCCTGTTCATCACCAACACGCTCCTGTATCTGGTGGTGGTCCTTCCGCCGATGTTATGGATTTTCCGATGAGAAAAAACCGGTTACAGCGGGCGTTGGAGGGGGTGTATTGGGAGCATCGTCAGGGGTTGTATACGTTGGCCCTGTCGGTGACCCGGTGTTCGTCGCGCGCGGAGGACGCGGTGCAGGACGCGTTTGAGCGGTTGTGGCGGCTTCGCGCGCCGCCCAAGGGGGAGTTGGTTCCGTACGTGTTCGCGGCCGTCCGCAACGCGGCCGTCGACCAGATGCGCCGCACCGCGGGAATGATTCAGCCGCCCGAGGACGCGTCGATTTTCGCCGGCCGGTCGGCCGACCCCGCCGCCGACATGATCGACGCCGAGCAACGCGAGCAGGTTCGGCAGGCGGTCGAATCCCTTCCCGACGATCAGCGGCAGGCGGTCATCCTCCACCTCTACGCCGGGCTGACGTTCGAGGAAATCGGTGTGATGCTCGAAGAACCGCTGCCCACCGTCGCCAGCCGCTACCGAAGGGCCCTGGAGAGGCTGCGGCAGAGGCTGTCGTCTACAGATTGCGCTATCTCTCACCCCCAAAAGGAGACCTCGACATGATCGTTGACATGGACAAGCTTATCGCCAGACAGTTGGCCTGCCAGGGGCCGGAAACTGTCGTATTCGATTCCGCACACTCCACCGGGCTGACGCCGGTACGCCAGACGCCCGTGCCGCTCGGAACGGTGGTCAGCCTTGATGGTCTATGGAAGGCCGTCTATCGCAAGGGCGGGCGGACGGCCCTGATCGATATGCCCGGCAAGGTGTTCTATGGTGACCCGGAGGCGGAGAAGGGCGAGATTCCAAATTTTGACCGCGTGAAGCTGCAGCACATTGATGCAACCGACGGCGCCCGGTTGTCGCGGACGGTTGAGATTCCCGCCGCGTGGGCAGGCAAACGTATTTTTCTTCGGTTTGATGCCATCTACCCCGGCGGCGACGTGTACGTTCAGGGGCGGAAGTTGCTGGAGGTCCGCAGCGGCCTGACGCCCTCGGACGTGGAGATCACCGATCTCGTCACGCCGGGCGGAACCGTCGAGGTCGCCGTTGATTTGATCCGGCGCCACAAATTCATCCAGCTCGACATGCCGCGCCACGCGCTGGAGTACGCCGGCCTGCCGCAGCCGGCGTGCCTGTTCGCCGTCGATCCGGCCCACATCACCGGCCATTTCCTGGTGCCGTCGCTGAATGCCGATTTCACGGCCGGGGCGTTGTCCGGCGAAGTGACGTTGAGCGGGCCGGCCCCGCTGGCCGTGGCGGTGTTTGACGGGGACGTCCAGGTGGCGACCGCGGAATATCCCGCTGCCGACCGCCACCAGGTCCGGCTGGCGTTGCGTTCGCCGAAACTGTGGAACGACGAATTCCCGAACCTCTACTCCGTCCGGTTGACCGTCGGCGACGGGTCGTGTTATGAGTTCAAAACCGGTTTCCGGCGGCTGGAGTTTACCAACGGTGTGCCGACCCTGAACGGCCGATTTGTGAAGTTCCGCGGCGTCAATCATTTGACGTTCCATCCCGAGCACGGGCTGTACACGCCGAAGGACTGGCTGCGACGCAACCTCGAACTGATGAAGAAGGCCAACGTCAACTGCATCCGAACCCATTTCACCGGGCCGGCAGCCTTGCAGGAGCTTTGCGACGAGTTGGGGTTCTACCTGCTCCAGGAAATTCCCATCGACTGGGGCACGAATTTCATCCACGACCCCGAGTGGATGGGGCCGATCCTGCACCGCGTCGAGAGCGTCATCCGCCGCGACCGGCACCATCCGTCGCTGATGGTCTGGAGCGTCGGCAACGAGAACATGCCCGAGTCGAAGGCGGCGTCCGCCGACGGCTGGAACCACCTGGCCGGGCTTGACCGATTCTGCCACCAGCTCGACCCCACGCGCCCGACCATGTTCCCGCCGCCCGGACCGGCCAACGCCATTAAAGGCATCTTCGAACTGCGCGTCGGGGACATCGCGGACACGCATTACAATTTCGCGCTGGCCATGGAATTCATGAAGTCGGATCGAATCGCCAACCCGCGAAGCTGGGAGGCCGACATGGAAACTACTACCCGCGCCGAAGCCCTCGCCCGCGGCTGGAGCGGCGCGTTTTTCAGCTCCGAATGGGGTATTTACAACCTCATTCCCGACCTGCTGAACAACCCCGCCGGCAACATCATCGCCACGTACAAAGGCCCCGGTCCGATGTCCGGTGCGAGCACGACGCAGGTGTTCCAGGACCGGCTTGCCGTGGAGTGGGGTTTCCTGCGCTCCGAACCGACCTGCCTCGGCGGTGCGTTTTTCCCGTGGATGAGCGCGTCGGCGGGCCGGGAGAATCCGTGGGGCTGGATGCGGTTCGGCGAGGACTGCGACTGGGGCGTGGTCTGTGCCGACTTCACCGTCAAGCCCGAATTCTGGGCGATGCGGCGGGCGTTCAGTCCGGTGCAACTTCCGGTCCGGCTGGCCTGGCGAAAGGGACAGGAACAACTGGAATTCCGCGTCCAAAACCAGTTCAACGCCATCGACCTCACGGATTGCGTGTTCCGGGCCCAGATCGCCCACGCGGGCGAGACGGCGATGCGAAAATTCTTCGACCTGTCCGTAACCGGCGCGCCCGGCGAGCAGGCCCGGGTACGCGTCCCGCTCACCGCCGATCAGCGAAACCTCCTCGACGCCGGCCACGCGCTGGTGTTGCGATTGACGCTGCTCAGGCCGGACGGTTTCAAGTTCCTGGTCAACGAAACCTTCATCGTGCCGGAAACGGAAAGCGCCGCGCCCGCCGCCGACCTGCCGCTGACCATCGGCCCCGATGCGGTCATGGAAAACCGATGACGGTCCAAGGCAGGTCCGCCGCGTTTTCGCACCGCCCGGCATACATTTTTCCTCATCGTCCGTTTGAGGCACATAGAATGGAGTAGAACGAATTCCGGGAGGAGGGGATGATGATGACGATGCGAACAATTCTATGTGTGGCCGGCGTGGTGGGCGCGGTGTGGATGGGGGCGGCGCGGGCGGAGGTGGATGTCAAGCCGATCGCGACGGCGCCCGACGCGGCCGCCGCGAAGACGGCGTATGATCGGCAACTGGCCAACGCGATGCCAGGGGAGAAGCTAACCTTGGACCACGCGATCGTGTTGCGGATGGCCCACCTGGGTCAGCCGCAACTGGCGCAGGAGTACGCCGAGGCGCTGGTGAACGCCCACGATGCCGACGCGGCCAGTTGGGCCGTGCTCGCCTACTCGCGGGCGGAACAGGGGCAGATCGAGCCCGCCCTGGAGGCGGCGGCCCAGATCAAACCCGACGGCAGCCGCTTCGTGACGCGGACGGCGGGGCAGATGCTTGCCCTGTACGACACGCGCGTGGACAAGGCCCAGGCCAACGGCGACCTTCGCGACGCGATGGAAACCCTGCGGCGCGGTGTCCGGGGCAACGACGTCTATAACGACGCCTACAACGAAGCCTACGGTGTGTACACGGCGGCGGCGACCCATCCGCCGAACTCGGTGAGGAACGGTTACTCGGAACCGGCCGCCACGCCGCAGGACCCGTCCTCCGGGTTGGCCTACGCGGGCAACGGAAGCGACGCCGACGACCAGCCGCCGGTAGTGAACAACTACAACTATTACTATGACGACGGCGGCGGCTATTACGGTGGCGGCTACGGTAGCGGCTATTACGACAACGGGTATTATGGCGGCGGGTACTACGGTTGGCCCGGATACGGTTGGTGGGGCCCCGGATGGAACGACTGGTGGGGCACCGGGTTCGGATTTGACGGCCTGCTGTTCGACGGACTGGCCTTCGACCGTTTCGGCCGGCGTGACTTCGACCGTGACCGCCGGGGCGACTTCGGTCGGCGTGGCGACTTGGACCGTCGCGGCGATTTGGATCGTCGAGGCGGGTTCGAAAGCCGGCGCGAGTTCTTTAACGGCGGGCGTAATGTTGGTGACGGCCAGCGGAGCTTCGTCGGTGACGGGCGTGACCGGATTGGGCGTGGCGGGTTTGCCGGTTCGACCGGCGTGCCCGGAGGCGTGATGGGGCGGCCTCGGATTTCACCGTTCGCCGCCGGCGACAACGCGCCGAATTTCGGTGCGGCCAATCCCGGCAGCGCCATCCGGTCGCGGACGGGGGTGACGACGCCGCGAATCACGGCCCCCAACGGAACGATATCGCCGTTGCGGCGGACCGTCGCCGTTCCGCCGGTGACCACGCCGCGATTCGTCGGCAGGGCGGCCAACGGCACAGCGTCGCCCATGTCCCGATTCACGCAGCCGGGCCACTTCGGGCCCAGCGAACGCTTCGGTCCGAGTGAACGTTTCGGAGCGACGGGCCATTTGGGACCGAGCGAACATTTCGCTCACCCGATGCCCGCCTTCCACGGCGGCGCCCCCATGCACGCGGGAGCGACGTTCCACTCCGCCCCTGCCGCCCACGCCCCCGCCGGCGGTGGTTTCCACGGCGGTGGCGGATTCCACGGTGGCGGTGGTGGATTCCACGGCGGTGGCGGCGGTGGCGGCCATGGCGGTGGTGGACACCGCTGACGAAAAAAATGTAACGATCTGGCCCTGCCTGTTTGCGTTATAGAACGTTCCGGTCGGTTGGCATTGGCCACAACACACCGACCCGGCGCGATGGCGCCGGGTCGGTGTTGTGGTGTTGCGATGTGGTGCGCAGCCGGCGTTCTCGCTATGCCTTCCCGTCATTTTCCGGAAAGAATCTCCCGCAGGTCGGCGTCGGCGGTGGTGGTCGGTTTGAGGGCGAATTTGTCGACCAGGACCTGGACGGCCTCCGGCTCCAGGAAGGCGGGCAGGGTTGGGCCCAGGCGGATGTTTCGGATGCCCAGGTGCAGCAGGGTCAGCAGAATCGCCACCGCCTTCTGCTCGTACCACGACAGCACCAGCGACAGCGGCAAGTCGTTCACGCCGATCCCGAACGCCTTCGATAGCGCCACGGCGATCTGGATGGCTGAATATGCATCGTTGCATTGCCCGACGTCCAGCAGGCGCGGAATGCCTCCGATCTCGCCGTGGTCGTCCTTGTTGAAGCGGTATTTCCCGCACGCCAGCGTCAACACCACCGTGTCTTTCGGCGTATTCGCCACGAACTCCGTGTAATAGTTTCGGCCTGGCTTTGCGCCGTCACAACCGCCGACCAGAAAGAAATGCCGAATGGCGCCAGCCTTCACCGCGGCCACGACCTTGTCCGCCACCGACAGCACGGCGTTACGCCCGAACCCCACGATGATGCGTTTTTCCGGTGACGTTTCGGTGAATCCTGGCGCGGCGAGGGCGGCCTCGACAACCGGGCCGAACTGTCCGTTCTCCACATGCTGGGCGTCCTCGTGCGCGACCAGGCCCGTGGTGAAAATTCGGCCGCGGTATGCGGGCATCGGTTTCTGGATGCAGTTGGTGGTCATCAAAATCGGGCCTGGAAACTCGGCGAATTCCCGCTGCTGGTCCTGCCATGCGCCGCCGTAATTCCCGACGAGGTACCCGAACGCCTTGAGTTTGGGATACGCGTTCGCCGGCAGCATTTCGCCGTGGGTGTACACGTTGATTCCCGTGCCCTCGGTCTGCCGGAGCAGGTCGAGGAGGTCCTTGAGGTCGTGCCCGGACACCAGCACGCACTTGCCGGCCACGGGGGTGACGCGCACGGCGGTCGGCTCGGGATGGCCGAAGGTCTCCGTGTTGGCGGCATCGAGCAGTTCCATCGCGCGGAGGTTGATCTCTCCGACCGCCAACGCACGGGCGAGAGTCTCGTCGAGCGTCGGCGTCTCCTCGAACACCAGCCAGGCGAGCGTTTCGTGCAGGCGTCCGCAGGCGGCTGCGTCCTCATAACCGAGTCTGGCGGCGTGGTGGAAATACGCTGCCGCCCCCTTCAGGCCATACACCGCCGTCTCCAGAACGCCCGCGAGTGTCGCCCCGAAACGCGATCGGCGTTCCGCAACGCCGTGTGCCAGACCGAATTCGGCCCACTGCTCTCGCGTGGTCAGGCCTTCGATCGCTCTCGCAGCCGCCGGCGACCCGTTCGACCGCATCGGCGCGACCAATCCTGCCCCCCGCGTCAGGAGGCCTTCGATGTGCACCGGGTCGAAATCGACGTTGGTCACGGTGGTGAACAAACTGTCCACCACGAAACGGTCCAACTCCGCCGAACGGACATTTTCCCGCGAAACGTGCCACGAAACAGCCGCCGCCACGACGCACAACGCGTCCTGCAACGCCGCCGTCTCGGCCGTTTTCCCGCACACGCCCTGGCGGGCGGAGCATCCCTTTCCGCCGGCCGTTTGTTCACACTGATAGCAAAACATGGTGTCTCCTTTTGTTTGTTGTTTATTTGCTTTCCGCCAACAAGGCGGCGATTTTGTCCAGCGAAGTCCCGCGCAGGTATTCCTCGATCCGGTGTTGCAGGTCGCTCGCCAGTGGAGCGAACGGGCAGACCGTTCCTTTCGCACAAACCGGCTGGGCAAACAGGCAGGCGTGGCGAAACGCGCGAGGCTCGAACACCTCCACCACGTCCCACAGGGAGATGTTGGCCGCGGGCCGACCGAGCCGAAAACCGCCTTGCCGCCCATGCACGGTTGTGACGAGCCCCGCCTGCCCGAGGCGACGCATCACGATGCGAGCGGTGTGCAAACTGGCCTGAAGATGCTTCGCCACACGGGACGCGGAAAGCGGCGCGTCGTCCTCCGCCAACGCCACCAGCCCCATCGCGTGCAACGCCATCGCTGCCATGTCGCCGATGCCCAGCAGTCCGTGCATGATCCGTGTCCTTTTCAGCGTTTATATGCGTATTATATTACGCATATAAAACCTGTCAAGGGAAAATCCAACAAACGAAAAGGCCAAAGGTGCATTTCGCTGAAACGTCAACTGCCCGCCGCGGGGTATTCCTCTGAACAGGTCGCCATGCTACAGTCTTGTTTATGTACAAAAAACCCGAATGACGAAGCTCGAATGACGAAGCCCGAAAGACCCGGCAAACGAACAGCCATTCGTCATTGTCGTTTCGTCATGGATTCGTCATTCGGATTTCGTCATTCAGGTTTGGCGATGCCCTGTGCACGAGCATCATGCAGGGTGCGGATGACGTCACCGTCCGGCGTTGTAGTCGTCCACCACCTGCGTGACCAGGCGGATGCGTTCGATGTCTCCGGTGGCGCTCATTTCGTCGCTGATGCCCAGAATCAGGTTCGGCGCAAATAAATCCATCACACGCTTCGCGCAGTCGATCAGCGTCTGCTCGCTGAAATGCGTGTCGAAATACACGGCGGGAATGCCGTCGATCAGCACCATGTCGCCCAGGGCGGCCTTGGTTTCCTCGAGCGTCACGTCGCCCTGCGGCAGGGGGGTGATCGCTTCGATCCCGTCGAGGCCCGTGTCGCGGGCGAATTCCAGCAGGCCTTTGCAGTTGCCGTCCCAGTGGGCATGCACGAACTTGCCTGCCTTGTGCAGTTTTTCGCAGCGGCGTTGGTAGACGGGCAGAATGTACTTTTCGAACATCGCCGGCGAGGTCGTGCCCGAGTGCAGGTTGTCACCGAAATTCACCTTCATGATCGGGCTGGCGTTGATCACGTCGATCTGCCGGTCCTGCGTTTCGTTCAGGGTTTCGAAGAATTCCTCGCACACGGCCGGCCAATCCATCAGGGCGTAAATCGTATTTTCGACGCCCATCATTTCGAGGTACAGTTTGGCCGTCGTCGTTCGCGTGATGCAGCACGTCACCGCCCCGAGACCTTTCCAGTCCTCGCATAGTTTTTCGTAGTTGGCCTGATTCCAGACCCAGGTGCGATGCTGTTCGCGCCACGCGGCCACGCGCATTTCCTCGGGCGACGACACCGGCCATTTGAGTGGCTTGTGCCACCAGGTGCTTGGGCTGATGTAGTATTTCGCGTACTGTTTTCCGACGGGCGTGTGAATCGTCACCTCGTACTCGGAGGGCGACAGGTCGTTCCGCTCGATCCGCACGCGCGGGTCCTCGATCCCCTGAATCGCCAGGTTGAAATCGTACACGCGGTTGGCGCAGCCAAAGGCGCGGTACAACTCGGGATGGCTGAGCCCTTTGTAGCGTTCGGGCATGGGGAAGTAATCCAGCGGCGGACGTCGGGTGGTGAACCACGCCCCGATGCGGGGTTCCCAGATGACCTTCCCGCCGGCGCGGCCAAAGGGCACGTCTAATGAGAGCTGCGTCAAGTCGATGTTGGCGTGATCGGTCGGACGGCCTGTCATACGGGGATTCCTTTCATGTGATGAAGGGCAGTCTACCGTACGTAACACAAAGAACAATAAAAATCGCGATTTCTTGTATAAACCGTCGATACCCGGTGCGTCCTCTTGCATTCTCGTCGTCGTGGCGGCATACTGCGACGATGGACGAGCAGGCGTTAAAACTGGCGATTTGCGATGTGGGGCGGCGGATGTATGACAATCACTTCCTGGCCGCCAATGACGGGAATATTTCCGTTCGCGTCGGGCCGGGACGGTTTTTGTGCACGCCGACGGGCATGTCCAAGGGATGGATGACCCCCGAGGACATCGCCGTCGTGGACGACCAGGGGCGGCAGCTTGAGGGCAGGCGGCCCCGGACCAGCGAGATTCTGCTGCATCTGGAGATATACCGCGAGCGGCCTGACGTGAACGCGGTCTGCCACGCGCACCCGCCGCACGCGACGGCGTTCGCCGTGGCGGGCGTTCCGCTGCCCGCGGGATTCATGCCCGAAACCGAGGTGCTGCTGGGCCCGGTCCCGGTGGCGGAATATCACGCGCCCGGCAGCACGGACGTGGCCCGGAGCATTTTGCCGCACTTGAAGAACAAGATCACAACGATCCTGCTGGCCCATCACGGCGTGGTCGCGTGCGACCAAACGCTCGAGCTGGCCTACTTCCATCTCGAAACGGCCGACATGGTCGCGAAGATTCTGCTGCTGGCCAAACAGATCGGCGCCCTGCCCCGCCTGAACGAACCGCAGATGCGCGAACTGCTGAAAAACAAGCAAAACATGGGCCTGGATGACCCGCGGCTGAACACGCCGCCCACCGCGCCGCTATACATCGGCGAAGCCTTTGCCAACCCGGTTCCGGTCACGCTCGACGATGCCACCCTCGAACGGTTGGCCGACATGGTAGCGGCGAGATTGGCGAGAAAATCGTAGCATCCAATGTGACGCGGGCGTCCCGCCCGCGCGTCGCGAGGCCGTCCCGGCCTCGCAGGCTGTGCAAAAGCCTTGATGCTTTCACTGCGCCAGCCGTATGGAACGGTCAGCGAGGGCGAGACGCCCTCGCCACACGCGGGCGGGACGCCCGCGTCACGTCACAGATGGGCGTTGTTCGGGATTTTCGGTACGATGCGTTTGGATTCCCAGTCGGGGTTGGGTCCGGGGATTCTGGCGGCGACGTCTTGCTGCCACGCGTGGAGTTTCGCGAGCAGTTCGGCGGTTTTTTCGGGGAATTCCTTCGCGAGGTCGCGTAATTCGCCGAGGTCGTCCTTCAGGTTGTACAGTTCCGCGTGGCCGTCCTCGAAGAATTCGATGAGCTTCCACTCGCCCGCGACCATCGACGCCGCCGGCGTGCCGCCCTGGTTGGAATAGTGCGGATAGTGCCAGTAAATTGCGTCGCGGTCCAGCGAGTCGAGGCCTTGCAATAGCGGCATCAGGCTGACGCCGTCGCAGTGTTGTTGCGGGTCCAGCGGCAGGCCGGCGGCTTGCAGGAACGTCGGGTAGAAATCGGTGCTGGTGACCGGCGTGTTCATGCGCGAGCCCGGCTGGGTCACGCCGTCCCAGCGGATGATCTGACACACTCGCGTGCCGCCGTCGAAGTTCCACCCCTTGCCCTCGCGATACGGCAGATTCGACGTCGGCGAGCTTCCCGTGGACGATTCCCCGCCGTTGTCCGAGGTGAACGCGATAAGCGTGTTGGCGAGCAGCCCTTCCTCCTCCAGCACCGCCATCACTCTGCCGACGTTCCAATCCAGGTTTTCCACCATGGCGGCGTAGACGGGGTCGGACTGAATTTTTCGCCGCTCGACGCGCTGGGTTTGCAAGTGCAGGGCGGGGAAGTACTCGCCGACCTCGATGGCGTCGATCTTGTCCAGCCCCAGGGCGCGGGCCTTGGCGATGTATTTGTCCACCAGTTCCTGCGGTGCGTTGCAGGGCATGTGGACGGCGTAGTGCCAGAGGTTCAGGAAAAACGGGCGGCTTTTGTCGCGGTTTCGGATGAGGCCGATGGTTTCGTCGGTCAACCGGTCGGCGAGATATTCTTTGTCGTGTTTGGCGACCAGCGGCACTTCGTAGGGTGGAAAGTGGCCGACGAGTCCGGGCCAGCCCATGTGACAGCCGCCGATGTTCACGTCAAATCCGTGGTGTTCCGGGTAAAACGGCTCGTCGCCCAGGTGCCACTTGCCGACGTGCCACGTCTGGTAGCCGTTCTCGCGCAAGGCCGACGCGATGGATTTTTCCTCCAGCGGCAGGTAGTGCAGGTACGGCACATCCGCCAGCCGGCCGCCGTCGGTGTTGCCGCCGATAAACTGTGTGACACCCACCCGCGCGGGATACTTGCCGCTCATGATGCTCGCCCGCGTCGGTGAACACACCGGGCACGACGCATACGCCTGATCGAACCGCACGCCCTGCGAGGCCAGCCGGTCCAGGGTCGGCGTTTCATAAAACGAACTGCCGTAACACCCCAGGTCCATCACGCCCAGGTCGTCGATCAGAATCATCACGAGGTTCGGTTTCATTGTGATTGCCCTGTTTATACCACGCTCCACACTTTTACCGCCGGGGGACCTTTACTACAATGCCTTTTGCAAGGAGCGTCCACATGGCCGAGAATTTGACCGTGACCGTTGCCGAGCGGCTGTGCCTCCGCGAGCTGGCCAGGCAGTATGTCGAGTACGCCCACAGGCCCATCATGGCCCAGCGGGCGGCGCGGCGGTACGATCACAGTATGGAACGTTCGATAACGCAAACAGGCCGAGCCATATTCACGTGGCGGCGGCTTCGCGGACACACCGACGCGCCTGAAGACTGAGGACTGTCGTTAGAACTGGTGCAAGAACCGCACGTCGCCTTCGAACAGTTGGCGGATGTCGGTCAGGCGGTGTTTGCGCATCACCATGCGCTCGATGCCCATGCCGAACGCAAAACCGGTGTACGTTTCGCTGTCGTAGCCGACGGCATCGAGCACGTTCGGGTCCACCATGCCGCAGCCGCCCAGTTCGATCCACCGCGTCGTGCCGTCGGTGTTGTGGAACAAAATGTCGATCTCGGCCGAGGGTTCGGTGAACGGGAAGAAACTCGGCCGGAAACGGGATTGAATGTCCGGGCCGAAATACGCCCGCACGAACTGGTCGATGGTCGTCTTCAGGTCGGCCATCGTCACGCCGCGGTCCACGTACAGTCCCTCGACCTGGTGGAACATGTAAAAATGCGTCGCGTCCACCGTGTCGGGTCTGTACACGCGGCCGGGCGCGATGATCCGCACGGGCGGTTGTTGACTTTCCATGGTGCGGATCTGCACGGTGGAGGTCTGGCTGCGGAGCATGACGTCGTCGTTGATGTAGAAATTGTCGAGCACGTCGCGCGCGGGGTGGCTGGGCGGGATGTTGAGGGCTTCGAAATTGTGCCGCTCGTCCTCGACCTCGGGCCCCTGGGCGACGGTGAACCCCATGCGGGCGAAAATCTCGCAGATTTCGTTGACGGTCTGCGTCAGCAGGTGTTCGTGCCCGACGCGAGGCCGGACGCCCGGCAGCGTCACGTCCACCGCCGGTCCGCTCCGGCGCGGTGCGGCCATCGTCGCGGCCTTGGCGTCAAACGCGGCCTGCAACGCGTTCTTCAGATCGTTCGCCTTGGCGCCGAACTCCCGCTTGGCGTCCTTGGGCACGTCCTTGAGCCAGTTGAACACCTCCTTCACCTTGCCCTTGGCGCCAAGGTACGCAATGCGCAACTGCTCCAGTTCCACGGCCGACGCCGCCCGCTGAAACTTCGCCAACGCCTGTTCTTTCAATTCCCGAATATCGTCAAGGTTCATGATTCGTTCTCCGATGCGTTGATCATAGAGGAACGCACGCGCGCGGGCAAGCACTATTAGGCTGTTAGACTGTTAGGCGCAGGCTTATGAAACCTTTGGCCTAATGATTCATAAGCCGGCGCCTGACAGTCTAACAGCCTAACAGTCTAACAGCCTATAATGCCCGGGAGGTCACGCATGGTGATCGTGAACGGGAATCAGGCCGAGTTTTTGTTTTTTCGTCCGACGGCGCAACAGGTGCACCTGGTGGGGGACTTCAACCACTGGCACGCGCGTCAGGTGCCGATGATCCGCAGGCCTGACGGGCACTGGCAGGCCCGGCTGAGCCTGCCGCCGGGGACGTTCAAATTCCGCTACTGCGCCGACGGCGAATGGTTCACCGACTACGCCGCCTTCGGTGTCGAGTTCGGCCCCTTCGGACCGGACAGTCTGTTACGAGTGACGGACTGACGCGGCACGTCGTTATCGCTGCACGCGGGCGTTGCCTTTCCAAATCGTCCAAACCTGGTCCTCGTCGGCCGGTTGGGCGTAGTCGGTGATCAGCGTGGTGACCAGCGCGCCGCAGGCCCAGCCGAACTGGCCCCATTGCTCGCCGGGCCAGCCCCGGAGAATCGCGTACAGCAGTCCGCCGACGAACCCGTCGCCTCCGCCGATCCGGTCGAGCACCTGGATTTCCCGCGGCTGAACCACGTGCCAGTTTCCGTTCTCCCACACCATCGAACCCCACAGGTGACGCTCCACGCTCAACACCTCCCGCAGCGTCGTGGCGAAGACGCTCGCCCGCGGCAGCCGCTGCCGGGCCTGGTCGATCATGTATCGAAATGCGTCGAGCTTGTGCGAAAGTCCCTCGCCGCCCGGATCGGGGCCTTCGATGCCCAGGCTCAGTTGGAACTCCTCCTCGTTGCCGATCACGATGTCGGCCAGTCCCGCGATTTCGAGGAACGTCTCGCGCAACTCCTGCTGGCGTCCTTTCCAGAACGACGCGCGGTGGTTGAGGTCGAACGAAATTCGCGTGTCGTGTTTGCGGGCGGTCCGGGCCAGTTCGAGGCAAAAGCGGCTGGTTTCGGGCGACAGCGCGGCGATCAGCCCCGACAGGTGCACGATCCGCACGCCTTCGTTCCCGAAGATGCGGTCCAGGTCGAAATCGCTCGCCGAAAGCGTTCGCCCTGCTTCGCCGGCGCGGTCGTTCCACACGCGGGGTCCGCGCGATCCGTTGCCGCTGTCGGCCAGGTTGAACTGGTGGCGATATCCCCAGGGTCCGCCCTGGTCGAGTTGCTTCGCTTCGACGTCCATGTGCCGGGCGGCCAGGTTGTCGCGAATGAACCGCGCGATCGGGCTGCCCTTGACCAGGGCCGTCAACACCTTCACCCGCAGGCCCAGGTACGACGCGACGCTCGCGACGTTGGTTTCGGCGCTGGTGGCCTGCATGTGAAACGTGTCGCTGCAATGCATCGGCTGCCCGCCCGCCGGCGTCAACCGCACCCCCATGCTCGTGGGCACCAGCAACGCGTATTTCGGTTCGTTCGGCATTATGGAATCTCCTTTCGTTTCATATAGAATAGCGGAAAACGACGTCAAACGCCAGCCAGTAGCCACAAGGTAAGGAACGCACCTGGCGAAAGGCAGTCAACGCGGGAATGAGTGATGGAAAAGTGGTTATAATCAACATCGTATGATTTGCGGCAGGTATGGCCATACCTGTTGGCTACTGGCTATTGGCTGCTGGCTTATTCCCGCCTCGCGAAACGTCGATACAGGACATAACGTGATCGGTGCACGAACCATTGTCGCAGGGCTGTCGCTGGCCGTGATGCTCATCGGCGGCTGTCTGCCGCGGGCGGTGAGCGGCGGGCCGTCCGAGGTGCAGCCGGACCGGCGGGTGTTTCATCGAAAGGCGGGGTTTTCGATCATTCCGCCGGAGGGCTATCGCGACCACGGGCCGACGTTCTGGCATGTGATGAATTTCCTCGGGCCCGACGCGGGGAATTTCACCGTGCATTTCAACGTCTGGGTCCACGTGGACAAAGGCCACGATATCGAACAGGCCGGGCCGCTGCTGCGGAAGGCCGCCACGACGTATCTGCCGAAATACCGGATGCAGGAGGAGGGTTTCCGCGGCCTCCCGCCGGGCCTGTCGTATTTCGCCCACGGCACGTACACATGGGAGGGCCGCGATTTGGCGTGCGTCATTTATTGCATCCGCGGAAACAACGGCTATGTGTACGCCGTCACGTTCAGCGCCCCCGTCGAAGCGTTCGACACCCACCGGCCGGACTTCGAATCGGCCATCGGAACGGTGCGGACGACGGCAGCCAATAGCAATAGCCAATAGCCAGTAGGTGTGGCGAAATTGCCATTTGCCAGAGCACACTGCCGGAGTGCACGTCACGTTTGTACGTGGAAAGAAACATGGTGGCGTCAGGGATCACTCCTGTGCGCCATGGTCACGCAGCCATTTTTTCGCTTCGTCGCTGCCCGCAATGGACAACGGCGTCCGGCCGTCGTTGGCCTTGACGTTGACTTCCGCCCCCTGCGACGTCAACCACGCCATGACCTCGACTCTGCCGGTCCGGGCCGCGAAAAACATCGGTGTTTGACCTCCATGATCCCGAGCACTGACATCCAGCCCGCGTTCCTTCAGCCACGCCATGGCCTCGATGTGACCGAACATGGTCGCCGTAAACATGGGCGTCCATCCGTTGCGGTCCTTGAGGTTGATCTCCGCGCCTTGTTCCGCCAGCCACGACATGGCGCCGATTCGTCCGTTCGATGCCGCCAGAAACACCGGCGTCTCATCGAGGTTGTCCGTGGCGTGGAGGTTCGCGCCTTGTGCCCGCAACCACTCCAGCACATCCACCCGGCCTTCCGAGGCGGCGAGGTGCACCAGGGTCCGACCTGTAACGTCCTTCTTATGAGCGGCCTCCCTGACGGTCACGCCTTTCGATTGCGCCCACGCCTCGGCCGTCAGATTCGCCGAGGCCTGGGCACGGCCGTCCTTGCCGTCGTCTGGCGGTTCGTTTGCGTCGATGATGGCCCGTTGTCGCAGGACGATGTTCAGATCGTTCTGCGTCACCGTCCAGTTTTCGGGCCAGTCCCGCCGGGTGTGAATCTCCAACGCCTTGCGAAACGCCTGTTCTGCCTGGTCAAGCAGGTGCCGACGCTTCGAAAAATCCAGCGTCGCCGTCGCCTGCTGTACATACGCCCGCCCCAGCCAATAGTGCACATTCGCCCAGTCCCGCGGGAACTCCTCGCGGGTGTAGACCTCCAGCGTGCGGGTCAACACCCGTTCCGCCCGGCTCAACCGACTGGCCCCGTCCTCCCGGTTGCCCGCATAGGCCTGCATGATCCACACACGGGCCGTCCACGCCTGAACATTCGCCCAGTCCGGCGTGCGGTCGGTATGCACTTCGCCCGCTTGACGGAACGCCTGCGATGCCTGCTCGAACAGCGCCTCCCCAGTCGCCGGGTCGGTGGCGGCTTCCGCCTGGGCTGCCCGCGCCCGCCCCATCCAAAACTGCGTGTCCGCCCAGTCCCGCGAGTAATCCGCGTACACCTCCAACGCCTGCTCGAACGAACGAACCGCCTCGGCGAGCAACGCCTCACGAGGCGACTCGTTGTCCGACACGGCCCGCACCACCCGCGACACACCCAGCCACTGCTGCACATTCGCCCAGCCGTCGGGAAACGCGCCGCGCGTGTACACGGCCAGCGCTTCGTCGAGCGCTGCCGTCGCGTCGTCGAGCAGTTTCGCCCGAAGCGGGGCGCTCTTCACCGTCGCCGCGTGTTGAATCATCGCCCGGCCTTGCAACTGCTGTAACTGCGCCCACTGTTCGGGCATGGTCTCGCGCGTGACGGCCTTCTGCGCCTGTTGATACGCCTTGGCTGCCTCCTCGAAATTCCGCCGCCGCTCGAAATTTTGGCCTCGCTGCCGGGCGCTCTCGAAGGCCTCCACAAGCCGTTTCCGCTCCTCGCGGTCCGCCTGGACCTGGAGCGAATTCTCCATCCAAAAGTCCCGCTTATAGTTGTGCCACACCCCAATCCCAACCGTCGCGCACAGCGACGTAAAGCTGATGATGACGGCCAAATGAAGATTCCGCTTCAACTTGCCCAGAAGGGATTTCAACCAACCGGGGTTCTCGGGGTCTTTGTCTTCTTTATCCATGGATTCGCTCAACCTTGATCATGTACTTCATGGTCATGCTCCTTCGGCGGGGGCGAGTTGTCCTCGAAGGACGATTTTTAATGAGCCCGGCGAGTTCGGCGAGTTGGGCGTTCCCGGCGGCAGGGTGTTGAGGGGGATGATGGCGATCTGGGGGCTGAACCGGTCGTCGCCGCGGTCGACTTTGACGTAGAGCACCTCGACGTGCGAACCCCGCTGCCGGACTTGCCGGACGTGGATGTCCATGCCCTGCTGGTACGAGAAAAACACCAGGGAGATCGGGCGTTGGCGGGTCAGGCGCGAGGGGGTCTGCTCGCGGACGATCCAGGCGTGGGCGGCATCGAGGGCGTCGCCGTCGGTGCCGTTGACGGCGAATCCGCTACGGACGTCCAGCCCCAGCCGCGGCAGGCGGGCGAGGATTTCGCTCAGCCTCACGCTGTCGGCGTCGGGCCCGTCGTCGGCGAGGGCGGTTTCCAGCGGCCTGGTTCCGGGCATTCGAACGGCCCGGATGCGGTCGAGCGAAATTTCGTCGGCGGGATCGGGATCGGCGGGTTTGGTGGTTGCGAGGTCGGCCGGCTGCGTGGCGGTGGAACTCGATGGTTCCGCGAGCGTCACGGTCGCTGCCGGTTGACTGGCCGGTGACGGCACCGCCGGGGCCGCCACGGCTGACACACCAACCGCCGCCGCCAGCAACGCGCCCATCCACACGCGGAGTGTCCATGCGGGCATGATTTCGCCTTTTCCATAGAAAGCCAGACCGACCAAACACCTGCGCCGCCATTAGGTTAGACACGCCTGGCGCGAAAAAGTTTCAACATTTCGAATCATTTTTTTGCCCTCGATGTCCCCCCTTGTGGCTAGTGGCGGGTGGTTTTCTATGCTACAACACCGTTATGCGGGCATTGGTTCTGGACATCAAGCCGCTCTCGTGGGCGGTGTGCAAGGCGCTGTCGCCGGTGTGGGCGGGCGCGGCGCTGTCGTCGCTGGGCGGGTTGCGGCTGGTCGAGAGGCCCGCGCCGGAATTGTCCGGAGACGACTGGGTTCGCGTGCGGACGCTCCTGGGCGGCGTGTGCGGAACCGATTTAGCCATTCTCGCGCTGAAGCAGAGACCCAGTTCGATCCTCCAGGCCTACAGTTCCACGCCGCTGCTGCTGGGGCACGAAAACGTGGCCGTGGTCGAAGCGGTCGGTCCGGCGGTGGACCGCGGGTGGCTGGGGCGGCGCGTGTGCGTCGAACCGACGCTCTCGTGCGTGCCTCGCGGCATCGAGCCGCTTTGCCCGTGCTGCGGAAGCGGGGCGTTCGGGGCGTGCGAGAATTTCGATGCCGACGGTCTGGGCCGCTACGGCCTGCCGCCGGGAACGAGCATCGGGTACAATTCGCGCACCGGCGGGTCGTACGGCGAGCGGTTCGTCGCCCACGTCAGCCAGCTCGTGCCCGTGCCGGAGGACCTCACCGACGAACAGGCCGTCCTGACCGACCCGCTCGCGTGCAGCCTCCACGCCGTGCTGCGGGCGGAATGTGTCGCGGGCGTCTCGCCCGCGTTGTGCGATCCATTGTCCAGGCCGCTGGAAGATGCCAAATCGTCTTCGCCAGACGCGGACGGGACGCCCGCGACACGGGTGCTGGTGTACGGTGGCGGCATTCTCGGGCTTGGCTGCGTGGCGGCGTTGCGGGCGACGGGGTTCGCCGGGCGGATCGACTTGGCGGCCCGTCACGAGTTTCAAGCCTCGCTGGGCCTGCGGATGGGCGCGAGCGAGATCGTGCTGCGCGGGGCCCGCATGCCGCGGGAGCGGTTTGCGGAGATCGCGTCGCGGACCGGCGGGCGGGTGCGTGAGGTTCGGTTCGGCAATTTGATGCTCAGCGGCGGATACGACGTGGTGTTCGACTGCGTGGGGTC
>Ga0123353_10002101_pt1 | contig 24614 bp, 15 predicted proteins | sample TergutLab28metaG_3_FD_92763 | JGI IMG/M metagenome (GOLD analysis project Ga0123353, IMG submission 92763) | Labiotermes labralis P3 segment gut microbial communities from Petit-Saut dam, French Guiana - Lab288 P3 | ecosystem: Host-associated > Arthropoda: Insects > Digestive system > Gut ... | reverse complement strand
TGACCCCTGTTTTGATCCGGTTTGTCAAGCTATGCGTATGTAGAGATCTCTACACCACGCGCGTGCGCATGCATATAGCTAGCCCTTAAGTTCCCTTGACAACCTGATGATGGCCAATACAGGCCGAAACATGTAGTTGTTTACATCACACTCATTAAATACACCTCAGTGATTAAGTTGTGTTTGACTACATACATTTTCCTAGTTTCACACACACAACGGGGATGACGCACTTCCTAGACTGATTTGTAGGTAGTGATACAAGTTTTGGGACAGCTGTCCTGAATTGCTGGTAACTAACTACCAATCGACACTGTGTAATGTCCCAGAAGAGTAAAGGCCTCCTCTACATTGTGGCAAAAGTCTGAAATCATGCATGGTATGAAGTAGTAACACATTAATAATGATCTTTAAGTTATCACATACTGTAAATTTTGCAACAGGAACTTACATATGAATTTTATACTGCAGTTGATATTTTGTAGATAACATAGGATGATTATTTTATCTAACAAATATCCTCTGTCACTTGCTTCCTGCTCACTTAATGTAACATGGAAATTGGCACATGTAGAATACAAAAATTTTTTCTTTTAGAAAAGAAAACTTGGAATGATTGTTAAGTTTGAGTGTAAGTAAATTTCTTTCACATTCAAAGAAAGCAGCAATACCAGGACAATATGGTAGAAAATGTAACCACCACGTACAAGAAATGTTCCACATATTGCAGTGGAGATTTTTCTATATTGGCATGGTGGTACATACATAAAACCAATTCAGGGATTTCAAAATAATTGCACACAGTGCCAGTTAGTATGTATGCTACCTGTTGGCTGATTTAAATTATTTTCAGCTTTCGTGTAGTTCACATTTCATTAAAGTCACCAATATGGGCAGACATTAGGAGTGTGCAGTCACTTGTATACATAAGGGAATACATTTGACAAAGGTAACAATGGTTCTTTCCCCTGTGAAGACATATTCCCTTCAGGACCATTAGATAAGATGTGGTTCAGTTTGAGATGCTCGGGTTGATGGGTAAGTGTCCAGTACATTTGAAAGAACATGATGTTTGGACCAATTACATCAAGTAGAACAATGCAGACTGAAGTTTTATTTTGGCACAGAAACTAGAAAATAATGAAGTTACAAGTAAATACAATAATACACATAGAAACGTACATATTAACAATGTATTAGCATGACAAAGCAATGTCATATACCAACAAGCTCATTCATGCCTTGTCACAGTGTTTCTCTCTAACAGACACACACAAACTGTGGTTATGTTTCAGTTAATGTAATCGTAAATATGTAGGCCATCACGAATTTTCCACCTCCTTGAACCTGCAACAAAGTACAATTCTCCGTAAGTATTGATCTTGTCTCATTACCAATTGGGGTATTTTTTGGGAAACTGTCTTAATCATAGGTTCACATATTTATCTAAAAATCTAGGAGGCACTTCAAAATTCTGATGCCAGAATGGTGGCGTGAGGCAAGTTCCATTACACAGGACCCATAAATATTAGGCATCACCATACAAAATTTAGTTGCTCAAGATTTGTGTACCCCTGGCTGCAATTGTTTGTGGGTAACAACCACACAGGTCTTACAATTGATGTTCCTGAGTTAAGCATCTTGTCATCAACACATATTTTTAATGTTGGCACTAGATGCAGGCAAGTGGGTGACATACTATTCACCTGATCTCGGGCGAAACATACCCTAGTACCTGGTGAACAGAGGTTTGGACTGGTCTGAAAGCCAGTCTGAGTACAGCAGCAAAGAGTCCTTAGTGGGACTAGAATACCAGTCATCTAACCCTCATTCAGTTACAGTCTCTGAACCAGTCAGCTTTGCTCTGAATGACAAATCTGTTTACAGTACACTAATCTGAGTCAAGCCTTAACTGATGTTCAGATATCAGGATCACTGAAACAATTCCTTGTTCTTGGCTCAACCAAAAATTTTCCAGAAATGTTGAACATTATGCAATTCTACTAGAACACGAACTTGCCTACTCAAATGCACTGACATTTCTTTACATTTACCTTTGAATTCCTATTTCTACAGTGTACTAATAATACATATCAGAGCTCAACACAGAACTATATGTTAATATTATGTGCTTTATAAAGATGTTGCATAACATCAAATTAGACCAAATAACAAGGGCACTTCAGGGAATTTCTTCTTTTTGTAAAATATTTATGATCAACTGTTTTGTGTAGAGGAGTTCCTTGAGAATTTGAATAAAAGTTTCATACAAAATCATGTTAGGCCCTACATTTTCCTGGCAAAATGAGTAAATGATGGGAATTATAAAATCCAGTCCAACGTGACATCAAAAATTAAAAATTGTGCCTGTTTCTTTAATACTAAAATGACAAGAACCATGTTGTGTTAATAAAGAAAGTCTGTTCAGAAACACTTGTAGCAAGAATGGTACTTGTACAGAACATATTTTTCCACCACCCTTTGGTGACATCTGATATGTGTATAATACTGTTAAAATCAACAATACAATGTTTACTTTTAAAGGTGAATCTACAGTGTCTTTAAAAACATAAAATTTAAATATAATGATGGCATTTAATCTCAATCTATTCTCACCACATAAAACAGAATGTCCTGCCAGTTCTGCAATCAAACACATGCATGCCAAAAGGGCACCATCTTTGATCCTTAACGTACAATCACTTCACCTTTAAGGTACCAAACCAATTATTATAACTGCCATCTGATGGCACAAACAGAAAACAATTTTTGTCCAACAGTCAAATTGACAAGTCCATGTACTTTGGCAGAGGGTGACTGTTCAGTCAGTCATTGGCAGCCAAGCTGTGTGCATCAGCTTGCAGCACGTGTACTTGTGTTGAAGAGGCTTTGTTTTGCATCTGTGTGGTCATTACTGACTACCCATTTCATCTGCCAGTTCCCCTCTACTGCATTCCTGTATGCCAGCACGTAGTAAACATGCTCTACTGCTACATGCAATCAACATGCACTGTTCAAATAAACCTGCTATGTATCTGACAAGGTCTGAAAAGAATATACTGTATTTACTCAAATGTAAAATGCTATCAAAATGTTATTCATGTCTGTGCATTAATAAACAATTCATATATCATGTTGGCTACCAAAACATAAACTTGACATCCTCCTGATACAAACCACTGTAAAAATCTATAATAGTACAACCTCCACATCCCATAAACCAGTTCAGCACTGCTAAACCAAATTTATAATATCTACAAACATTTTATGGACAAATTTTAATGTATGTAATCTTGCATTCATGTTTTTGTATATGCTGTATTGATGTTAAGTAACACCCTGCAGATGATCAACATAGACTGAAACATGTTGGAGTTCTGATATATTGCATGTAAAAATATAATTTTAACATTAGTGCATCTGTTAGTGTTAATATATAAATAAAACTACCCCCTTTCACAAACGTCAGTACTTAAAGAATAAGTGCACATATTTATCTACATAACTGAAATCTGCTAAATAATGAACTGGCACAAGGTCTGATCATTAGTTTAAAAAAGTTTCATAAAGCCTGCAGCACAAGATTAGGCTGTGCATATACTTACTTGCATCTTGTGCATGTGTAAAACACAGTCTGTCCTTCATCAGCAGATCTTAGCTGCAAAGTGGTATATGACATCTTGTCATTCTTACAATGTGGACACTTTCTTTCTACTACACACCCATCATCTGCACTGTCCCCTTTTTGTTTTGAACTACCACACAGATCAGGAGAGTTGAACTGGATGACATAATGATATTCCAAACCTGCAAACACTAGAGCACAATAGCATTTTTACAATGGCAAAAAGATGCTGCCTTATTCCTTTACAGGTATTAAAATTAAGTTTTGAACTGATGTAACTCCTCCATTTTTAGGTAAGCTACAGTATATTAGTTCAATAATATCCACTTGTGTCTGATGAACCTTATGTAGGCCAGAATAGAAAGAAATGTCAGGAACAGTCTCAACCGATCAACCTACAAATAAATATTCCTTCATATGATGAAGGGTTGAAGACAGGAGGTAACACAAGAATACTATGATTCTGGCACTGAATGTGATGGCCAAAGCAAGAGCAGCTGTTCCTCTAATAAAGAAATTGCATGTTTTCATACCCAAAGCAGAACACAACAGTAAGTGTGCTTGCATCTGGAAGCCAAGATAAATCCCCACACAAACATCAACTTGCCTTGCTCCATTAAATTATCTGTGGTTACAGTCATCAGTCCTGTATAATGACATATACTCTACACTTATTAATAGAAGCCGAGGGTACAAGTATCAAACATACAAAACTATGCTTTTACGATACAACCTACTTACATACAAATGTTCTGATAATACACACCTTGGCAAAGAAAAAAATAACACAATAACAGTAGGAAATTTAAATTGTATTTGAACAACATTATTTGTATTTCAAAAGAGATATTATAAATAAGTAGACATTCTGGCTGTGGAGACACCAGTGTCAACCTCAGCCATTGATGTGTACCTCCAAAAAACTGCAGGCAAAGAGACAGGCATAGTGTTGACTAAATACTACATAATTACCATGAAGATGAAGGCACAATGATCCCTCAGAACAGTGTCATTACCTGCCCAGAGACATGATGTCACATCCCAGAAAACCTGAACTTTAGAGTTTCAGTCTCAGAATTTTCATTCAATTCAAGAGACTCTGCTAAATGTTATGTTAATTTAACAACTGCCAATGTAAATCTGATGCTTTCACTGACAGTCAAGAACAGCATTCAGCAATCCATGCTACTATCACCTATATGTGCATAGCTAGTGTCATTTCAGAGTAGCTTCCCGCATTAAATGTCAAAATAGTTCAATGAAACATGCAACTTATGTGACTTTTGCAGTGGCATGGTTAAAAAATCGGTTGCTCTGGGATATGATGCTGTGTCATTGGGTAGGTGATTCTCCACATTTTGAAGGATCGCAGTTCCTGCATCTTCAAGACAGAGATTCTGAGAAAAAAACAATATATAAGGCATTATAAGTATGTTGTGCTTGAAGAATGAATTACTTTCTCAGCATCTGTATGTATGGCAGTAGGCTTGATAGGCTGGGTGTCTGATTTTAATTCACAGGCCATTCTTTGACTGTGACCTATCAGGTAGATTCTTGGTTTGCATTTTGTGTGTCAGTCATAAGCAGGTAATACATAGCAGTTTTGTGGACCAAATCTTAGCTTAATTAGAAGTATGGATGAAAGAAAGTGGATATCATTAATGTTAACTAATAAAACATGTATTTTAGCAATAGCTGATGCACATACTGGAAGAGATGTTGGCCCGACATCGCATTTAAGACTTGCAATGTCCACATACAATATTAACTGTAAAAAACCGTGCAGCAACTTAGAGAAGTTAAAAGACGAGCTCCCCACCATACGCAATCAAAATAGCTGCATGCACCTCTGAAATGTAGAGGTAATATCCCATCTCAGTAAATTATGGTGAGGATGGAATCGAGCATATTTTAGTTGCAAATTTTGGGATAAATCGATGCACACACGAAGGAAGGTCCGGCGACTGCATCTGCATAACTCCCCTGCTTTTTAAAACGGAAACCCAAAAAACAAACCTTCAAGCCTCGCATTACTGCAAATGAAATACTTGAGCTACCAAAAAATGAACTGTTTGAGCTATCAATTGATTTTGCAATAAAGAGGTGGGTTTCTTGAATATCTCATTTTTGTGTTTCCTGCACAATTAAATTTCGTTTGTTGGTTGAACAATGTGAAGTACTGCCATGCATTACGAGGCTCTTTACCTTCTGGACCAAATGTCTGCTTGCAGTTATAGCATTGGACATCGCCCTTGGACCCCAACAATGGCAAAATTGTACCACACTGTGGACAGAAACCCGGCTCATTTGAAAACGTTGCCATATTTAAAAATTTTTCCCCCAAACTATTACGCATTCACTTAACTTCTCCGCCTTTCAGCCATCACTGTTGTCTAGATAACCTGTGACTGCGATGATCACCTCACACACGCCGAACCAAGGCAGCCAACTGCTACCGCCCAGAAGCCAACATTGATATAGGCAGGGCAATCCGTGGTTGAGAGCGACCTAGCTACCATGGTTCACAGGTAGCAATTGTTTGGAATAGAGCTGTAACAAATGCTGTGATGCGTGGTAGGTGGCCTCTGATCCAGAGGAGTGCTAGAGGCAGGTGTTTAGATGTGTCATATCTTTAACCTGTCGTTGGAAATTTTAAACCATAATGTGTACTTTAGTACAGCATTGTCAAGAATACAAATAGTATCCAGATGAATAGAAATTTATAAAAATAATTGTACTGATTTGTTTCCAATCCCTTGTGAAGTTTCTTGTAAAGCTAGTATTTGATTCTAATTCTGAAAATTTATGAGGTGATCGTATACATATATGCGTGTCTTCAGACTTCCGTCGCAATGTAACTAAGAAATGCGCACTACTGGTATATTACGTAGCGTAGAGTGGCAATTCCGTACCGACGTTTCGTGACGAAATACCACTCACACGATAGGATGTCCAGGAACGTGGGTACGAAATTATCACTCTACACAGCGTGATATCCAAGTAGAGGACAAATCTCATACACACACGTACACTTGTTACGTGTAACAGTGAGGTAAACAAACGCCTTTCTGGTAGAATGAGTTTACCCAACTGCACTGTAAGACCTACTTCACATCACTTTGTTCCAATCAAAAAGACAAATTTCCTGAAGTGCGCGTTCTTATTGGTCAGATATATGACAGAATTGATCCAGGCTTCGTGGCTGACCAAGCAGTTATTGATGGTTGCATATGGCTAAATGGCTCCACTGTATTTGCAGTTGACACTGACTGACATACCTTGTTCTGTGAGTAGATTACATTCACTGTTATTCTGTCATATGTTAGTCTGTTTTCTAATCACGGTTACCCATGACTTCTATTAGCCTGATTGCTCTCCAGCATGTATACATGACTGTGTTCAAGCAGGAAATAAGATTACAAATGAGCGAGGGTCACTGGAGTGCCCATCTACATAACCTGCTTCTTCCAGTTCATTAACTGTGCTGCCGTTATCAAGGAAAACCCATTATTCAAAGTTTCAATAACATGAACAAAGTTGGGCAGAAAAGTGCGGAGATACATGTCTTTAGAATCAAGTTTTAGGACAGAACAGTTAGGAGATCGGACGTTCTCAAATCTGCGACTGTGAGGACTACTGTCTTCTGCAATATTATTCTGTGGTGTGGTAGACAAATACCAATATGTTTGAGGAATCTGCTGCCTTCGTCTTCAGGGCAGAAAAATATGCTGTCCAAAATTCTGTTTGACAGATGCAGCCTTTTCAGGGCCATAGGAGCCCATCTATTTGTCCTTAATCCCAGTCCAGGAAAGGTAACCCTAGAACAGGCCATAAAGGCCCAGAGATCGAGTAGAGGTATAGCTCTACTCCTTCTTTAATCTCGGCGCTAGATGGGGGTGGTCAACGCCACGCCCCGGCCGCTTACACCCGGGGAAGCCCTGGTACCCATTGTAAAAGAGGCTGGGTGGGCCCCAGGGCTGGTCTGGATAGGTGAAGAAAATCACAACCCCACAGGGATTCATTCCCCAGACCATCTAGCCCGTAGCAAGTCGCTATAGTGGCCCTTTTTAAAATAAGTAGCTTGTCGATTATACAATCAAAATTTCACGATTCGAGCAGTTGCCAGTAATCTGCTGTAAATTTCAAAACTGAATGGTGGCAGTGGCTACTGCAATGCATAAGGACAAGACAGTACCAGTGTCAGCCTACTAGGTCACAATACCGATTAATCCTCTTTGGGTGTAGATTGAGTCTAGGTTATGGACCCTCACCCTGGGAGACCCTACAATAACATTTTTATACACCACCCATGTTAACTAATTTTTGTACCATCCCTCTAAACAGCAGCAGCATATACATGCAGTACTGTATACATTTCCTGTATGCTACACATATTCAGAAACCATGATTTTTTTAACCATAAAATGACCATGTTCACAAATTTGCCCATCACCATTTATGAGTAAATCATCCTATGTATTACCACTAAACAATATCTAGCTCTACAGACTAAAAAGACTGCAGTTTTATCGTTAATATAACTTGTGTGCCTCTGCTGGATACATGAAGAAGCAGGAGGCATATTGGAATGGGGTGACAGTGGCACTATGCAGGCAAAGAAACTTTTACTTACCTGATACAAGATGAGCACATTATGTATGATACAAAACTGTATATTAAGTACTTCTGAAACCTCATCTTCATGGGACAGCAAAAGAGGTACCAGACTTAAGTCTTAGTACTGAAGTTTGGAAATGCTCCATTATGGAGGTACAAATAAGCCAAACAATGTAGATAATCTGAACAATGTAAAACATGAAGCTAGCAGGCATTTCAGGAACAAAAATAAGGCATATCTGAGAGCTAAATTTGAGGAATTTGAAACTGACAGTAAGATCAAAAATATTAAGGACTTGTATTGTGGCATCTATGCCTTCAAGAAGGGTTACCAGCCTTGAACTAATACTTTAAAGGATGAGAAGGGTGATATGGTTGCAGTTTCCCAACATATTTTGGCTAGGCGGAGGAACCATTTCTCTCAGCTGTTGAATGTGCACGGGGTTAACAATGTTAGGCAGACAGAAGTACATACAGCAGAACCACTAGTGCCTGAGTCAAGTGCCTTTGAGGTTGAGTTGGCTAATGAAAAGCTAAAAAGTCACAGATCACTAGGTATAGATGGGAAGATAATATTAAGATGGATTTTCAGGAAGTGGGATGTGGGGGTATGGACTGGATCGAGCTGGCTCAGGATAGGGACAGGTGGTGGTCTCTTTTTAATGCAGTAATGAACCTCCGGTTTCCATTAAATGTGGGAAATTTCTTGACTAGCTGCAAACCAGTAAGCTTCTCAAGGAGAACTCTGCTCCATGGAAAAAGTAAGTATGGAGCTAAAATTGCCAAATTCTATTTTAAAAAATACAAGATACAAAAACAAAAATAAGGATGAAATACAATAGCTGCACGACAGTAAACAATTTACTATGTTCATGCTGTACAATGGGTTGGTCAGTCCTCATGCCTTGTGGTTTGGCTTCTATAATCACAAGATGTCAATGCAAGCCTCCAGAATCACAAGACTTCAACACAGTCAATTTCCATAATGTGTCAAATGAGCAATTCTGGCTACCACACAGTTGTGCACACCCCACAGAACATGCAGTGTAGCATGAAGAATGGGGCACAGTCCATAACCACATTTCTGTACTGCCAGAACACACTCATATTTTGTCCATGCATCTGTGCCAGCAGTAATCTGTTCAAAATATATTACATTGTGTAAGAACTACCTTTCATCCTTCTTACAGATGTCAGAGAATGTAGCTCTGTAATTATTTTTTTTCAAGATGTTCTGACCCTGGCTCCCCAGCTGACTTTGTGACATCATATATTACTGCCTCATTTGTTGAAAGACCTTAAGTGCTCAGTGCCTAATGACATGATCAGACAAAAGATTCAAAAGTATCTGTCATCCCTGTGCATGCCATGAAGGCATGTAGGGGGAATTGGGGTCAACTTCATGCTCTGATCACTTTACCCATGGGGAAAGATCTCCCAGTTTCCACTGAACAGGAGGCTGGGAGGACCCCATAGTCTGTTTGGACATTGTGAAGAAAAAAATCTCTTTGCCCTGTCAGGAATCAAATGCACACCATACCTTAGTCACTGTATGAACTATACTATCCCAGATGCATGACAGCTTTAGTGAATAATGAATTGGAAAGAATGTGGAAGTGGTTTGTGGTCTAATTTAAATTAAACTTAATTTAAATTGCACTGAGGAACTGGAGGCAACCACAAAAATCTTAAGACAGCCTGGGACTTCCCAGATATAAAACAGGAGTGCTACCAGCCAGGTCATTATCTGAACACAAGCACATGAAAAAGAGATTACAGAGATGGCAAGTATAAGCTTTAAACAAGCCAGGCAAAAAATGACAATACTTACATGGAAAACCACAAAAAAAAAATATATATATATATAACACAACCAAGCCTTCAATATAACAAATTCAAGTTGCCACATCAAAATTTAAATTAACTGCTTGCCCTCTTCCTTAAAAGTTTATGCAGTATTGTATTACCTTTGCAACTTTAGATTTTCAAATTAAGTCAAATAAATAATATTCCAAAGTGCTCCGTTCCAGTAAATTATTTCCTAGACCAAGTACAAATTCAAATCAGCTCAGTCACCTTGAATGCACAGCCACAAACACTTCTCATTATCACAGTAAAAAATCTTGATGGCAGGAGCTCTAAGCCTGTATCACACAATTTACTGGAACTTCAAAGGGATGATTGTCTCACGGCACTCTGTTATATAGAAAACTTAGCTATGTATGGAATGCCATATTTCACATTCTTTTTAGTATGGTGAACTACAGCCAGTAACAACACCGCTCAATGTTTAACTCCTTATTGTGGACAAAGAATATTAAAATACAATACAAATTTGACAAATAAATCCTACACCCCTAAATTCTATTACACTCATTACATAATATATCCTGTATGAAACTTTATTACGGTAGGTAACTGTACAAGTTTCATCCTTTATCAGTATAAAACAATTACAGATAACTTCTATTCCTAATGGAATTTTACATTGTATTTAACACACTGAAGACAGAAATTGGAAGTTCAAACACATAAACATGTATATCAAAAGCCATAATCTGAAGGTTAAAATTTCATTATGCTTTTAAAATTATATAAGTGAAATGGAAGCCCAGATGACAAATGAAGCACTGCATCAGGACAGGCTACAATGTGTTATTAAGGCAACACAGTATTAAGTCAACTGACCTGCAGAAATGCAGTGTACAACAATGGAATGAATCTGTTGCATCAAATAATAAATTTCAGTGAATATTTCACTAAAAACTTAATGTATTCTTCAACTCACACACTATTCCAGTTTCTTTAAAATATTCCATTTTTTTAAACCGTATTTAACCCTCTTACTGCCAGACTGTATAGGCAGGTGATGTTAAAAACTGATAAACTGCCACAACAAAGAAATATCAAGACAAGTAGTGAGCAGAGGAGTCATGCTATTCAATTATGTGATTGCTTCTGAAATTTGTGTACCAGAAAGAAGCTTAATACATTTAAAATGGTGGCTGACATTGCCCAACATCATAACATGTGAGGATACCAGGAACCAACACATTGACCACCCAGCACTAACAACGTGAATACAAGATCCAAACAAGTGACCTATTAGAAATAGTCACTGGATGCAGAATGTTACCATTTACTGATTCATTACCGATTTGTTTCTGTATCTTCTGCTTCAGTATGTCATAACAAGTGGAATTGCGTAGAGAGTGAATAAGGGTCATTCTTCCATCTATATGCATACATTGTTCTACCATACTTCTTACAGTCATTACACCTAAGCTGGATTTTATTCTGCCCAAACAAGAGAAGGCTCATTGTGTAACTCATATCTAAGCTGGTGTCAGTCGGGCCAAAGGATCAACTAGGCTGATTATAGCTGCCACTGATGACACAACACCAAGGAGACCAATTGTCCCAGGGCTTAGTCGCACATAGCCTAATGCAGTCAATGGAATCATCAGATCACAGCTGTTCTTCACAGTGTCAACAACCACATCCTTGTGTTCTTGCACAAAAGTAACTGCTTGCAAACTAAGTGATACTGTCTTACCAGTAAACCCATCTACCAAACTTGTACGACGCAGACCCTCGCCAGGTGGGAAGCCCAATCGACGACCCTCCTGCTCAAGGATACGCATTATTTCATACACATCACGAACCAGATTCATTACGATTGAGTACAGCCAGTATTTATTGGCTACTCTACCCCACTTTTCACTGTCAACATTAATTAAACCAGTTCGACCAATCCACAGAATATGGTCTGCCAAAAGGAAAAGAGCATTGGCTATCTTTGATAATGTACATGTTATCCGAACTGTCACATCTTGGTAGTGAATGGATGAAAATGCACCATACAGCATGTCCAGAAATCTACCCAGTCGCAACACTGGAAAACACATATAGGAATTAACCTTAAAATTTACATCCACAAAACATCACAATGAATGAAACTCCCTAAATATGAATAAATATATGATATTTGAAGATACCACTTAAAGGATTATGGGTGTGACAGAAAAAAATAGTGAAAGAAAATGTTAAAAAATATGACAAAACAGTTATGCCTTGATGGACTTTTTAGAGAGGAAAATATTGAGGGAAGTTTGAAAATGACTGCAAATCAATCTGATAGTTGGACAGAGTGCGTACATATCACAACAAATGTGCACGTATCATACAATCACACATTTAGTTTAGCCTTTAACAATCATCTCATTTATTTAAAGCAAAAAATGTTGTGTTAAAGCCTCTAAATCTTGTCTGAAACAATATTTAATCCAGCTAATCTTTACCGAAATATGTGTGTGTAAAAGTATTCGAGCATTCACATATACAATAATCTGTAAACAGATCAGAGTTACATTCGGTGAATAAATTTCAGTAACTCTAAAAATTAAAGTCACTATATTAAAATATCAGCAATCAAGGCACAAAAGCCATACTTAAAAAAATCATATTACATGGTAGGCTAACATGTTTCAGCCCCTCACAGGGTCATTCTCAATGGCAAGTACCACAGTCAATATAATGCTGTCACAGGTTTCTACAAGAAAATTCAAACATGTCACAACACATGAACTTAAGAAGTTAGAATACATTTTTGTATTTACACATTTTATTACACCATAACCCTCTGTTTCATTTCTGTATAAGTATGTGCGGATCTGGCATAATTAGACATTACTTAATTTTGAATGGGCATCACACTTTTGTTTTATGTCAGTATACTTACATATATGTCTACAACACAGACACAGTTAGCAGGTTCCTCTGAAAGATTCATGACTCGCTACAAGAAAATCAAATGTTACGTACAAGTACTTTTAACAGTGTCAAATGTTAGGATAAAGGTGACTCATAAATTGGAAGGGATTTACAAGGGAAGGTTGAGATATTCCAGCAGGCACTTTCAGGCACTAAGGAAAATTATGAAAACCTTGTCACAGCCAAGATTGAAACCGCTGCCGTCCTATGTGGGTCTCCTGTTACTGCTTGTCCATATCCTATGTCTACTGCTGGTGGGCTTTTGTTATGGTTGTGTGTGCACACACAACCATAACAAAAGCCCACCAGCAGTAGACATACTTGAGCTGTACACCCCAGGATAGCGCACATCACAGATAACCCCCCTCCCCCCATGCCCCTTAAAAATAGCATATAACAAACATCACAGATGCTGAGATCTCACCATCGTGACATACCCATACCAGTCCTGTAAAGCACTACCACCATACTTTCGGATGAAATCCTGATGATGGCCACATTAGGCCGAAACATGTAGTTTACTTCATCCTTTATTAAACATCCTTTTAGATACTGTTGTGTTATTGACTGATACCCACACCTATTGTTTATATACACACAACGGGGATGGCTCATTTTAGAATCTCAGTACAGTACTTTTCAGTCACCACCATAACACCCTAAAATCTCCATTAAAAGTGTGCTTTCTCCAATCTAAACAAATGGCAGAGGAATCACTCAATTAAGATATGTAATTTCTGCATAATTACATGCTCATTTCTTACAGACATAAAATTATACAAAGAATATTAGAATTATGCCAGAAAATATAAAAATGTTAGTTTAAAACTGTTAACAACACTGCTACATGAATATTCCAATAAAATCTGAATGCAAGTCATAATATATACACAAAATATTAACTTACACTTCCTAAATGAACTGAAGGTGTATTCCAGGCTCTTGAGTTGGTCAACAGACTGCCTGCTAAGTTGCTTCTGCTGCATGTAATGCCATGCTGCCTTGCTAGCATACTGCAGCAATCTAGAACAACAATACTAAGAGTACATGCATCAAGAAATGTGACAAGTTTGGTGATACACATCATTTGGGGGTGTGTCACAGGCAAAATGCATGTTCACTATACTATAACATTTTCACAAGATATTTACTTCACCCACCCCACATTAAATAGCGTTAATTCTGCATGGATACAATTCAGAACATTCTGATATACACATTAATGTCTAGCGATTTTATGCAAGAGATAGTACCATATCTTCTAAATACCATGTAAGCCCAAATATAAAGTGGCTCTGAATATAAGGTGACTCCCTCTTTCCCACACTAGGGTATTTACAGAAAAAAACTCAGACACTTTAGAAAATTCAATAAAAAAGTTTCAAGGAGACAGATATGCAACAAAAAAATGACATACAACTGACCTATCAAGTGAGAAGGAGCAGCACTATAGCATGTCCTGTTAGTCATTATTTACTAGAAAATGACATCTACCTTGCACATTACCAGAAAAGACTCTATGGCTTCACCTATAAGGCACTCCCAACTTTTTGTGCTGCTATTTCTGCACTACATTTGGGCTTATATGGTAACTGTACAGAGTGAAAAGAAATCTAAGCAAAAGCTCTCCACAGTGTGATTCTTTGTTAAAGAATAAGTACGAAATGTTACACAACATTCATCCTGCGACACTGTTTGTTCGATATGCATCACTGGCAAATGGCATAAGGTATCAAATGATCAAACTGTGGGTTCCTCAAGCTATGCATACAATAGGTGAAGGGAACAACTGTCTGGAAACAAATTGCAATTCATGACTAGTGGTTCAGATCCAACTGTGACAAGTACTTTGAGGAATATTGGTTGGGATAGTCCCAATTCCCATGCAATACCATGTGACCTCCTCTGCGGTTGTACCACATCTCTAATTATGACACTTTTAATAGCTGGTGTCTGGACAGTCTATGGGTAACATACATTAAAAATGTCATACTTCATATATCACAGAGATGCTGATGCAATTGTCAAAAAACATCTGGATGACATCAACAAGGGTAATGTAGTGCACATTCCCACACTTCAGTACCAGCTCAACTATTACATCCCTGAGGGTTAACAGCATGTTACAGTATATTCTGTGGGCATATTCCATGGTAATTCAATGACACTAAACTCTGTTGTGCAGTGTGTTACCACATATGACGGTGATGAATATCTCGAACTTAAACATCTCAGGAGATATGTTGTATAAATTTTCAACATTATTTTTTAACAAGGGATCATACTCTGGGGAACTCATGCACAAATTTACTGTCACTCTGCATACTGTAGTCTTTCAGTACAGTTTGTAAGGAAGCTACACAGTTCTAAAAACATTTCAAGATTCTGTAAATTAATCTTTAAAGTTGTAAAACCTGACAGTGAACTAAATACATGGAATATAATCCCTCTACAGAAAGTAACAGCTCCTCAGCCAGTAAAGAAAGTCCCCTCACTTTATGGAACCTGCAGGTCAATTACGGTGTTCACAACAGCCTGTCATGCTCCCTATTCTTAACCAGATCAATCCAGTTCATGCCTTTCCATACAATTTCTTTCAAAACCACCTTAACAGTATTCTCCCACTTATGCTCAGGTCTTCCATGTGGTCTTTATGTCAGAATTTCCCTATTAAAACTATATTTCTCTTCTCTGCATCACATGCTACAAGTCCCATCCATCTCATTAACTTTGATTTTACTTTCTTGAGAATACGTGGCAGAGTACAAACCATGAAACTTCTCACGAAATTTCCTCCAGCCCTGTTACTTCCTCCCTCTTGGTTCCAAAACTGTCCTTAGCACCCTGTTCTCCTACAGACTCAGCCCATGTTCTTCACTTGATGTGATCAACCAAGTTTCATTACCACACAAGAACATGCAAAATTACAGTTAAGTTTATTTTAATCACTGTGTTTTTAGACAGCACACAAGAAGAGAAAAAGTCCGAACTGAGAAGATATAAGCATTCTTCAAATATAATAATTTCTCGTGGAATGAAATTCTGATTTGTTTTGATCTCAAAACTTGCCACAATTTAAAACAATTTATTAGTTATCCCTGTGTCATGATTTGTTACTGCCTACTGACAATAAGATATGAACATATTATTTTTCTCTGCATTTACTTCTAGACCAACACCCCAGTGACTAAATGATTATGTGTATTTCTCTTTAGAGTACTTGTTTCACAAAAAAAGGGAAAGGTGGGGAAGGGGCAAAGGAATGAAAGGAATTAGCATACAACAGAAGCTTTGTACACTGCTGTCAATCCCTCAAGTTTTCTTGGCCCTTTCTAACAGCACGTTCTAATGCAAGGTGGCAGTGCAATGGAAACAAAGCATCTTCTTGGTTAGACCATTCTGTGCAGGAGACATTACAGAGGAAAGCTTCCTAACCAGACTTTGCTACAAGTTCTGCTTAAAGACATTTCAATTAGCCTAGCTACTCTCATGTATAGCAAACACAACGGAAGTTTCGAACAGAACTTCCCTACTAACTCCTTATGTTTTCTTAGTCTACAAACACAAGAGGTACTGTCCACTGTATTGCCGTTTCTCATGTGTTGCGCATGCTATCGAACCTACAGTGTAAATACATTACTCATGGATACATCTATTTTGCTGAGTAGTCGTACACAACTCACATTACATAACACAACGGAGATACCTCACCTTAAAATAATTATTGCCTAGCACGCACCAAAATGCACTTTATACAGTGTATGTACAACATTCTGACGCAACGAAACACAAAGTTATGAAACCTGATCTAAGTGTACCGCCAGTCTAATTATGGGCGACCCAAACCCGCAATTGTACTCACCGGACAATCTTGTCTCTTCCAGCAGTCTGACTATTCAGTTTTACTACTACATCCATCTTAGCAGAAGAAACACATAATAAAACGAAAATACTTGTTCTTAAAGTAACAAAGGTTCAAAAAACGTGTTAACAGCTAGCACGGGAACAAAACGACGTTTTGCCCCTCGTTAGTTCACAATCTACCACCCCTGCACTCCGGCCTCGCCATGACCACGAACTATTCAAATCCATTCCACCTTGGAAACCCGCAGTCATGGGTCAGAAGTCACTGTCACAGACACAAGTCATACATTTTCTCACAAACACTCAAAAGCACGGATTAGAGCACGGATACCGAAACGTCTTGCGCCTGTGCGTTACGCGCACGTCACGTGACGAGTGGTAGATGGCGGGTGGGCACATCCAGGAACTAGGAAGGGGCCACAGATGAAAAACATATAATCGATGCCTGGCATCACACACTCTGCCTATCATAGACCACCCGTGCCTCCGTGGCAACTGACAAGCACCAACAGACATCGTAATCATTACTTTGTCATCTTGTGGTTCCGTAGTCCGCGTTCCGTTCCAAGTAGGAAAAAAATGAGCATTACGGAGTTTATAACGTTGAGGATGGGATTTCCCCCTGTGTTGCGAGAACAGACACATAAATGAAACAATATACCGTCAATAACAGTAGACATGATGATACCCAGCGTTTTACGTGATTTACCCTTCCGCCGAAATAGCTCACTGAAATCAAATAATGGTTAGTACATTGGAGTTATGCAAAATAATACAGAAAACTGACGAAGTCTTTAATGAACTTAAACAAGACACGCAATATACGTTTAACGCAAACTGAGCCGCGTTCGTGCAACTATTGTTGCAATGGAAAAGCAATAATTACTACATATGCTGAGTGTGTGAGACTGTAATCATAGGCATCCACCATGAAATGCGCATGCACCATATCGTCACGTGACCTGCCCGGCTGTACAATATTTTCCCTCATTATCTCGTAAACAGCATGACTTTCGAGGAAAAATTTTATTGAGAATAAAATATGCATTATGATTTACTTTACGACTTGTGTCCGAAACACTTCTCATTTTAAGAAGAACTGAGCAAGATATGACAAAAAATGTACGATGGTGTTCATGAAAAGTACTTATTAATTTTGTCAGATTTTAATGACACTTAAATATTCTCGACAGTTACGAAAAATATTCAAATGTAAAATCTCATGAATATCCGTTAAGTGGGAGTCGAGTTGTTCTATTCGGAAGAACGGGTAGAGGGACACGACAGAGCTAATAGTCGCTTTTCTAAATTTTGCGAACGCGCCTAAAACCGACGGAGATTTGACCTTGTGACTTCAAGCAGCTGAAGTGCGTCATGGAATATGTACGTAGTTATATTTATATGTGCATAAATGCAGTTGCAAACAATGTTATTCTGCATGTCAATTACATTTATGACTTGATATTTATAAGAAAGTTTTTAAAATGAAACAAATTATGTATGACCTCAAGGTCAGCTCCTCACCACTCCCTATGAAAAATTCTGGGTTCTGGCCTGTTAATATTTATTTAACGTAAAAAATTTAAATTTGGTTTCCACAACAATTTTTGGCACAACATAATTGAATTTATAAATGTAATTTACCTGGGCAGATCTACTAAATAAAGTTTATTTATAATTTGATTTTTAGGCGCTTTGCAATTTTGCTAAAAGCGCCCTTTATTTTCATTATATCTATATATCTATCTGCTCGCATACGTCTACTCAGATCCCGCTGGACGGTATTATCTAGAATTTAACGTCAGAGGCTTTTAATAAAAACCTATCAAGGAAACTCGAATTTTGTTCGAAGAGGACAGAAATATTGGGAATTTCATATGTAGACCTAAGTATGTTTTATGTTGCTGATAGCGGCATGTGTAGCTCAAGAACAATACAAAGGCTTTTTCTTGAATATGGGAATTAACCCGAACAGGGGCGTCATTGTTGTTTTTCCGCGGCAAAACTTATTGTTTCTTGTTGTTGATAAAACAAAAGCTTCTTGTGTATAAAATAGAATCACTACAAAGACATATTATGGGCTGGATAACTCAGTCGACTAACTACGGGCTGGACGGTCCGGGATCGAATCACGGGGGGGGACGATATTTTTCGCCCGTCCAGACCGGGGCCCACCCAGCCTCCTGTAAAATGGGTACCGTGTTTTGCCCAGGAGTAAAGTGCGGCCGGGGCGTGCTGCTGACCACTCACCCCCTTCTAGTGCCGCGGTCATGGAAGAGTAGAGCTACCTCTACCCACCTTCTGGGCCACACCGGACCTGTAACGGGGTCACTTTACCTTTTTTTACAAAACCATATTGGAAGTGGAAATATCTTCAGGCAAGAAAAAATAATTCCTTACTTTTGAAAAATGAGCGATTATGATTGGAATGAAAGAAACTCACTCAATTGCTGTAGGTAAGGTGTCAGAAGGACAATTCACGGAATCTGTCACGCATTATATGAGCTGAGAAATGGCTGATGGTCAACATGGAATCAGATTAGCAATTACGAAATGTAGCAGAAGCCTCGTCAGAATCGAACGCCAAACCACGACACGGATAAGAAGGAGGTTATCAGAAAAATTAGGAGATGTATGGGACATGGTGCACCGAAAGGAGAGAGTGGCCGGTACAGGTCTGTAGTAGGCAAGGATGCCTATTCAAAACAGACTGCAGCGGCCGTTTGATATTCAAGACACGTAACCAGGAACGGGTCCGGCAGGACAGCAGGATCACCAAGAAGATGGAATATACCCTGGGACGCGCAACAGTGACGATCAGTTTATGAAAATGTTCGTTTAGTTCCGTTTAGTTGTCATTCATTTCAGTCAAACATCTGGCATAAGGCACGTCAATTTTAATCATTCACACTTTAGACTTCACTAAACATAGCCTTGCTGAAATTACATAAAACGATAAACCAGCAATATAATAACTAATACATGACAGCTAAGCAACTATTATTTCACTCACAGAGTAATAGCAACCACAATGAACATTCCCTATATTCAAACATTTAACGAATCAGTCAATAAAATATACTGTATTTAGTTAGTTGATATTGCATTCACTCTGTACAGTATACTTTGTTAGTTGATTTAAGTACTTTGTTATACAATTTAATTCCTACTTTCACTACACTTTTGGTAAATAATTAACTGTATTACAAAATAAACATGGAAATATATTTTTTTCAAGCATGTTTAGAATTCTAAAACTCCTTTTCCAGGTACATGTTAGTAGGCTATAATGGAAGAACAGGAATTATTCCCTGTACCTGGAAAGTAATTATGTGAAGAGATCCTTTTCGAATATTTAGTTGTTTTAAAACAATTTTCAGCTTACAGAAATATATCATGTTAAATGGCACCCGGTACTGAAGTAAGTATAGAGGAAGAAACACATTATTCTACGGAACAGTCCTTTCCGTGAAGCTTATATTTCCTCAGCTAGTGAAGGGTTACTCGCTCATTATGGTATAATCTCCATTCAGATGTGGGGTCCGGCATGGATGTCATGGTTATGTTGATCTTCTCTCCGGTGTTGCCAATCTACCCGAGGGTTCACTGCCCTCTCTCCACGTCTCCCTGTCCTGAGCCCGACGAATTCGATCAACAACTTTCTAACTTAATATTTCAAGATTCACTTTAATATTATCGTTATACCTAAACCTAGGCCTTTCAAAAAGCCTCTTTCTTTCATATTTCCCCACCAAAACTCTGCATACCTTACTCTTCTCCCCCATGCGTGCCCCGTGCCTCGTACGTAACATTCTTGATGTATTCGCCAGAATACAACGTGCATTACGCAAGTTTCGTAATGAATTAGAGGAAGACGAAGTCGTGTCAAGCTAGTATTGTTAAACGTGAAGGTCAGCATAGAAAGTGCCATGGAGGCACAGAGTGAGAGTAGAATTATAGTTCTAGAAGGGGTGGGGGGCGAAGTAGTCACGCCCCGGCCGTTTGAGCCCTGGAATAGAGTCTAGATATCCACTGTCGAGAAGGCTGGGTGGGCCCCAGGGCCGATACGGAGAAAATAAAATATCGTTCCCCGGACCAGGATTCGAACCTCGGACAACCCAGCCCGTCGCGAGTCGATAAACCTACTGCGCTATTCCGGCGCGTTTTGCTCACACACACACACACACACTGTATTTACAGTTTCCTTGCATTTTTTCCAACAGACAGCCATGATTGCCTTATACAGCACTCGCCTATTGTGATTTCTAACGGAACCAAACTGTGATCTGTGTGGGATCCCCGAGAAATGAAATGACTAAAAATGAAGTTTTCCATGGATCACACGAAGTTTTGATGTCACTATAAAAACAGATCTTAAAACATCTGAAATATAAAGCGCATTTAAATGACATTTAATGGCTTACTTTTTACGTCAAAGAAAACAAAATGATTGTTATTTACAAAGACCAACTTGTCAAAACTAACATTGTTGATTTGTTAATGTTTAAATATTATTTAGATTCACTTAAGACCCGAAGGGCTAAAATATCACGTGGTAAACAATCAATTAATTATTATTTACATGTCATGATATTTGATAGTATTCTTGCTCCTTGCAGGTAAAAGCTACACAAAAACCGAAAATTTGTTATGTTATAGGAAAACCTGAAGATGGCCTTGTCAGGTCGAAACGTGCTATATTACAGGTAAAGTTTACCCTAGAACAGGCCACGAGAGCCTAGAGGGAAATAGAGTTGTATCTATACTCTTTCTTTAACCTCGGCACTAGATAAGAGTGGCTGGTCAAGGCCTCGCTCCGGCCTCTTTACCCTCGGGAATGTTCCAGTACCCATTGCACAGGAGGCTAGGTGGTACCCAGGGCCGTTCTGGACGGGTACGGGAAATCTCGCCCCTCCGGGATTCGATCCCCGGACCGTCCAGCCCCTAGCAAGTTGCATTGAAGACCGTCTATAATTTTTATTTTATTTATTATATTTATATATTAATACTAATAATAAAAGAAAATCTGTCCGGCGTCTTTCCGTGAGACTTGTCAGTGGTTAAAATTTCCCCTGAATGGGATACGGGCCCAGAGCAAGGTAAGTCCAGTGGAAGGATTGCTACATTTACAGCTGTAAATAGGATGCCTCGAAATAGATTAGCCAGGGTAATGAAATACTACTCCCCAACTGGCAGAAGGAATCACGGTAGACCTTGAAGAGACTTCTGGAAACGTGAGACCGGAACGGGTCAACAATTGGACCAACTCCACGAAAGATATATGATTATGACTAATAATAAAATAGGTTTGTGCAAAGTAACCTTTTCATCATACAGCACAAGGGAATGCAAACAGTGAAGGTCATACACAGTTGTTCGCTGTCTCTGCACTGAGACTTCAGGGTTACCACAGCTAGAAATTTAGTTATGCAAATAGGTTTTATGTATAGCACTGTGATACACTCAACGTACTGTGCTCTGATGATGACATGGTGAGACAGAGCGAGTGGTGTGGAGGACAGTCAGGAGAAGAAGATGTGGAATGGATTTATCCGGCTCAGGATAGTGACCAGTGACGAGATCCTGTGCAGTGGCGCAGCTAGATTATTTGGGCGCCTGGGACGAAGAAATCACAATGGCCGCCCATAACATAAATTATGAACTTTAAATGAATTATAATTATTTATTGAATTTGCCTCATTTTACCCAATAATTAAAAATTTGTTGAAAGTGGAAAATACATTTTTCTTATTTTAAACATTCATTTTGTCGAAGTTTGGGCTCTGTCGCCCGCGACGGCAGCACCACTTGCACCCCCCCCTCCCCCCACCTCTCAGCTACGTCGCAGCTCCACTGAACGCGATACAGGAACACCGGGTTCCGTAAAAATCGTCTGGAGGAGGGGGGGGGGAGAGTCCATGATCCTAATTAGGAGCCCATTCTAGCTTGTCAAACGACAAAGAAGTTCATAATCCTTATTGGGAGCCCCTTACACTGCGCCAGACGACAAAGTAGTGCGTGATCCTTATTAGGAGCCCCTCGCTCTGTGCCGGACGGCTAAAGAATTCACGTACCGTGTGAAACAGGTTGTTGAATTGCTGCCAGACAAGGTGAACCGGTCTCCAACATTCCTTTCCAATTCAGTACCTCGATTTGCTGCTTTTATGCGATTGGTCGGACCCTTCGTCCTGCCTACGTGTACATTCAGGAAACGCCACAAATAATGGACACGTTAAGTCAATTACTTTCATGCATAAAAATGTTGTAATAACTTCATTGTAATGAGAATAATAACGACACTTGGACATTTCTGAAATAACCCGACTTAATCTATTACATGCAGGAAATACGTAAACGGAATCCAGCGGCATATTTCAACATCGCGTGGCTTGCCGGGTGGAAATCCTGCAAGTCATTGTGGTTACCGCCAGTGTACGTAGAGGACGGGGTAGATCGATTGTAGCTCATTGGAGCAGTCAGTTGGTTGTTGAGCAGCGTCGGGTATTGGTGACTACTGTGCGGTGAGTACAGTCATAGTATAAACCGTTCTGTTTGTTTCTTTGTTTGTTTATATACGGTGTGTTCTGTGTCCACATGTAACTACTGCGAATGCCAGTTTTTAGCAACCTCGAATTAGTACAGCTAGCTTATCCCACCATAACTCATCGTGGACGCGAACAAATGCCATCAAACTGACACAACCGTGGGCACAAATCCACTAAATTTCCCTTTCGACATTTCATTTACTCTTAACTTTATCGACTACGTTAGCCAGTAAATCGCACATTAAATATACACTATTTACAAAGTTCGACACCACCAGCACGATAGTTAAAGGGAGTCGGCGTTGACGCTGCGAGTAAGCTACGTTCTTTAGGCTTAACGAAAACCCGGGTACATTATCCTACGTAACGCGCACATAAACTTGCGAACAAAGCGAAGTTTCGCCGGCGATGTCCGTATCCTGTGGGTAATATGAATATCTGGCCTCAGTATTTCATTCCAACATATTTTGTGGATGTAACACATGGACCCGGTGCAGTGTCGGTGAATCAGGTTGTAGTTGTAATTATTTTGTATGTAGACAACGCGTCTAATATTTGTGAGCACGCTGTACTTGTGTGTCGTGGCAGTTTGCCAAGAGCTTTGAACTAACTCCAGATAAGATGTCCTTGGGAGTACAAGTGAGACTCACGGCCAACGTAATTATCTTTATGTTCGTGAAACAGAACAAATAAAATTGTGCTTTTTGAATCTGTAGGCCAAATACTTAAACAGAGTCTTCTCGTTCCAAACGGTACACTCATTGCCACCACCACAACAGGCTTGTAATGTAATGTAATTTATTTGCGTTCTATAAATCCAAATTAGGATACAATCCTGTGGATACATTGTCACATACATACTATCTAACATAATATACATGTTGTTGGAAGAATCTTAGCTATAAATCAAGTACAATAATAAAGCACCTAAAACCAATTGTCAATTCAGTTTTCAATGGAATATCTCTGATAATTAAAATATTCTTTACTATTATGAAATGAATTTATAAGTAAAAACCTCTTTAAAGCATTCCGAAACAGTACTGTCTCATTCGCTAAGTCTTTGATATTGTGAGGAAGGTTGTAAAAAATTTTAATTGCTGAGTAGTACACTCCCTTTTGGAACTTTGTTAGATTAGCTGCGGGTGGATGTAAGTTGGTTTTAAATCTTGTGTGAATACTGTGGATCT
>Ga0123353_10002098_pt1 | contig 24642 bp, 17 predicted proteins | sample TergutLab28metaG_3_FD_92763 | JGI IMG/M metagenome (GOLD analysis project Ga0123353, IMG submission 92763) | Labiotermes labralis P3 segment gut microbial communities from Petit-Saut dam, French Guiana - Lab288 P3 | ecosystem: Host-associated > Arthropoda: Insects > Digestive system > Gut ... | reverse complement strand
GGCGGCTGGGTTTGTGAGCGGGATTATGTTTCCGCTGGAGCTTGGCGTTCGGGGTGCTCTTTTCGGGGGCGCGTTGGCGATCGGTATGCTTGCGTGCGAGGCACGCCGCAAGGCCAAAGGGCATCTGTCGGCCGGGATGACCCTGATTGCTGCTGCGGTTGTCGCGCTTATCGTGTCTCTGTTCGCTGGAGGTTGGGAATATATAATCCGTGATATGGACGTCGTGGAATTTGGGCCTCCGAAAGCACCGTTTGTGTACACGTTTTTAACTGGCTTCCTGATCGCGTGGGGGATGTTCCTGTGCTATAGGAGTTATTCGCTGGGGCAGGGGCGACGGTTGAAAGCCCTGTTTTTCTGGGGGATACCTTCGTTGAGCGCGATTCCGCGTGCTGTCATATTCTACCCTCCAGACGGTGAGTTGCCACGAAGTGTCCCTGTGATAGCCATCTTTTGTTTAGGGGTCGGCGTGTTTCCGTTCCTCCTGCTGTGGGGCGGCACCGCGTGGCTGTTCGGGTTTTTCCGCAAGGAACGGGCGACACGCAGTTGAAATGCGAGAACGTTGTTTTTGGGTCAGAGCAGTTCGCCGTAGCGTTTGACGTAGCGGTGCTTCATCCATTGCGCGAGGAGCATGTAGCATGCGATGGTGAGGGCCAGCCAGCCGAAGTACACGCCGGGCAGGGGGGCGAGCCCGAGGCGCGTGCCGAGCGCGGTGAAGGGGATCACCGTGAGCGCCGCCATGCCGAGCAGGGTAACGGCGAAGACGGGGAAGGAGGCGCGGCTCTGGATGATGGGGATCTTGGGCGTGCGGATCATGTGGATGACAAGCGTCTGCGACCACATGGACTCGACGAACCACCCGGCCTGAAACACGGCGATGAACAGTTTCTCCATGTCTGTGCCGATGACCGACTGCCAGTGGCCGCCGCAGATGGCGGGGCAGATGATGAAGAACATGAGCAGGTAGGTGGTGATGTCGAACACGGAGCTGGTCGGCCCGATCCGCAGCATGAATGAGCCGATGGACGACGCGCCCCACTTGCGCGGTTTGCGGAGATACTCGACATCCACGTTGTCCCACGGCAGAGCGACGCAAGAGACGTCGTAAATCAGGTTCAGCAGCAAAATCTGGAGGGGCAGCATGGGCAGGAACGGCAGAAACGCGCAGGCCACCAGCACGGAGAACATATTGCCGAAGTTGGAGCTTGCGGTAATCTTCACATACTTGATCATGTTCGCGTAGGTCTTGCGGCCTTCGATGATGCCGTTCTCCAGTACCATCAGATCCTTTTCGAGCAGGATGATGTCGGCGGACTCTTTCGCGATGTCAACGGCGGTATCAACGGAGATGCCCACGTCGGCGGCCTTCATGGCGGACGCGTCATTGATGCCGTCGCCCATGTAGCCGACCGTGTGGCCGTTCGCGCGGAGGGTCGTAACGATACGCGCTTTCTGCTGCGGGGAGAGTTTGGCAAACACGTTGGTCGTCTCGACGGCTTTCGCGAGTTCGTCGTCGCGCATGACCTCGATGTCCGAGCCGAGCAGGATGTTGTCCACCTGAAGCCCGACCTGCTTGCAGATGCAGCGCGTAACCTTGTCGTTGTCGCCCGTCAGAATCTTGGTGGACACGCCGTATTCTTTGAGCGCGCGGATGGCGGGCTCGGTGGTGATCTTCGGCGGGTCGAGCAGGGCGAGGTAGCCGATGAGGACCATGTCTTTCTCGTCGGCGACCGAGAACGCGCCGACGGGCGAGGGGTTGTTCTTCTGCGCGACGGCAATCACGCGCATACCGTCGTCGTTGAACCGCGCGACGGTGTTGAGGATGTCGCTGCGGATGTTGTCCGTCAGCGGGGTTACGTCCCCTTTGTACTCGACCCATGAGCAGACGGCGAGCATCTCTTCCACCGCGCCCTTGGTGATCATCTGGGTCTTGCCCTGTTTGTTGATGACCACGACGCTCATGCGGCGGCGCTCGAAGTCAAAGGGGATTTCGTCCACCTTCTCGTAAAGGGCGGTGAAGCGCTGTAGCTCCTTCTCGCCGCCGATCTCCTCTTTGGCCTTGTTGATGATGGCGATGTCCACGAGGTTCTTGAGTCCGGTCTGGTAGTAGCTGTTCAAGAAGCCGTGGTACAGCACGCGCGGCTCGACGTTCCCCAGCACGTCCATGTGGATTTCCAGCACGATGCGGTCCTGCGTGAGCGTGCCGGTCTTGTCCGTGCACAGCACATCCATGGCCCCGAAGTTCTGGATGGAGTTCAGGTGTTTGATGATGGTCTTCTTCTGCGACATCGCGACGGCGCCCTTGGCCAGGCAGGTGGTTACGATCATGGGCAGCATCTCGGGCGTCAGCCCCACCGCGATGGTGATGGCGAACAGGAACGCCTCCATCCAGTTACCCCGGTTGAACCCGTTCAGGAAGAACACCACGGGCACCATCACCAGCATGAAGCGGATCAGGATCCACGACACCGAGTTCACGCCCTTGTCGAAGCTCGTTGCCGCCGCCGGCGCGTTGAGCGACTTCGCGATGCTGCCGAAGAACGTGTCGTTGCCCACCGCCACCACCACGGCCACCGCCGCGCCGCTGATGACGTTGCTCCCCATGAACGCGAGGTTGTGGCATTCCAGCGGCTCGGTCTTATCCGACGGCGCGGCGGTCTTTTCCTGCGGCTCGCTCTCGCCCGTCAGCGCGGCTTGACTGATGAACATGTCCTTCGCGCGGATGATGCGCACGTCCGCCGGCACCATGTCCCCGGCGGACAGGTGGATGATGTCGCCCACGACAATCTCTTCCAGCGTAATCTCGCGCCGCTCGGTAACCGTCTTGGGCCTGTCGGGGTCATCGTTCTCATCATCGTCTTCGACAGGCCACGTGCGCTCCACCGTCGCCGTCGTCTTGACCATCTCGCTCAGGCGCGCGGCCGCGTTGCCCGAGCGCGTCTCTTGGATGAAGCGCAGGAACCCGCTGATCATGACCATCGTCAGCACGATGACGACGGTCATGACGCTCCGCTCCTCCGGGGCGGCCAGCACCACGTCCGTTACGAACGAGACCGACGCCAGCAGCAGCAGGATACAGGTGAACGGGTCTATAAAGGCGCCGACCAGCCGCTGGGCCAGGGACTTCTTCTTCTGGCGCGTGATTTTGTTCAGCCCGAACGCCTCTCGCTTCTCCAGCACCTGCTCTTCGTCCAGGCCCTCGGGCGCGGAGAACGCCTGCACGACCGCGTCCGCCGTCTGCCTCGCAATGTCGAGGAGGCGCGCATGGAGCTCACTCCTGCGCTGGTTCTCCTGCTCTTTCGAGGTACGCGATAACATACGACCACCCTACATTCGATTGCAACACATGCGCCCGACCTTCCGTATCATCAGGCAGGTGCGAATGATACCACACCCCCGCCCCGGAAACAATGCCCGCGTCATGAAAAGTAACCCGCCTGAAAGCGCCGGCCCTGCTTGGCGATGGCCGGCGCGGCCACAGAGGCCCGCGTGGGCTACGACAGGCCGCGCTCCTCGGTAACCCAGACGGAGACCCTGAACCCCTGCTCCTGCGCCATGCGGAGCAGGGCCTCCTGATGCTCGGCGTCCAGCACGCAGGTTACCACGACGCGGTCCACCCGCTGCGCTTGGCAAATCTCCGGGATGTCGTTCAGGCCGCCCAGCACGTCGTACCCGTAAATCACGCGCTCGACCAGGTGAAGGTCGTCGTCAATGATGCCGACGATCACGCCGCCGCTGTCGTCGTCGAGGTGGAGGGTCTGCTCGCGCATATAGCTGCGGAAGCGGAGGCCCGCGCCATAGACGAGGAGCCGAGGCGCGGTTTTGCGCTGGAGCAGGGCGTGGCGTTTCAGCTCCTGCATGACCCCCCGGAACGATTCCGACGCCAGCCGCGCGGCGATGAGGGGCGGCAGGGAGAACGCGCCCAGCAGCAGGCTCGTCTCCCAGATGCTCTCGGGCAGGTCGTACACAACCCGGATCAGCCCCGCGCCGACAACCACCCCGATGACGATCGCGCCGATCAGGAGCGAGAAGTCGCCGAACTGCGCCCGCTGCCAGACGCGCCGGTAGGTCTTCGTCAGGACGAGGGAGATGAACACCGTCCCCACGTGCAGCGGCATGCTCGTGGTGAACAGGTGGCGCGGGATCCACGCATAGAACACCCAGTGCGCCAGCAGCCATGCGCAGGCCAGCGCCGTCAGGTCGAAGAGGATGTAGAGCGGGATGATGAGCCCTTTGCGGATGGTTACGCGGCGGTTCGAGAGCAGCCGCCCCGTGTCCCACAGCTCGATGCGCACGAGGTGCTTCACGATGACCACGACCGCAACGAAGAACGCGATCAGGAACACGCCCGGCGCGCGCTTCTTCGACAGCATCCCGATGATGCCGATCGCCACCAGCACCGCACTGACGCCGTAGAGGATCCACGCGGTGTTGCGCTGGCTCATGGTCTGGCGCAGGATGCGGTGGTGCAGGTGGTCCTTGTCCGCCGTCATGATCTGCTCCCGCCGGCTGACCTGCTGGCCCAGGCTCGCGCGGACCGTGCGCCGCCAGATGGTCAGCAGCGTGTCGAAGATCGGTATCCCCATCGCCAGCAGCGGCACGATGAGCGCCGGCACCAGCTCCAGGCGCGAGCCGCTCACCAGCGGGAGCGTCGCCACGCACAGGCCCAGGAACATGCTCCCCGTGTCGCCGAGGAACACCGTGGCCGGGTGGAAGTTGTAGCGCAGGAACCCCAGGCACGCCCCGCCCAGCGCGCAGTAGGGAATCATGTTGTGGAAGCACCCCGTGAAGAACAGCGACCCCGCCAGCCCGATCGAGGCGATGAGCGCCAGCCCCGACGCCAGGCCGTCCATCCCGTCAATCAGGTTGAACGCATTGACCGCGCCCACGATCCAGAACACCGTTACCGCATAGTCCAGCCAGTCCGGGAACGACACGAAGATGCCGTGGAGGCGGATGCCCGAGAAGAAGAGGAACGACGCGACCGCCACCTGCCCGAGCAGTTTCACGAGCGGCTTCATCCCGAACTTGTCGTCAATGACCCCGATGACAGCCAGCACCAGCGAGCCGATGAAAAACGCGCGGTACCACGAAACCGAGAACTCCTCGCTGACGGGGCCGCCGTCCAGGAGGAAGAGCGCCAGCAGCGCCAAGTGGAACGCGATGAACACCGACACCCCGCCCCCGCGCGGGGTGGGGTTCTGGTTGATGCGCCGCGCGTCAGGCTGGTCAATCATGCCCAGCCTGCGCATGAGCCCCCGGAACACAGGGGTCAGGAGCAGCGCGAGCATCAGCGCGCTGAAAAACGCAAACGCGCATTTAACGCCCACCGACGCCTGAGCCCCGAACAGCGTTACGCCCACGAGCCTTGCCAGCCACTGGATCCAGTCAGACACCATCGTTACCTTCTTTTGATCGAGCTGCTGAGCGCGGGCATCGGCACCGGCCAGAGGACCTTGCCGTCCTGTATCTTCTTGATGTCCGTCAGCACCTGCCGCCAGTCCTTGTAGCGCTGGTCCGGGTGCTTGGCCAGCATACGTTCGAGCATCATCACGATGGCCGGCTTGACCTCCGGCGTGAACTCGCGCGGGTCAGGCGACTGTACGCCGCCGACGTGCGCGTGCATCATCGCGTCATTGTCCATCCCCTGAAACAGCGTGCAGCCCGTGAGCATATGGTAGAGCGACGCACCGAGCGAGTAGATGTCCGAGCGGTAGTCAATGTGCGCGTCCCCGTAAATCTGCTCGGGCGACATATAGGCCGGCGTCCCGAAAATCTCATCCGTCGTGGACTTGTCCGACTCCTTGATGAGCGACAACGTCCGGCACAGCCCAAGGTCCGTTACCTTCACCGTCCCGTCCGCATCGGCCATGATGTTGTCGGGCTTGATGTCGCAATGCACCGTGCGGTGGAACGACCACGCGTAATCCAGCGCCACCGCCACGCTCTCGGCGATGACCAGCACATCGTCGGAAGGCATATTCCCCTTGCGCCGCAGCAGGTCGCCCATCGTGTAGCCGTCCACCAGCTCCATCACGAAATAATAGAAGCCCTCCGAAAAGTTCGCATCATAGACCTGGACGATGTTCGGGTGCTTCAACTGCGCGGCCGTCTGCGCCTCGACCCTGAACTGGCGGATGTCGTCCGCCGTGCTGGCGAACTGCGGCGACAGCACCTTAATCGCCACGAACCGGTCGAGCGAAATCTGCCGCGCCTTCCAGACCGACGCCATCCCCCCGCGCCCGATCAGCCCCAAGACCTCAACGTTCGGCAGACTGAACCCGGCTTTTTCCTCAATCGTCATACTGCCCCCCTCGGATAGCGGATGCTCTCCATGCCCGTCATTTCGCTTTCGCCCCCTCGCCGCGGCAGGTCGTGCAGAGGATAATCCCGTCGCCGCCGCACTCCACGCACGGCGCGTCCTTGGGCCCGCGCCCCGTGCCCTTGCACTTCGTGCAGTCCTGCAAGCCCGCGCCAGTGCAGCGCACGCACCGCGCAGCCGTGCCGCTCCCCGAGCACACCTGACACGCCACACTGCCGTCGCCCTTGCATTGCAGGCAGAGGACCTCCCCCAGCCCCTCGCAGCGCGGGCACCGCTTCGTGAGGTCCGTCCCCAGCCGCGTGGTCGGCAGCTCGCCCTTTCTGAGCTGCACGTCCGCCAGCTCGCCATTGCGGCAATTCACGTTCGGGCACTTGACCCACCGCAGGCCCTTGCAGGTTACGCAGACCTGCCGCGCCGTCCCTTGGCAAGACGTGCAGGGCGGCTGCATCCCGGTCATCACCAACGCGCGCTGAACGGCCCGCAGCAGCTTATCCATCTCCGGCGGGACAAAGGCCTGCCCCAGCCGCACCTCCCCCGCCAGCATCTGCCGCTGCTCAAACTCCTTGCGCCCCTGCAAGAGCGCCGCCTTGGCCTGCGCCACATCCGCCATGCTCGCCGTCCAGCCCCGGCCCTTGCAGGCCGTGCAGGTCGCATACTTCCCGTCTCCCTTGCAGATCCGGCACTTCAGCCGGGCAACCATCGCGGTCTGCAACGTGCGGTCGCGCCCGTTCAGCAGCGCGTCGTTCACGTCTTTCGGGAAATGCCCCGCCGGCACCAGCCGCATGATGGCCATCGCGTTCTGGTAATACGCCGTCGCCACGGTCGGGAAGTCCGCCTCGCTCTCACGCGCCAAGCGGTAATTGTTCTCGACCGCCGCCGCGGCCAGCTTCACGACCTCGGCCGAGGCATTCACCGCCGGCGCCGCCGCCGGGGCCGGCGCCTCCTGCTTCGGCTTCGGCAGCGGCGTGTCGCACCGCGAGCAGACCGCCTCACCCTCCTTCGCCTCGCGCCCGCACGACTTGCAGATGATCAACTCCTGCGCCCAGATCACCACCGCGCATAATACCACCGCCAACGCATAAATCCATTTTCTCATAAACCCTCCTTCTTCAGTTCAGTTTTCAGTTTATAGTTTATAGTTTTTAGAACATTGCCTCCTAGACACTTCCTGCGAGTCATTGATTCTAAAAACTAAAAACTATAAACTAAAAACTATTCCTTCCCCTTCTACCTCACCACCTCATACAGCGCGACGCCACCCGCCACGCCCGCATTGAGCGACGCCACCCTGCCGAGCATCGGCAGGCACGCGACAAAATCGCACGACTCCCTCACCAGCCGCGAGAGGCCCTTGCCCTCGCCCCCGACGACCAGCCCCACGCGGCCCTTGAAATCCACCGCCGTATAAGGCCGCGCGTCGGGCCCCGTGTCGAGCCCCGTAACCCACGCCCCGGCCTCCTGCAACGCCTTGATCGCGCGGACCAGGTTCACGACCCGCGCCACGCGCAGGTGTTCCGCCGCCCCCGCCGAGGCCCGCACGACCCCCGGCGTTACCCCGGCCGCGCGGTCCTCCGGGATCACGACCGCCGTTACCCCGGCCGCATCCGCCGTGCGCAGCAGCGACCCCACATTCTGCGGGTCCTCGATGTGGTCCAGCAGCAGCACGACCGCATCCGCGCGCGCCTTCACATCGTGCAGCACCTGGTCCATCGAGATGTACGGGAACCCCCCCACACGCACCGCCACGCCCTGGTGGTTCCCCCCCTCGCAAATCTCATCCAGCTCCTCACGGCCCACGGCATGGATCAGCACGCCGCGCCGCATGAGCGTGTCCCGCAGCTCCACGATGTCCGGCGCGTCGCGGCCCTCCGCCGGGAGGATGGCCTCATACAGGTGCCGCCGCTCCGACCGCACCACCTCCAGTGCCGGATGACGGCCATAGACCCACTCGCCGCGCTCGCCCGTACCCCGGGCCTCCCGCGCACCGCCCCGAAAATCCTTACTGTTCCGATTCCGCTGTCTCATAATCCGCCTTAATCCAATAGAAACGGATTTTCCCATTTTTTATTGGAATTGTCAATGCCCGAGGCGCACTCAAAAACCAATGGGGTCAAGCAGCTTGGCCCGGCTCCAGATTTTCAGGTCCGACACCGCGACCGGGCGCGAGCAGTCGGAGTTCCGCTTGTCATGGATGACGAGGCGGCACCCGTCCGTCTCGACCTGCAGCGGGTTGCGGGCATTGTCCGCCACCGCCACGATCTCGCCGTCAATGGCCAGGACGAGCGCCTTCCCCCGCGCGCCGGGGAAATCCACCCCCTCGTGTTTCCAGATGAGCGCGTAATGGTGCCACTCATCGGGCGCGTCTTTCAGCAGCCCCGTCTCCGCAATGCTCGACACCGCGCCGGAACGATGCGTCGCCACCTGGCCCAGCCCGTGTATCCGCCCGAGCAGCCCCGCCCCCCCGAGGCCGTCGTTCGAGACGAACCCGAAAAGGAAATGCTGCTCATAGCGGGCCCGCGGGCATTCGATGCTGAAGAACAGCGGCTGCCCGCTGGCCACGCCCGAAAAACGCTGACGCGCCTGCGGCAGCTTCGCCCAGAACTCGATGGTGCCCTCGGACATCGCATACGGCGAGAACGGCAGGTGGATGGTAACCCGCGCCTCCGCGTTCTCGAGCAGCGTCGCATTCCCGCCCGGCCCCTCCACGAGGCGGACGCCCGCCGCCTCCATCCGCGCGCCGAACAAAGCGAGGTCCTGGTTCTCCGCGTCCAGCGGGACATAGAGCAGCAGCCCCGGCTCATTCACGCTCTTGGAGATATCCCGCTGCCGCGAGAACGCCACCGCCTTGACGAACGCGTAATCCAAGCTGATGTTGTCATCGAAAAGCGTCTGGAGCAGCAGCGCGGCGTTCCCCAGCTTCCCGGACAACACATCCCGGTTGTAAAACGTCAGCTTCACGCCATCCGTGGAGAAATGAAGCGCGGCGACCTTGTCCAGCGGGATTTCCTGCTTCCCGAACGCCGTGTCCACCGCCAGCGCCGCCGCCACCGGGACCCCGAAGATGACCGAGCCATCGGTGAGCGTAACCTTCGCCTTCAACGCCATCTCCGCTTGCGCCGCCTGCCCGAGCGCAACCGCGCACCATACCACCAACGCCCGTTTCATCCGCGCCTCCACGTTATTCAGCCCGTTGCACATCCGGCAGCTTCGCATGCTCCCATATCTTCAAATCAGCCATCGCGAGGGGCACCGAAAGGTCCGAGTTACGGTCATGGATGACGAGGCACACCTTCATGTCCGGGTCATCCAAGGCCTGCCCGGCGGGCGCAGGCATATGCTGGCGGGACGCGGCGACGATTTTCCCGTCCACCGTCAGCACGAGGATGGCCCCCTTCGCGCCCGGGAAATCAACCCCGTCCTGCTTCCAGATGAGCGCGTAGTGATGCCACCCGTCAGGCGAGTCCCCGAGCAGCCCCGTCTCCGCGATATTCTTCACCCGGCCGTAGGAATGCGTCCCCGTGCACGTCAGCCCGTGCTTGCGCCCGACAAGCCCGCCAAACCCGCAGCCGTCATTGACGCAAAAGCCGAAAATCCAATGGCTCGTCAGGCTGTCGTCTATGGGGCTCTCGAAATTAAAGAACCACGGCTGGCCGCCGCCATTGCCGAACCGCCGATGCGGGTCCGGCACCATCGCCCAGAACTCGACGGTGCCCTCGGGCATCACATACGGCGAGAACGGCAGCAGGATGACGACCCGCGCGGTGGCATCGCCCAGCAGCATCGCAGACCCGCCCTGCGGGCTCGAGATGATCTGGACGTTCTTGGCCTCCATGCTTGCGCCGAACACGCTGAGGTCCTCGTTGTCTGCGTTCAGCGCGGCGTGGAGCAGCAGGCCCGGCTCGCGCATCCCCTGCCCGGCCGCGCCCCGGCGGCAGGAGAGGTGGATCGCCTTGATGTGCGGATACGCCAGGCGCACGTCCTTGAAAATCGTCTTGAGCGCAAACGCGGTGCCCTCCGGCTTCCCCGACAGCACATCCTTGTTGGCAAACGTTACCCGGACACCGTCCGGGGTGAAGTCCAGCGCCGCCACCTGCTCCAGCGGGATGACCTGCCGGCCCAATATCGTGTCCAGCGCCAACGACGGCACCTGCGGCGCCCCGACCAACTGCGAGCCGTCAGACAACAGCACCTTCGCCGTTACGACGGCCTCCTGCCCGAAACCGCTGAGCGCAAACAACACGAGCAATGAAAACCATTTTCTCATACGCGTTCCTTTTTGGGACACCAGAGTAACAGATCAAGGGCCTCGCGTCTATCCCCCAAACGCGCGATTCGCCGTGCGCGTGCGGCCTGCCGCACGCGCCCCGGCTCACGGCTCATCCCACGCCTTCCAGGCGAGGCCCTGCGCCTCCGCCACGGCGGGGAACGTGATGCGGCCTTTATAGACGTTCAGGCCCTTGCGGAGCGCGAGGTTGTCGCGCAGCGCGGCCTCGATGCCCTGATTCGCAATCTGGAGCGCAAAAGGCATGGTCGCATTCGTGAGCGCGAACGTCGAGGTGCGCGGCACCGCGCCCGGCATATTCGCCACGGAATAGTGGATGACGCCATACTTCTCGAAGCACGGGTTCTGGTGCGTGGTGATGCGGTCAATGGTCTCGACGGACCCGCCCTGGTCAATCGCCACATCCACGATGACCGACCCCGGGCGCATCGCCTGGACCATGGCGGCCGTAACCAGCTTCGGGGCCTTGGCCCCGGGGATCAGCACCGCGCCGATCACGAGGTCCGCCTCCGCGACAGACTTCGCGATGTTGTAGCTGTTCGACATCAGCGTTACGATGCGGTTGCCGAACAGGTTGTCGAGGTGCGCCAGGCGCTCGGCCGAGACATCCAGCACCGTTACGCGCGCGCCGAGGCCCGTCGCCATCTTCGCGGCGTTCAGGCCCACGTTGCCGCCGCCGATGATGACCACGCTGCCCGGCTCGACACCCGGCACGCCGCCCAGCAGCAGCCCGCGGCCGCCGCTGGTCTTCTGGAGCAGGCTCGCGCCCACCTGCACCGACATCCGCCCCGCGACCTCGCTCATCGGCGCGAGCAGCGGCAGCGCACCGTTCGGCAACTGCACCGTCTCATACGCGATGCCGATAATCTTCGCTTTCAGCAACGCCTTGATCTGCGGAAGGTCCGGCGCCAGGTGCAGATAGGTGAAGACAATCTGGTTCTCCCGCAACAGCCCGTACTCCGGCTTGAGCGGCTCCTTCACCTTCAGGACCATATCGGCCGCCGCATAGATTTTCGCTGCGTCGCCCAGCATCTTCGCGCCAGCCGCGACATACTCCCCGTCCGCAAACCCGCTGCCCATGCCCGCACCGGCCTCAATACAAACCTGATGCCCCGCCTGAACAAAACTCGCCACGCCCGACGGCGTAACCGCCACCCGATTCTCCTGCGGCTTAATCTCTTTAGGTATCCCGATTTTCATCTGCAATGCCCTGCTGTGCCTATTACGGCGTTAGAAAAAAAAGAGTGTACCACGCCGCCATGCGGACTGCAAGACAAACGAGGCCCTGGCGCCGATTATTATTGCCCCCGCCCCGTCAGCGGATGGCGGCGATGCGAAGCTCCGTGGTCAGCTTGCCGCTGAACGCGTTCTGCATGAGCGAGAACAGCACCTCGCACGGCCCGTCCGCCAGCGCATAAACCATCTCGGCGCAGTGGCCGTGCTGGAACCAGATCCCGCGCACATCCTGCCCGTTGGCCAGGCGGAACATGACGTGCAGGTGCTCGCCGTTCTGCCCGACCACGGACACCTGCTTGATGGTTACGTCCCGCAGCCCCCAGCGCGGCACGGGGTTACCCTCGCCGAACGGCGCGAGGCGTTGCTGCTCGGCGAGAAACGCCGTGGTGATGTCATCCGCGCCGAGCCAGCCGTCGAGCCGCCGCCCGTGCGAGGCCGCCGCCGAGCGCTGGCGCTGCTGGCCGCAGGCCGTGCAGAAGCGTTCCTTGAACGCCTCGAAGCACCCTTCCCTCAGCGCGAAGCCGGCCGCGCGCGCATGGCCGCCGAACCCCCGCAGCAGGTCGCCCACCTCCTGGAGCGCCTCAATCGCGTGATACCCGTTCCCCGCGCGGACCGAGCCGCGGCCGCAGCCCGCGCCGTCGAACGCGACGACCGCCGCCGGGACCTTGGCCGTATCCGTCAGCCGCGCCGCGACAATGCCGATCACGCCGGGGTGCCACCCGTCTGCGACGGCCCCCCCGACCACGACCGCGGCCGCATCGAACGGCGCCGCGCCGCCAACCCCGCACTGCTCGCGCGCGACCGCAACGATGTCCGCCTCGACGGCCCGGCGCTCGGCGTTCAGGCCTTCGAGCTTAACGGCCAGTGCGGCGGCGCGGTCCTTGTCGTCCGTGGTCAGCAGCTCATACGCCAGCATCGCGTTGCCCATGCGGCCGGCGGCGTTGAGGCGCGGCCCCAACTGGAAGCTGAACGTGTAGGTGCTCAACGTGTCCCGGTCGCTCGTTACGGCGCGGCGCAGCAGGGCTTGGAGGCCGACCCCTACGCGTTTCCACTGTTTCAGCGCGCCGGCCACCAGCACGCGGTTCTCGCCCAGCAGCGGCACCACATCCGCCACGGTCGCCAGCCCGACGGCGACCAGCAGGTCGCCGCCCATCGGCGGGCCGTCGTACCAGTTGTTCGCGCGGCCCAGCTCAACCAGCGCATGGGTGAGTTTCAGCGCGATGCCCGCGCCGCACAGGTGCTCCGCGCCCTTGGCGGCGCCGAGGCGCGGGTTCACGAGCACGGCCGCCGCGGGCAGGGTGTCGCCGGGCTCGTGATGGTCGGTAACGATGACCTCGATGCCGAGGCCGTTGAGGTGCGCGATCTCGTCAACGGAGTTGATGCCGCAGTCCACCGTGATGAGCATCCCGCCGGCCAGCGCGTGTTCCTTCAGGCACCGTTCGAGCGCCGTGAAGCTCAGGCCGTAGCCCTCGGGGTCGCGGAGCGGCAGGAACGCCTCGGCCGGCGCGCCCAGGCGGCGCAGGGCGGTAACCAGCGTCGCGGCGGCCACGATGCCGTCCGCATCGAAATCGCCATACACGACGATGCGGCGCTTCGCGTGGATGGCCGCCCAGATGCGCTCGGCCGCCTCACGCGCGCCCGGGAACGCGAACGGCGGCGAGAGGTGGGTTTTCAGGTCCGGGTTGAGGAACGCCTGTGCCGCCGCCAGGTCCGTATAACCCCGCACCGCCAGCACACGCGCCAGCGGCAACGGCAGCGACAACGCGTGCGCCAGATGCTCGACAACCGCGGCCTCCACCTCGGCCTCCACCCACGGCCTCGGCAGCGGCTGCTCGGCCCCCTCGACGCTTTCCTCTAACTCCGTATTCACGTTAGTTCACCCCGACCCGTTCCTCGCTCATCACGGCGTCCATCCCGCCAGCACGTCCTCATACGCAGGCGCCTGCTGCTGCGGGACGGCCCGGCCCAAGCGTTGGTGCACCTGCCGCGCGGCCCCGTCCTGCCCGGCCTGCGACAACAGCCGCACCGCCTCCGCCAGGTAGCGCAGGGTTACGAGCGTCTGGTTCGGCGACCGGTTCTCCGCCAGCGCGTCCAGCATATAATCCGCGGAGGTTACGGCCAGGGACAGGTTCGGCTCCGTGCGCCACACCCGCTCCTCCAGCGACCCTGCGAAGCGCCCGCGGAACACGCTCAGCATCAGCGGCTGATAGACCGCCCGGCGGCACATCATCCGCTCCGTGCCCGTCGCGCACGCCATGCCCTGGTCCGCCCAATACAGCGCATGGGTCTCCGGCATCCGCCAGTCCACCGGTCCGAACCGCCGCTCAACCTCACGCATGAGCCCGGCATCCAGCCGCCGCGCGGCCAGGCCCGCGGGGTCCGCATCCGCGCGCAACGTGCCGTCCGGATTCACGAAGGGCAGCATCGCCTCCAACAGGTGGAACTTGTAGGTGAGGTGCATCGTGTCCAGGGTGTCCCCGATCTTGTTCTGGTACATCCAGGCCAGCTCCCGGTAGAGCCGCGCGTCGCGCGGGTTGAAGCGCAGGCCCTCGTCGCGCAGCAGCGACACGCCATTCTCGACCCAGCGCAAGCGGTCCTCCGGCCGCGGCATCATGACGCTGATATTGTAGGCCAGGTTCCACGCGTTATACGCCCACCCCTCCACCGCGCGGGGGTCGAGGAGCGTGATCCAGTCCGCCAGTTGAACCAGCTCAAGGAACCGCCCCTCCTCCTGAAGCCGGCTGATGCGGAACCACAGGACCTCCGAGACGAGCCCCCGGAACCCGCCCAGCCCCGCCATGACAAACGTCAGCGCCGGCGGCACGCTCGCGCTGTACGCAACGCTCGCCTCCGGCAGACGCTCCCTGCGCCGGGTCGCCAGCCGCCGGCTCTGCCCGACCGCCGCCACCCCGAACACCACCAGCGCAATCAGCGCGTAATAGCCTTTTCTGTTATTCATGAACACGCCGTAAGAGTACACCACTCCGCCGCAGAAAGGAAACCTTTTTTCGTGCGGCGCGGGGCACTTCCCTGATTGCGGCGCAGGGAAGAACCTGCTACTATTCCCAACACACGGGTGTAGGCAGGACTCTAGAGATGAAACAAAAAGGCGTGTCAGGGAAAATGGCGGCGTGGGTTTCAACCCACAAGGCGGGCGTGTTGTTCGGCCTTGCGTTTGCCGCCGCGATGGCGGTTGTCTTCGCGCGGGCCTGTTCGCCGTGGGTGGCGATCACGTCGCCGGATGACGCGCCGTTCTACACGCAGAACCATCTGGTCGTGATGTCGGAGATGCTGCTGTCGGGGAGCGTGGCGTTCACGCCGTTCTTCCTCGGCAACCTGTTCGCCCCGGTTGGCCTGCACGAGGCGCGGTATGTCGTCTCGGTGCTGCTGTTCGCGCTCTCGGGCGCGTATTACCTGCGGACGCTGCGGGTTGACGCATGGGCCGCCTTCGGGGGCGGGCTGCTCCTCGCGCTCTCGGGCTACACGTTCACGCTGTTCGCGGCGGGCCACATGGGGTTCTTCTGGCTGATGGGCGGGTTCTTCTGGACGTTCGGCCTGCTGAACCGCTGCCTGGGCTCGGGCCGGCCGCATCACTTCTTGCTGCTGGGCGCGGCGCCGATGTGGGCCTTCCCCGCCCAGCCGGATGTGGGGGTGCTGTTCGCCGCGGTGTTCGCGTGCTATGCGCTGTGGCGGCTCTGGCTGGCGCGCCGGCAGCTGCGCCAAACGTGGCCGAAGTTCCTCCTGACCGCCCTGGCCGCCGGGCTGATCGGCCTGCCGGGCGTGAACGCCGTGCTGACGCAGCACCTCGCGGGCCGCGACAAGCAGATTGAAAGCGTCATGCGCCCGGCGGCGGAGAAGGGCGCGGACACGAGCCGGAAGCACACGGCCGAGCGTTGGGATTTCGCGACGGGCTGGAGCCTGCCGCCGTCGGACTGCGTGGAGTTCTTCATCCCCGGGTTCTTCGGGGACGCGTCGTTCTACCCGCCCTACCCGTTCTGGGGGAAGCTGGGGAGTGTGCCGGAGGAGCAGAGGCACCAGGCGCCGTACCCGAACTACCGCCAGCATACGGTCTATCTCGGGCTGGTTACGCTGATGCTGGCCGTGGTCGGGACACTCGCGTGGTGGGGGAGGCGGCGCGAGGCGGCGGCCGGGCCGCCCGGCGGCGAGGCGGATCTCCGCGACGTGCCGTTCTGGTGCGTGGTGGCGGCCGTTGCGCTCGTGCTGGCGATGGGGCGCTACACGCCGCTCTACCGGCTGTTCTATGCGCTGCCCTACATGGATTACCTGCGCGCGCCGGTCAAGTTCCTGCACTTCACGGAGCTGGCGGTGGGGCTGCTGGCAGGGTTCGGCCTGCATGCGCTCCTGGGCCGTGAGCGCGTTACGGACCGTTTCGCCCGCAATGTCTTTTTTATCGCCATCGGGGTTGCGGCCGCTTGCGTCGCCGCGACGCTGGCGGCCATGGCCGGCAAGGGGGCGATGGAGGAACAGATCGCGGGCCTGGGGCTGAAGCCGTTCGCTCCGGCGTTGAGCAGTTATGCGGTTTATAATTGTGTGCGTGCGGTCGGGTTGGCGGTTGCCGTTGCGGGGCTGGTGTATTGCTGGAAGACGCGGAAATGGATTCGTGTGCCTGTCGCCGTCTGCGGGCTCGTGCTGCTGGGGGCCGGCGACCTGGCGATGGTCGCCCGGCGGTACGTCGCGACGCAGAACGTCAAGGCCGCGCATACCGGGAACGTGATCGTGAAAGCGATTCTGCAGAAGACCGCCGGGCAGCCGGTCAACATCATGCGAAGCGTGAGGCAGCCGCCGAACCCGGACGGGCTGGGTCGCTCGCTGCGCTTCCACGGCATCCGCAATGTGTTCCCGGACGGGACGGATACCCATGTGAAAGAAATCCCTGTCTTCATGGCCTTGCAAAACAATCCGGACCCGGCGCGCCTCTGGGATGCCCTGGGCGTGCGGTTCATCTTGGCGCCGCGCCAGCAGGCGGAGCGGATGGTTCAGCAGCGGCTGGCGGTGCCCGTCGGCGAATATGAGCTGGGCGGCGAGTCCGTCGTGCTGGTGGAGCGGCAGGCCGTCGCGCTGCCGTGCGTCCACTTCGACTGGGACGGCGATGTCCCGGCGGACCGGCAGGCCGAGCGGCTGGCGCAATCGGGCCGGGCGGTCGTTACCGACGCACCCGCGCCGGCCGCGCCGGCGCCGGCCCCGGCGCAAGCCGTCGCGTTCGCGCAGATGCGGGGGATGCGGAACGTCTTCACGAGCCGCGCGGAACTGGACCTGCCCCAGCCCGGGCTGCTCGTCTGGAACGAGCCGTACGCGCCCGGCCTCGTGGCCGCCATTGACGGGCGGCAGGTCCCGCTCCATCAGGCAAACGGCGTGTGGTGCGCGGTGCGGGTCCCTGCCGGCCGGCACACGGTAACGTGCCGCATACGGGCGGGCGGCGGGCGGCTGAACCTGGTGGCCGCCACGGCGAGCCTGGGGGTCGCGCTGGCGGCCGGGCTGGCGTGGCTGAGGGGAAAGAGGGCCGAGAAATGAGAACGGACCCATGATGAAGCCCTCCGACATCGTGCGCTTCATCAGGCTGCGCCTCGGCGACCTCTGGTGGTACACGCTCATCCTGTTCGCGGCGCAGCGCTTGGGTGATGTCGTCCACGCCGTGATCGGCATCTGGCTGGTGCCCAAGTATGTGCCGCAGTCGGAGCTGGGGGCGGTCTTGCCGCTGATGTCCATCGGCGGGCTGCTGGGTTTCCCGCTGGTGGCGCTCATGCTCCCGTTCATGAAGTTCCTCAACAAGTACATGGCGCAGGGCGAGTTCGGGAAGGTCAAGCGGCTGCTGCGCGACACGTTCCTGCTCACGGGCGCGATGTTCGTTGTTGTGCTGCTGGCCTCGCGCCTCCTGCTGCCCTTGGTTTTTGTCCGGATGCGGGTTGAGGACGGCAGCCTCAGCCTGCTCATCGTCGTCGCCGGGATTGTTACGGCGCTCGCGCCGGTTTTCCTCACGGCGCTGCAATCGCTCAAAAAGTTCGTCGTCCTCTCGGCCGCCACCATGCTGAGCGCGTTCATCCGCCTGGGCACCATGCTGGTGTGCCTCCCGATCCGCGGGCTTTCCGGCTACTTTGTCGGGCAGATCGTCCCGAGCCTGTTTATGGTCGGGGTCGCACTGTTTGCCCTCCGCCAGCGGCTCAGCCGGAAAATCCGCATGACCCCTTACTGGGGCGACGACTGGAAGCCCATCCTCCGCTATGCGCGATGGCCCGCCCTGGTCAACCTCGCCGGCCTCCTGCAAGTAACCGTCGAGGCGTTCGTGATCCGCCGCTGCCTGCCGGACGTCGAGTCCGCGGGCTACTACATGATCTCGCGCGTTGCCGAGATCACGTTCTACCTCGGCATCTCCTGCTCCACGATCCTCTTCCCGCTCGTCTCCGAGCGTCATGAGCAAGGGCAGCGCGGGCAGCAGAAGCTCCTCGCGCAATCCGTCCTGATCACCCTGCTCGCGGGCGTTTGCCTCACGGGCGTCATCACGCCGTGCGCACACCTGCTGTTCGCGTTCCGGGCCGACTGGCACGTCTACGCCGGCTTCACGCCCCACCTCATCACCCTGAGCCTCATCTACACCATCCGGGGCTCGGTGAGCTGCTTTGTCATGTATCAGGTCGCGCGCAACCAGTTCCGGTTCGCCCCGTTCTTCGTGTCCATCTACGGCGCGGGCATGGTCGTGCTGTACAGCCTGACCGGCTACACGTTCTTCACGCCGTGGCTGCCCGGGTCGTGGCTCGCCGCCCTGGACGCGTTCAACCCCGGCCGGCTGTCCGTCGTGTTGTCCGTGATGCTGCTGTACACCCTCTGCCCGCTCGGTTACGCGCTCGCCTCCATCATCCGGCAGCAACGCCGGCCGGGCGGGCCGGCGCGCGTGTAGCGGCCTCAAATAAAATGCGCCCCGCAGGGTGTTTGCCCTTGCCCCGCAGCCCCACCATACGCTATTATTGAACCGTATGCGGAAAGGAGTCCCCCAGATGAAAAAAAAGGCATCACTGATTGCCCTGCTTGCGGTCGCGGGCGTGTCGTGTGCCCTGGCGCAAGCGCAGGCGGCCGCCCCGGTGCGCGTCAAGGTTACGCTGCTCGATCACTCCCATGTGCTCGGCACGCCGCAGCTCACGGAACTTGCCCTGACCACCACGTTCGGGGAAAAGCGCATCCCCCTGAACCTCGTCTCCACGCTCGTGTTCGACAAGGGGCAGGCCAAGCTCACCCTCACCTCCAAGGACATCCTCACCGGCACGCTCGACGGGGCCGTCCTCAAGCTCATCACCAGCTTCGGCGTGCAGCCCATCCCCTATACGCAAATCGCCTCCGTAACCTTCGCGGGGCCGGGCGCCGCCTTCGCGCCCGCCGGCCACGAGCAGGGCCTGCTCCTGCACGCCCCCCTCGACGCGCCCGACGCCAGCCTCGCCGCATTCAAAGCCACCCTCGAAACCCAGAACGCCATCACCATAGACGGCCCCCTCGGCAACAAGGCCCTCCTCTTCGAGACGCCCGACGCCTCCGCCTCCATTGACCTGCCCACCTCGCCCTATGTGATGCCCGAAGGCACCATCGAGTTCTGGGCCAAACTCCCGCAACCCCGCCGGCCCTTCGGCGACGGCCGCAACCAACTCCTCCTCTTTGCCGTCGAGCAGGAGCAACATCAAAACTTTTACCCTTTAATCTTGGGATTCAACGCGAACAGCGGGGACGGCAAGGGAGGACTCGTGGGAATCATATGGGGATTCCCCAGTGCAGGAACAGGCGGGGGACTCACCGTTGAGGACACAGGACTGCTCGGCGACACGCCCGACGGATGGCACCATTACGCGTTCATCTGGAAATGGGACGGGCTGGAGTTCCCCGAGGCCCAAGGGTATGTCCTCTCGCTCGCCATTGACGGAAAGGTCGTGGCCTCCACCAGCGAAGCCCCCTATTCCAAGGACTTCGAACACTTGCGGCTTGTCGAGGCAGCAGGACGTTTCCTTATCCATGGTGGAACGAAACATGACAACAGACATCCTGTAGCCATGTCTGAGTTAAAGATTTGGGATCACGCCAAACTCCCTGTCGTTGAGATGCCCTAATCTATGCGTTCAGGAGTGTTATGGCTTCACTGAAAAAAATAACAAGAAGCGTGTTAGTGGTTATTTACAAAGCAACGCTATTTCCTGTTGCATTTCTTTTCGACAAATATTATTTAGCGCATGATGTCCCTTTGTCGAAAATCGGACATCATCGAAACTGGATAGATTACGTTTCCCAATTCGGCAATAAAAAAGGAATGAAAATATTGGAAATCGGCAGTAGGTATGTAACAGGAGACAAGGGGGATTTCAAACGTTATTTCCCCGAAGCAGATTATGTCGGTTTTGATTTTTACCCCGGGAAAAATGTGGACGTGATTGGAGATGCGCACAAGTTGTCAACGTATTTCCCGAAAGGCGAGAAGTTTGATGTTATCTATTCATCGGCGGTTTTTGAACATCTTGCGATGCCTTGGCTTGTTGCCACAGAAATATCGAAGCTCTTAAAGGTCGGCGGCTTGTTATATATTGAGACTCATTTTGCATTTTCATCACATGAAAGACCATGGCATTTTTTCCAATATAGTGAGATGGCATTAAAGGCATTGTTTTCGCCTGCCATGGGATTTGAATGCATTGAAGCTGGAATGTCTAACCCGATTGTCGGTCGGTTTTCATCATTAGCAGACGATGATTTAAAGTATCTTCCTGTCAGCGGATTATATTGCCATAGCAACTATCTTGGGAAAAAAATAATGGACGTTGATGGCTTCCGCTGGGAAAACGTCAATCTAAATGAGGTTGTGGAGGACACTAAGTATCCAGAGCCAAAGCAACAGAACACGTTAAACAATCAACAGGAGCTGGAGACATGAGGCTGAACCTAGGCTGCGGGGAGAAGAAGAAAGACGGTTATGTGGGGAACATTATTTCTACTACCCCGTCTTGCTTCGCAATCCACCCCTTCATCAATGAAGGGGAAGTAGGGGCCCCCGTTGACGCGAGTGCAGTCAATGGGGCTACAATGACACAACAACTTCCCCTTCATTGATGAAGGGGTGGCAAGACGGGGTCGAATGGATAGCAAGGAACTTCCCCTTCATTGATGAAGGGGTGGATGCCGAAGGCAGACGGGGTAGTAGAAATTGGCTGGATATAGGACAACACCAAGTTAACTTACTATACCTCTTACCTCTTACCTTTTACCTCTTACTTCCTCCTTCCTCCCTCCCTCCTCCCTCCTCCCCTTACCTTTTACCTCTTACCTTTTACCTCTTACTTCCTCTCTTATTCTCTTGTTTGCTTCGGTGGGGTTTATTGCTATACTGGCGTCTCTTTTTGTGAGGAGGATTGTTATGGCGGGGATTTTCAAGGCGTATGATATTCGCGGGATTTATGGCGAGGATTTGACGGATGAGATTGCGTACCGGATCGGGCGGGCGTTCGTAACGTTCGTGGGGTGCAGAACGGTGGTTGTCGCGCGTGACATCCGTCCGCATTCGGAGCCGCTGTTTGCGGCGCTGGCGCGGGGTATCACGGAGCAGGGCGCGGATGTGATTGACATCGGTCATGCCTCGACGCCGATGTCGTATTTCGCGAACGGGACGTTGGGGGCGGATGCGAGCATCATGATCACGGCGTCGCACAACCCTGCGGAGTGGAACGGGTTTAAGCTGTGCCGCGCACAGGCGACGCCCATCAGCGGTGTAACGGGGATCATGGACGTTGAGCGGATTGTCTTGGATGGTTCGTTCGCGCCTAAAGCGTCCGTGCCGGGGACAGTCACGAAGCAAGATGTGCTGGCGGATTATGCGAGGCACGTCGCGCGGTTTGCGAATGTCGGCAGCCCGGTTCATGTCGCGATTGATTTTGCGAACGGTATGGGCATCACGGAGGCGAGGGCGCTTGAGGGTCTGTTGACGTGGGACGGCCTCTACGAGGAGCCGGACGGGAGTTTTCCGAACCATGAGGCGAACCCGCTGAACCTGGAGACGCTGGAGGAGTTGCAGGCGAAAGTCCGCAACGGCGGTTATGCGTTCGGCGTGGCGTTCGATGGCGATGCGGACCGCGCGGGGTTTGTGGATGAGAAAGGTGAGGTCATCTCGATGGACCTGATTACCGCGCTAATCGCGCAGGATGTTCTGGCGGCGCGTAAAGGCGTGGTGTTCTATGACCTGCGCAGCAGTTGGGCGGTCAGGGAGGCGATTGAGGCGGCGGGCGGTACGCCGATGATGAGCCGCGTGGGCCATGCGTTCATCAAACAGCAGATGCGTGAGCATGACGCGCTGTTTGCGGGCGAGTTGAGCGGCCATTATTATTTCAGGGACAATTTCACGTCCGAGAGTTCGGCGATGGCGGTGCTTTCGATCGCGAACATCGTGAGCAAGTCGGGTCAGCCGCTGTCCGCGCTCATCGCGCCGTTACGCAAGTATGCGGCCAGCGGCGAGATTAACTCGCACGTCAGCCGCGACCCGAAAGATATCCTTGACGAAATCCGCGCGGCGTATGCGGACGGCCGCCGGCTTGAACTCGACGGCGTGAGCGTGGAGTATGCGGACTGGTGGTTCAACGTGCGCTGCTCCAACACCGAGCCGCTCGTGCGCCTGAACCTTGAGGCGAAAACCAACGCGTTGATGGAAGCCAAGCGCGATGAGGTGCTTGCGTTGATTCGGAGATGATTGGACGTTCTAAATGAATGACGGGTTACAAGTCACGGCGCTCCCTCATCAAGGGACACAAGGAGGTAGGTAATGAAGACGACACGGCGTTATTTTGTGGGGCTGGTTGCGGCGACGGCGGCGGCCACTGCAGTTGGGCAGCAGAAGACCCCGAAATGGCAGAAGATGGGCGATGCCAACAAGATGGAATCCCAGTTGAAAAAATTCCTGGAAGCACAAGGTGTGGAGCTTTCAGCCGATGGAACATTGTATAAAGGGCTCTTGCCGTTTAAGAGTAAGGAAGCTGTATTTTGTATCCAATACATCGATACAACGCCAGATGCCTCTACAAAAAATAATACCAGAAACAGCAAGGATGAGGAGGGTCTTTATTGCATATCTCCCGAGGTTAGTTCTAACGACATCCTCTTGGGTCCGGAAAGCGGGTTTGACTTTATCGTACCAGATAAATTCGGATGTAAGCCGGACACCAAATTAATGGAACAGTGTCCTGAAAAAGAACAAGAAACCATCAAATTGCTTTTTGAAGTTGCAATGGAAAATGCGTATGCATTCTCTTGTTTTTCCAACTGTATCCCGGACAATGTTACCTTATCTAAGGGTTCTGAAATCAACGGCATGATAACCCGAGAACCGACATTTGCCTATGACAAAGATATTGATACACTCATAAAAATGGAAGGTAGAACCGTTTCTAAGGAGAAACGGGCAATCTATGGCCTTCTCAGATATCGGACTTCATCGGAGTGGACAACACGGCTTAATCAAAAAGGTAGTTCTGTCGGCGGTTGCCACGACATCGTCGGGCTGTCAGGCATTAACTGGAGTATTGCTTCTTATCGTGTACATGAGCGGTATTCTGCAGATATGATCCGGAAACAAATCTGGGAATACAGCCAAGGCATCCGTGTTGCTTGTATAAAGGAAACAGCGGAGAAGATACAGGAGATTATTGATGGACAGCAGCCTTCGGTCGGGATTTCTTCCGAGTCCGGAAGAAATGCATTAAAACCCTTGGCGGCATATTGCGCGCAATTGGCCAAAGATATTTGGAAGCTCAAAGCCAACAGCGCGGCTCTGAAACCCAAGGGGGCTGGCAACGCAACAAAAGAGGGTTTGCGTAAATTATGACGAACAAAGCGGTTTACGATGCGTTGGTGAAAAAGTTCCGGGCGCACTTCGGGCGTGAGCCTCATGTCGTTGCGTATGCGCCGGGGCGTGTCGAGGTGCTGGGTAACCACACGGACTACAACGAGGGGTTTGTCCTCTCCGCGGCCATCAGCCTCGGCACGTTTTTCGCCGCCGCGAAAAGCACGTCAATGACTTGCCGTCTCGTGGCCGGCGACCTGATGCGCGAGGTTACGTTCAACGCAGAGGACGTTGCGCCGTCGTCGTCCGACACCTGGCAGAACTACGTCAACGGCACGTTCGCAGGGCTTACCGACCTCAAACCGCCCGCGCACGGGTTCGATGCCATGTTCCTCGGCAACATCCCACTGGGTAGTGGCCTGTCGAGTTCCGCCGCGCTGGAGATGTCGGCAGGGATTGCGCTTGCGAAGCTGTACGGCATCGCGACGGATGCCGTGATGCTCGCGAAAATCGGCCAGCGGGCTGAACACGTTTACGCCGGGTGCAAGTGCGGATTGCTCGACCAGATTTCAAGTCTTGCGGGGCAAGAGAACAAACTCATCAAAACGGATTTCCGTTCCGTCACATACGAGACGGTCGGCATGGGTCCCGATGCGTGTTTCCTGATGTGCAACACACACGCCAAACACACGCTGGCCGATGGCGCGTATAACCGCTTGCGTGAAAACTGCGAAACGGCGGCGGCGCACTTCGCCACGGTGTTGCGTCATCCCGTGAACGCGCTCCGTGATGTCAGCATGGCCGAGTGGGTCATCTATCGGCAAGGACTTCCCGAGGTCGTCGCCAACCATGCCGCGCACCCCATCGGCGAGAACGAGCGTGTGCTGAAAGGCGCGAAGCTTCTTTCCGAGGGAAATCTTTCGGGCTTCGGCGCATTGATGTTCGACTCGCACGAAAGCTCGCGCGTGCTGTTCGGCAACTCGTGCGAAGAAT
>Ga0123353_10002097_pt1 | contig 24643 bp, 24 predicted proteins | sample TergutLab28metaG_3_FD_92763 | JGI IMG/M metagenome (GOLD analysis project Ga0123353, IMG submission 92763) | Labiotermes labralis P3 segment gut microbial communities from Petit-Saut dam, French Guiana - Lab288 P3 | ecosystem: Host-associated > Arthropoda: Insects > Digestive system > Gut ... | reverse complement strand
TTTTTTCGCCGCACAAGATAAAATTTTGAAAGAATACTCCCGTATTTTAAGAAATTTTAACGCAGTGCGGCGGAAAAAGCGCCAAAAAGACGTGCGCGTGGTTTTTTCAAACACGCCCTAATAAAGTGGAGTTGCACACTTTACAAATTACCGCGCAAAGGCTGAACGGAACGTAAAATCATATTGAAATTATTATAGGTCAAAAACACCTTATTGTCAATAGGTCAATATGCCATAATTTTCTGGGTGATAATTGTGAACAGATTACAAAAACTCAGAAAAGAAAAAGGCTATACGCAGATCAAAATTCAAATGCTGACCGGCATTGACCAAAGCGATTATTCTAAAATCGAACAGGGCAAACGATGGATGACCTTTGAGCAGTGCAAAAGTCTGGCCGTTGCGCTGGATACAAGCATGGATTATCTGGCGGAGCTGACGGACGAGCAAAAACCGTATCCGCGAAAATAGAAAGAGCGGTCAACCTTGCCATTTTCCATTGTATCACAACTAGTTCTCGTTTGTCAACTAAAAATGATCAATCTTGATAACGTCATGTCGAACACGATAGTTTATCATTGTGAACGTAACGAAACTTACGTTGATGTGAAAGGTGATAAACGATCATGGTTTGTGAGAAAATCAAGAATCTTCGGGAACTGAATCAAATGACGCAGAGCGACTTGGCGCGAAAATTGGGCGTTACCCGCTCCAGCGTAAACGCCTGGGAAATGGGAATCAACACCCCGTCGACGCAATACTTGGTGGAACTTGCGCAGCTGTTTAGGGTAAGCACTGATTATCTCTTGGGAGTAGAGCGAAGCGTGACGGTAAGGGTAGACCATTTGGCGGAGGATGAAAAGGAAATCATCTTTGCTTTGATGAAGAAATTTGAATCCTTCAGGCAGTGAAAGAAACGGCGGATACAGTATGTTAAAAGAATTATTCTCATTGTCAGAGAGGATCAGGCTTCTACGGGAACGTATCGGGTTGACCCAAAGCGATTTGGCGCGTTCGATGGGTCTGACCCGCTCAAGCGTGAACGCGTGGGAAATGGGGCTTTCGGTTCCGTCTACGCAGTATATTGTAGAGTTGGCGAAGATATTCAATGTGTCTGCGGATTATTTGCTGGGGATAGAAACGACGGCGACGATCAGCGTAGAGGGGCTTTCTGAAAAGAAAGTGGCCTCGCTTGTGGAGTTGGTGAAGTTTTTGAAAGAGTGAGATGGCTGATTGTTGTGAACAGATTACAATCTCTCAGAAAAGAAAAAGGCTACACGCAGATCAAAATTCAAATGCTGACCGGCATTGACCAAAGCGATTATTCTTAGAACCTGTATTCATATGGATGCACGCAGTCTTGACGAGGTCTTTTTCCGTCACTCTGCGTCAAAAATGCTCGAAATACATAAAGTATTTCTGCGCTTTTTTCCTTGATTGACAAAAAAACACCTCGTCAATCCCGCGCACCTCCATATGAATACAGGTTCTAAAATCGAACAGGGCAAACGATGGATGACCTTTGAGCAGTGCAAAAGCCTGGCCGTTGCGCTGGACACAAGTATAGATTATCTGGCGGGGCTGACGGACGAGCAAAAACCGTATCCGCGAAAATAAATGAAGGGATGTAATATCATGCGAGTAATGTCATTCAACGTATTCTGCGGAGGCAGGGACGAACGGGCTTGGACAAATCGTCTGGAGCTTGTGCTGGGGCAGATCAAAAAGGCGGCTCCCGACACCTTCGGCACACAGGAGACTCATTCAGGCTGGATGGATTTCTTATGCGCGAACCTGCCCGAATACGGCTTTGCCGGCGTGGGGCGCGAGGACGGCGCGAGGGACGGGGAGTTCGCCCCCGTGTTTTACCGCCGGGACAAGTATGCCGTGCTGGACAGCGGCACGTTCTGGCTGTCCGAAACGCCGGAGGTTCCGTCCAAAGGATGGGACAGCGCGTGCACGCGCATATGCACATGGGCGCTCCTGCGCGAAAACGGCACGGGGAAAGAATTCCTCCAGCTCAACACGCACCTCGACCACATAGGCACGACGGCGATGATTGAGGGCGCCAAGCTGGTGGCCCAAAAAATCGCGGCGTATCCCGGGCTGCCCGTGATCTGCACGGGCGACTTCAACGTAGGCGAGAAGTCTCCGGCATACGAGGTCATGACAGGCGGCGTCATGGGCGACGCGAAGTTCCTGGCGGCGCGGGCCGACAGCGGCAACACCTACACCGGCTTTGACATGGAGGGCACGAAAAACAACAGCCCCATCGACTTTATTTTCGTCCACAGGGAGCTTGTGAAGGTCGATACATATAAAATCATGTCGGAGCTTGTGGACGGAAAACAGCCGTCGGATCACTACGCGATTTACGCCGATGTAGAAATCAGGGACTAGAAACTGTTCAACGTTCATTTAATCGTCAAAGAAAGTTAACACAATTAACCATTGAAAAACATGAGCCGTTTGTGTTAATATAGAATCGTACCATGCTCTCAAGCAGAACTGCCATATACAACGATGAAAGGATGAACAATATGAAACTTGAACTTAAAAAGCTGCTTTGCTTTTTTACCGCCCTGGTGATGATCGCCTCGCTTTTTTCCGCATGCAGGGGAAAAGACGACGGGCCGACGGCAACCTTGGGCGAGCCTGAAAGCGGCTGGAAAGTAGACGTCGACGATGTCGAAGACATGCCCACTGTTCAGGAAATGCCGAAAGAGGAGCTTGATAAGCTCATACAGTCGGTCCTGGGCGGAGAAACGGAGTGGGACGGCGATTTCTCGGCGCTCACCGAGGAACAGCAAAACAGAATCAGGAACGCGATGAAGGCAAGAGGCTATGACGTCAGGGTGACGGACAGGGGGATCACCTACTTATCCTACACGCCGGTTCCTGAAAAAAGCGAGCTTGACAAGCTGATCCAGACAGCGCTGGGCGACGGCGTTGAGTGGGACGGCGACTTTTCACAACTGACCGCGTCCCAGATCAAGGCGGTACAAAACGCCTTGAAGGAAGCGGGCTATCAGGCGACGGTGTCAAACGCGGGCATTACATACGAAAGCGCGCCCGATGAAAAGCCGAAGCCGAAAAGGTACTATGAAACGCCGTCGGAGAGCCGTGTTTTGAATGAGATACGCAAGCGTATCGGCAGCGATGAATTTTACCTGTGGGACGGCAATTTGTCAAGCCTAGACAAAGAGGTGGTCGATTCGATTATTAACGAGCTGAACCAGCAGGATCGAGAGAATGGGTACAACGTGGGCCTGAGCGAGGACGGCGAGTCCATCGTCCCGCTGGAAAAGCCCCCCGAAACCACAACGGCTCCAGAAACGACCACGAAGAAAAAAGAAGAGCCTGAGAAAAAGGTCAGCATTGAGAGGACGCTGCTGAAAACCGTCGGCGGAAAAGCGTCCGACATTTTCAAAGCGGTCGCGGCCACGCCTGACGGAGGGTTCGTCGCGGCGCTGTATACGACCTCGATGGACGGTGACTTGGCCGGCATGAATACCTCGTGGGCGCAAAGCAACGTTGCTGTCATTAAGTTTGACGCAAGCGGCGGGATAGTCTGGAAGCAGTATCTGGGCGGCGACAATATCGTTGATATATACGATCTTGCGGTACTCACGGACGGCAGCATCGTGGGCGTCGGCTATTCTTTCGCGAAAAAGATGGGCACCCAGGACGGACCCCTTGACTCATGGAGCACATCGGCGGTAGCCTTTCCGCATGAGGCCTTGATCGTCAAATATTCCGCCGACGGAGAGTTCCAGTGGATCAAATCCGTCAAGGGAAGCAGCAGCGACACTTTCGCTTCCGTGGCGGCCACACCCGACGGCGACTTTATCGTGGGCGGTAAGTCAACCTCCTATGACGGCGACTTCGACGGCCTTACGCCCGGCGCCATATCGGCGGTCATCCTCCGCTACACGGCCGACGGCAATACGGTGCAATGGGCCAGGGGCTTCCCCGGCGAAATGCACAGCCAGATCGACAGGATCGCGGTGGCCAGGGACGGAAGCGTCTACGCCGCGTGCAACACCCTTTCCACGACGCTCTTTTTCGCGGATAAGGCCGGGCACGGGGCGAGGGACTGCGTGCTTATAAAGCTGAACATCAACGGTGAAATCGTGTGGACGAAAACGCTCTTCAGCTCCGGCAACGACGAATTCACGGGGCTCGCGCTTACCCCGGACGGCGGCGTCGTTGTCGGCGGGTTCTTTTCCCAAAACGCTCTGGTCACCGGTACATTTGACGGCATCACGGTTTACGGATCAACCGACGCGGCGCTCGTAAAGGTTGACCGAAACGGAAACATAGGCTGGATAACGCATATAGGCGGATCGAGTACGGACGCCATCACAAATGTCGTCGCGGTGGATGGCGGCTATGCGGTAGCCGGGTGGACGCAATCCGACAACTATGATTTCGCGGAGGTCGGCAACAAAGGAGATTGGGACGTCTTTGTCGCGGTGATCAGCGAAAGCGGCAAGCTGCTGCAAAAGATGACATCTCTGGCGGGAAGCGACATGGAGCGTGCATACGCGCTCACGGCGCTCGACGGGAAAACGATTGTCTCAGCGGGCATGACGAGATCGGCGGACGGGGCGTTCGCGGGACTCAGCCCGGCGGGGACAGCCAAATCTCCTATAGGGTATATCGCGAAATTTAGTATTGTCGCGCAATAAGGGATCAGAATACAGGTTCTTAGCGGCGGACAGGTGCAGTGCCTGTCCGCCTTTCTCCATTCTTTTCAACGATCACCGCCATCAAAAACGCCAGAATAATTCCCACAGGCGTACTCATCTGTATGCCCCTGAGTCCGAACATCCTGGACAGCAGCGTCACGGCGATTATGAAAAACAGTCCGCTGTGGCAGACCGTCAGTGCCGACGCTAACGCGCTCCTGCCCGTGCTCTCGCAAAGTCCCGTGCATAAAATGGGACGTGCTAAAAACGGTGCGGCCCCGCAGATCATCCGCAGCGCGAGCGTCCCTGTCTCGATGAACTCTCGGTTTGATTCCACGCCCCTTGGAGCGAAATCAAAATCACAAAACATTGTGATACCCCGCCGCTCTGCAGCGAGCGAGAGTTCATTTATAAGCTGATCCTCCTGGCGAAACGCCGCCATGATCCGGGGCGCGAAAACGAACGCGGCGGCGGCGACCAGGGTCAGATAGACGGCGGACGCCCTTTTACAAAAGCGGTAGGCCCCCGTGATACGGTCGAATTTTCCCGCGCCAAAATTATACGCGCACGCGGGCTGCATCCCAAGGCCGAAGCCCGTCACGCCCGACGATATCAGCAGATATATCCTGCTTACGATGGACATAGCCGCGATCCGGGCGTCGCCGTAGGGACGGAGCGAGCGGTTCATCACAACGGCCGACAGCGAAGCCGCGCCCTGGCGGTAAAACGACGGCATCCCTGTCACAAAGATGTTTTTGATGACGCGCGGCGAGAACGAAAAATATTTCGGACTGAGCTTTATCGTGCTGATCCGGCTGTTGATGAACGCCGCGTATAGCATAAACTCGACGAACTGCCCCATCGCCAGGGCGAGCGCGGCCCCCGTCGTGCCCAAGCCGAAAGTAAAGATGAACAGCGGGTTCAGCGCGGCGCTGACAGCCGCTCCCGCCGTGACGCCGATCATGGCGTGAAAGGTGTTGCCCTGGCCGCGCAGAAAACAGCCCATCGCAAAGGAAGCCGTCATGCACGGCGCGGACAGCAGGACGATTCTAACATACGCGGCGGCGTAGGGGGCGATGGTGCCCGTCGCGCCCAGCAGGAGCACCAAAGGCTCCGACCAAAACCACCCGATTGCCGCCAGCGCCGCTCCCGCCAAAAGCGACGCGGCGAAGCCGGTCGTCAACGTCCGTTTGGCCTCGCCGCTGTTTTGCTCGCCTAAAAGCCTGGCCGCCGTGTTCGATGCGCCCTGCCCTAACGTGTACCCCACCGCCTGTATGAGCGCCGTTACTGACGATACGACACCGACCGCGCCCGATGCGCTTGTCCCGAGACAGCTGACAAAAAACGCGTCGGCTATGCCGTAAGCCGCGACGCTTAACGTGCCGATAACCGATGGGGCGGCCAGTCTGAGTGTCAGGCCGCGTATCGGAGTCCGCGTCATCTGAAGGAATTTCCTGTCCCGCGAATTTTGTTGGTTCATGCACCCAAGTCTCCCTACAAAAAGAATAATTATACAATATCTAACGGATGGTGGTATAATTATTCTTGACCGAAAGGACGAAAAAAATGTCGTGAGGCGCAAAAAACGGCAAAAAAAATGTATTTTTTTCTTGACAGATTAAAATAAAGATGATAGAATAAAATTTGTTCTCTTGAACGCGTGAGACGCGAAAACGGAAACTGCCCCCGTAGTTAAATGGATATAATAAACCCCTCCTAAGGGTTAGTTGTGCGTTCGATTCGCGCCGGGGGTGCCAATCTTAATGAAGAGAAAGGAAATGACTCATGGAAAAAAGAAAAATCATTATCATCGGCGCGGCCGGCCGGGATTTTCACAACTTCAACACCTTTTACAGGGACAATCCAGCTTTCAATGTGGTGGCTTTTACCGCCGCTCAAATCCCCGACATCGCCGGACGAAGATATCCGGCCGCCCTTGCTGGAAATCTGTATCCTGAAGGTATTCCCATATACGCTCAGGATGAACTGGAAAAGCTGATCAAGAACCTTGACGTTGACGAATGCGTCTTTGCGTACAGCGACATTCCTTACGAAAAAGTCATGTCCATCGGCGCTAAGGTAAACGCCGCGGGCGCGGACTTCTCGTTGCTCGGCTATAAAAACACGATGGTCAAAAGCACGAAGCCGCTCATCGCGGTGGGGGCGGTGCGCACAGGCTGCGGAAAAAGCCAGACCTCTCGCCGTATCGTGGAAATTTTAATGGCAAACGGCTTGAAGGTGATCGCGATCCGCCACCCGATGCCTTACGGTGATCTGGAGGCGCAGAAAGTACAGCGCTTCGCCACGATCGACGATCTCGCCAGACATCATTGCACCATCGAAGAGATGGAGGAGTATGAGCCCCATATCGCGCGCGGAAACGTCATCTACGCGGGCGTGGACTATGAGGCGATCCTGCGCGCGGCGGAAAACGATCCCGACGGATGCGACGTCATTCTGTGGGACGGCGGAAACAACGACTTCCCGTTTTACAAGCCCGACCTCATGGTTTCGGTGATTGATCCGCACAGGCCGGGGCATGAGCTTTCTTATTATCCGGGAGAAGTGACGCTGCGTCTGGCCGACGTGGTCGTGATTAATAAAATCGACAGCGCCGATTTTGAGAACATCCAAACGGTCAGGAATAATATTGAGCTTATAAATCCAAATGCGGTCGTTGTGGACGCCGCCTCTGCCATCAGCGTGGAAAATCCCGAAGTCATACGCGGCAAGCGCGTTTTGGTTGTGGAGGACGGCCCGACGCTTACCCACGGCGAGATGAAGATCGGCGCGGGAGTCGTCGCCGCCAAGCGTTTCGGTGCAGCCGAGATCATTGACCCGAGACCCTACGCGGTGGGTAAATTAGCCGAAACATACCGCATCTATCCGAATGTAGGCAAACTGCTGCCGGCCATGGGATACGGCGAGGAGCAAATGCGTGACCTGGCCGCTACGATCGAACGTACCGATTGCGATTCGGTGGTGATAGCCACGCCGATTGATTTGGGGCGCGTTGTGCAGATCAACAAGCCCCGCACCCGCGTGGAGTACAGCTTGCAGGAAATCGGACGTCCTAATATGAACGATGTTTTGGCCGATTTTATCAAGAAGATAAAAGGTTAATTTGCGATCAAACCATATAAATAAAACGCTGCAACCAACGCGGGCTGCGGCGTTTTTTTATGAATTATCTGTTCAGGAATTTGATTATTGTATCTATTGTCTTATCCAGGTCAATGGATTCGTCGCATATATCCGTGCCGAGTGTGACGGCTCGGAGCCTTTCCTCTTGCGTTAGGTTTTCCCCGTCAATAAGCTTGCGGATTTTTATTAAAATCCCGGGGATGTATTTGCGCAGATATTCGCCGCGCTGCTCGGGCGGCAAAAAATCGGGCAGCAGAAGCTCGCGGCTTTCAACCGCGTGGGGGCGTGAACGCGCCAAAAGAGCGGCTTTCTTCGTCATATCGTTATAATGGTAGAGATAGCACAGCACGGCGGCTATCGTACCGCGATGCTTGTCGCTGGTGTCCTCTGCCATCATGCGCTCATACACTTCAATGGCGCGGCAAGGATCGTCCCCGGCCATCACCAGCGAGATCGCGTGAGCGTCCAGCAGCCCGTGGTCTGAGGGATATGTTTTCAGCGCTTCCTCCAAAAAGACGGCGGCGTCACGGTATTTGCCCTGCACGCACAGGGTATTGGCATGGGCGTGTATATCCCACAACTTTTCGCGGTCATTGATTGCCTCCATGCCCAGCAGCCCATCAACCGTGACGCCGAATATGTTTGCCAGCCCCGGCAGCAGCGTGATATCGGGATAGCACTCGTCCCGCTCCCATTTGCTGACCGCCTGCCCCGTCACGCCGACGCGCTGCGCAAGCTCCTCCTGCGTCAGTCCCTTTTCGAGCCGCAGCCGCTTCAGATTTTTTGCAATAAACATGGTGAATCCTCCCTTTACATTTGTTGTACTCTTATTGTAGCATCGGTACACGCATACCGCAAGAGAGGCTTTGTTGCAAAAAATCAACCTATGGTTGTGTCACGCAAGCTTCAGAAATATGAGATACAGGCACAGCACGGCTATAATCCCCCACAGCTTGGCCTGCTTTTCGTTTTCGTCCTCGTAAAATATAACGATCACCTATGATAGTATGCCAATTTAGATGTTAGATTGTAGACGGTAGATTGTAGACGCGGTTAAGGCAACGCAATGCGCTGTTTAACCACGTCTACAGTCTACCGTCTAGCGTCTAGCATCTAGAACGAATTGATCCCGAACCGCTTGCAAAGCGCCACATGCGCCTCATATGAGTTGTTGTAGTGATACCGTCCGGCCGCGTCCGTGACGAAATAATAGTAGTCGGTCTCGGCGGGATACAGCGCGGCCTCTATGGCGTCCTTGCCGGGGTTGCAGATGGGGCCCGCCGGCAGGCCGTTGAATCTGTAGGTATTGTACAGCGCGTCGTATTTTTCCCGCAGCGGCTCGCTGACCTCCTCCGCATCGCCTCTGTAAAACGGGTACACATGGTCGCGCAGATAAAAGTATGTCGCGTCGCACTGGAGCTTGCGCAGATAATTGTCGCTGTTCAGCCTGTTATGCAGCACCGACGCGACGAACGGCATCTCGGCGGCTATGGCGACCTCCGTCTGTATGATCGACGCTATGGTGATGATCTGATCCATGGAGTATCCGAGCTGTAAAGCGCGGGCGTAATACTCGGTGGTCAGCTTTTTCTGCGTATTCGACAGCAGCCTGTCCAGCGCGCGCTGAGATGGTTCGCCTACATAAAATTCGTAGGCGCCGGGGAAAAGGTATCCCTCCAGCAGAAACGGACGCTCCTCCCGGTTATGTATTTCAAAAACAAACGGGTTGCTTTCACTCTGGGAATTTACAGTTTCGATAAAGTCCGCGGCTGAACAGACGCCGCTTTCCTCAAGGGATTTCGCGACCCGGTAAAGGGTTCTGCCCTCGGGGATCATAATTTTGACGGCGCGCGGCAAATGCTGTTCTGTGACAGTCTCAGGCTCATGCCTGGGTCCGTGTCCAAGCTCGCCGTCGCTGCCGCAGCCCGTCAGCATGGCCAATAAAATGAAACATATCGCGATAAGCGCTGTTGCTCTGCCTATTTTCGTCAAGGGACGACACTCCTTATTTTGAATAGGGATTCATACGGTCAGGCAGGTCTTTTTCCGTCACTTTGCGGCAAAAATCCCCGCCATGAAAAATCCCCCGCCAAGCCCGCAAGCGCCCCCTATGAATGCAGGTCATGATACTACATATACTATTTTATCATATTTATGTATTTTTTCAAGTAAAATTTTCAAACTAACTTTGTCGCCAATAATTTGGAAAGGAAGATTTGTGTGTTCAGGAAAAACAAAGACAGCAAAACGCTTAAACGCCGGGCAAAAGACGAGAGGGTTAACAATCCCATGTACGACGGGCTTCTAAGCCTGTGGGAGACGTCCGTCGATAATGACGTTTCGGACGTCCTGGGGAGCTACACGGGACGGCCCCGGGAGGGCGAGGTTCCGGAGCAGGATGCGGATGATATCTAGATTCTAGGACGCCAGACAGTAGACGGTAGACGCGGTCAGGCAACGCGCTACGCTGCCTTGACAATGTCTACCGTCTATTGTCTGGCGTCTAGAATCTGGTATTGCATTTCCTTTAAGCATACGTTATAATAATATACAATATAAATTATAGCGTAAAGGAGCGTCCGTACATGAGTGAAATCTTTACTGATCTGCCGAAAATCAAGTTTGAGGGGGCAAAAAGCCAAAATCCCCTTGCGTTCAAGTTCTACGACGCCGGCAAACCCGTTTTGGGCAAGCCTATGCGGGAGCATCTGCGCTTTGCCATGGCGTGGTGGCATAATATGTGCGCCACCGGCGCCGATATGTTCGGCGTCGGCACGGCGGACAAAAGCTTCGGCGCCGTCCCCGGTACGATGGAGCACGCGTTCAAAAAAGTGGACGCGGGTTTTGAGTTCATGGATAAGCTCTCCGTCGATTATTTCTGCTTCCATGACGCCGATCTCATCCCCGAGGCCGAAACCCTTGCCGAAACGAACCGCCGTATCGACGAAATAACCGACTACATCAAAATCAAAATGGGCGAAAGCGGGAAGAAGCTCCTGTGGGGAACGGCCAATATGTTCTCAAACCCGCGCTACAAAAGCGGCGCAGGCTCAACGAACTGCGCCGACGTCTACTGCTTTGCCGCCGCGCAGATCAAAAAGGCGTTGGACGTGACCCAAAAGCTCGGCGGCCGGGGCTACGTGTTCTGGGGCGGGCGTGAGGGCTACGAAACGCTGCTCAACACGGACGTGAAGTTCGAACAGGAGAACATCGCGCGGCTCATGCGCATGGCCGTGGACTACGGCAGGGCGATCGGTTTCCGGGGCGACTTTTATATCGAGCCGAAGCCAAAGGAGCCGATGAAGCACCAGTACGATTTCGACGCGGCGACGGCGATAGGCTTTCTGCGGCAGTACGGCCTGGACAAGGACTTTAAGCTGAATATCGAGGCGAACCACGCGACGCTGGCAGGCCACACGTTCAGTCACGAGCTGCGTATCGCGGCGATAAACGGGATGCTCGGCAGCATCGACGCGAATCAGGGCGACCTGCTTTTAGGCTGGGACACGGACGAATTCCCCTTTGACGTGTACGAGACGACGATGTGTATGTACGAGGTGCTTAAGGTCGGCGGGCTGACGAACGGCGGACTGAACTTCGACGCAAAGAACCGCCGCCCGAGCCATACTCCCCCGGACATGTTCCACGGCTTCATTTTGGGCATGGACGCATTTGCCCTGGGACTCATAAACGCGGCAAAGCTCATCGAGGACGGACGGATCGACGCGTTTATCAAGGAGCGTTACGCGAGCTTCAGCGGCGGCATAGGCAAAAAAATCGTGAGCGGGGAAGCGACGCTTTCAGAGCTTGCGGCGTATGCCGAGGAGATGGGCAAGCCCGCGGACCCGGCGTCCGGGCGGCAGGAGATGCTTCAGGGGATTGTTAACGCTGTGCTGTTCGGAGATTGATATGAAGCTTTATATAAAACAAAAGGCTCTGTCCTGGCGCTGCCGGTTCAGCGTCACGGATTCATCGGGGCAGCCGCGGTGGTTTGCCGAGGGCGAGTTTTTCTCATTTACCCACAAGCTGCATGTCTATGACGCCTCCGGAAATGAAGTGGCTGTGGTTTACCGGGAAAACTGGACGTTCCTCAATCAAAAGTACCACATTGAATTGGCGGCAAAGCAGCATTTTACGCTGGTTAAAGAATTTGCCTTTTTCAAAAACAGATTTTATCTCGAAGGGCTTCCGTGGCGTATGAACGGAGACTTTTTTGCCCATGACTATTTTCTCTACGATCAAGCCGGCGAAATCATGCACATATCAAAAGAATGGTTCACTTGGGGCGACTCATACGTTTTGGATATCCACAATTCCGAGCACGAACTGATCTGTCTTTGTATCATGCTTGCCGTTGACAATATGGTTGAGGATGCATCTAACTGACGGCTGTAATACAATGTTATGTGAGTCTTGAAAAGCAAGATTTTTCAAGCTTTGAAAGGAATGGTCATCATGATGATCAACCGTAAATACTTATTGGGGCTGGACATCGGCACATCCGGCACTAAAACCGTCCTCTTTGATTTTGACGGCACGGCAGCCGCCTCCGAAACGGTGGAATATCCGCTGTATCAGCCGCAAAACGGCTGGGCGGAGCAGAATCCCGACGACTGGTGGAATGCGGCCGTTTCAGGCGTCCGCGCGGTCATCGCCAAGGCGGGCTGTATGGGCGCGGACATCGCCGCCGTCGGGCTTTCGGGGCAGATGCACGGCCTTGTCATGCTGGATAAAAACGGCAGGGTTCTGCGTCCGTCCATCATCTGGTGCGACCAGCGCACGCAGGCCGAATGCGAGGAGCTGAACAGCGTAGTCGGCGAGCGGCGCATGATCGAAATCACGGCAAACCCGCCCATGACGGGCTTCACCGCGTCGAAAATTTTATGGGTACGCAACAACGAGCCGGATATCTATGACAGGTGTGCGCATATCCTGCTGCCGAAGGATTACATCCGCTACAAGCTTACAAACGAGTTCGCGACGGAGGTGTCGGACGCGTCGGGTATGCAGCTGATGGACGTCGTTAACCGTTGCTGGTCAAAGGAACTGCTTGGTAAAATAAACATAGACGAGTCGCTCCTCCCGCGTATGCACGAGTCACAAGACGTGACGGGCGGGATCAGCGCGGAGGCGGCGGCGATTACGGGGCTCAAATCCGGCACAATCGTGGTTGGCGGCGCGGGCGACAATCCGGCGGCGGCTGTCGGCACGGGCATTGTCAGCGCGGGCAGCGCGTTTACGACAATCGGCTCGTCGGCGGTGGTGTACGCCGTGTCCGACACCCCGACCATTGATATGCAAGGCCGCGTCCACACGCTTTGCGCCTCCGTGCCGGGCAAATGGACCGTTATGAGCTGCACGCAGGGCGCGGGCATCTCGCTGAAATGGCTGAGGGACACCTGCTGCGCCGAAGAAATCGTGCAAGCGGGGCGTGAGGGCGTTGACCCCTACGTCATCATGGACAAAATAGCCGCCGGGGTAACGCCCGGCGCGGATAGGCTCCTGTTCCTGCCGTATTTGATGGGCGAGCGCTCGCCCCATCCGGACCCCGACTGCCGAGGGGTGTTTTTCGGGCTGTCGGCGCGGCACACGAGGGCGAATCTGATCCGCGCCGTCATGGAGGGCGTGGCGTTTTCTCAGCGGGAATGCGTGGACGTATTCCGCGACATGGGCGTGCCGATAGAGCGCATGACAGTCTGCGGCGGCGGCGGGAGAAGTCCGCTTTGGCGGCAAATGCTGGCCGACCTGTACGGCTGTCCCGTCAGCTCCCTCCGAGCGGACGAGGGCGGCGCTTTGGGCGCGGCGATATTGGCCGGAGTCGGCGCGGGCGCTTACGCGTCCCTCGGGGAGGCGTGCGCGGCGGTGGTCAGGCCGGACGTCACAGCTGTCCCGGATGAAGCGGCGGCGCGGGCGTATGAGCCGTATTTTGAGATGTATAAGCGGCTGTACGTAAGGCTCAGGGATGAATTTAAGGCGTTGGCGCATATGTAAAATAAAAAAACGCGAATCACGGGTTGAAAAAATAGAAAACAGGTAAAAGTCGGGCGTCATTGCGAGCGCAGAGAAGCGTTGTTTTTATAAGATAGTCAGAGCGCGAAGCAATCCAGTTATGCAGCTTTATTTTGCCTGACCACTTCTGCTTGCTCAACCGTTTGCTGGCTGGATTGCTTCGCGCGCCAACATTGCGGTCACGTAAACTTTATCCGCGCTCGCAATGACGTATAGTTTACCTCTTATCTGTCATATTTACGCTCATATGTAAAACAGACTTATCGCAAAACACAATAAGTCTAATGCAAAAAGGATGGATCACACCATGAAAAAATTATCCGCTATCTTACTTATCGCGGCCATACTTTTAACAGCCGCATGTACAAAAAACACCGACGGCGCGGAAACAGAAAACGCGCCGCGCTTCACTCCCATTGCGGACAGCGAACGCAGCGCGCTTTTTACCTATTTTTATATGACGGAGTGGGCGATACTCCGCGCGTACCCGCCCGAGGGCTTCGATCCCGAAAAAATGCCCGACGAGCAGACGTATACGGACGGCGAGGGTCGGGAAAGGACCTGGGCGTACTATATCTCGCGGCTGACGTCAAAATCTTACAATCAAATGGCCGCGGTTTACGCCGACGCCCTCGCCAGCGAATACTACCCGGAAAGAAGCAGGCTGGCCGAGCTTGACAGCCAAATCGCGGAGATAAAGCAGGCGGGCACGATGAATTTCGGGAGCGTGGACGCCTTTCTGCTCGCGATGTTCGGCCCGGGCTTTACCGAAGCGCACCTAGAAAAAGCGCTGACCGTCGAAATGTTTGTAAAGTATTACTCGTCCTTTTGGCTCCTGCCGATGTACAGTAACCGTCACGCGAGGACAGATGCCCCCACAGCCCCCGACACAAGCGCGGAAAGCACGGAAAGCTATGAGGACCTGCTGTACCGGCTGTCCGAAGCCGACATCATGGCGTATTATGAAAAGCTTGCCTCCGAATACGCGCCCAAGCTATTCCCGGAGGACAAGCCCGCCCTCGACGGCGAGAAAGCCGCGCTGAAAGTAATCCGCGAAACCCTGGCCGCGACTTCCTAATGATAGCCGGGCCTTACCTCAGCGGCTCGCCCGTATGCGCGCAGACGATGTTCTGAAAAACCGCGACGTGGCAGCTCGATATAAACTTGTCCTCATGCAGCGAGCCGAAGAACCACCGCCGGAATTTACAGAACGACGACATCTCCTCGAAAAATGTGTTCAGCCCCGTCACGCGCAGCGTCTCCTTGTTTTCTTTCAGGAGCAAAAAGCCCTTGAGCTTCAGCGGCGGCTCGTGCGTGACGATGATATCGATTTTCCCGCCGGAACGGTCAACGACGGAGGCGGCGTCCAGCAGCTCCTTTTTCGTGGGGATCTCCGCGCGGGACCAAGTCTCGCTCTCCATGCGGATATCGAAGTCGGGGCTTTCCCCGCCGCCCATGGCGAACACTTTCAGCCCGTCGATCTCATACAGCTGCCCACGGCAGAGATGATACAGGTTTCCTGATATCCGCTGAACCTTTCCGCCGTTCCACTCCGACGTTTTGTACTGCTTAAGCAGATCAAAATTCTCGTGGGTCCCGTCGAGAAAGCATATGTTATACCTTTTATTGCCGAGCTTTTTGAGCCGCTTCTCCTCCTCCGGCGTGCCGTCCCAGACAAAGCCGAAGTCGCCGCATATGATCAGCGTGTCGCCCTTTTTCAGCTTTCTAAGGCGCGGGTCGGAAAATCGGCTGAGATCGCCGTGCGTATCGCCGGTTACGTAGAGCATATAAACTTCCACCTTTTCACTATTCGCTGTTTGCTGCCCACTCATCTTTATTTTACACCAAAAGGCGGTTCTTGTCCATGAAAAAATGTTTAATTTTTTGCTTTTCCATATTATTTATGCTGGCGGCCTTTTCGCCGCTCCCGGTTTCCGCGGCCTATAATTCTATATTGGAATCCCTTGAGCCGTATTCCGAGATCATCCTGCTTGAAAGCCTCGAGGACGGCACCATCATCTTCGACAAGAACAAGGATGTTCGCACGCCGCCCGCTTCGCTGACGAAAATCGTCGTCGCCATCCTGGTGCTGGAAAACTGCCCGAACCTTGAGGAAATCGTGACTGTTCCCGAACACGCGGTCAAGATGTTCGCGGGGACAAACAGCTCCACGGCAGGCCTTAAAATCGGGGAGGAGATTTCCGTCATGAACCTGCTGCGCTGTATGCTCATCCCCAGCGCCAACGAGGCGGCCGCCGTTTTGGCCGACTATGTGGGAAAAGGTTCCATCGCCAATTGCGTGTCCATGATGAACGCTTTCGTGAGGAAGCTCGGCTGCGAAAACACGCATTTCGTCAATCCCCACGGGCTGGACGAGGACGGGCATTACACCACCGCGTCGGACATGGCGAAAATCACGCGGTACGCGCTTACCTGTGACCGCGGCGACGTCTTTGAGCAGATCACGGCGACGAAAAAATTCACGCTTCCTCAGTCGAACATGAGCAGGCCCCGTGAGATCGCGACCACGAATTTTCTGATGAACAGCGGGTACAGGGACTACTACAGCAAGTACGTCACCGGCATCAAAACCGGCTCGACGACCGGCGCGGGACGGTGCGTTGTGGCGAAAGCGTCAAGCGGCGGCTATTCCTATCTGGCCGTGATCATGAGGGGTACGTTCTATGACGTGGACCGTGACGGCTACATGGAGAACGGCGCGTTCATGGACGCGAAAGCGCTGTTTGAATGGACGTTCAAAAACATCCGTTTTGAGACGATACTCACGGCGAACCAGGTCGTCACGGAGGTTCCCGTGCGGCTGTCCTCCCAGACAGACCATGTGACGCTTGTGCCGGGGAAGAGCCTGAGTGCCTTTGTCCCCGTCGGCGTGGGCGGGAACAGCGTGCTTGTGAAAGCAGACGAAAAAACCATGCCCGTGAGCATCGACGCGCCTGTCGAAAAGGGACAGATCGTCGCCGAGCTTATAGTCTTATACGCCGGGGAGGAAATCGCGCGCGCGAACCTCGTGGCTTCCGCCGGCGTGAAGCGCAGTACGCTTTTATACATGATTTCGCTGATTAAGGATCTGGCGGTTACGACCGTTTTCAGGATCATCATCGCTCTGGCGGCCGTCCTTGTGGCGGGATACGCCGGGCTGAATATTTATATCATGCGGAAAAAAAGGCAGCGGCGCAGGGAGTTGAAGGTTTTGCGATACAGGGATTTAGATGATAGACGGTAGAATCTAGATTCTAGATGGTAGGCGTTAGACGTGGTTAGGATAACAGGTTCTTAAAGTAATAAGCTCACAAAGCCGGTCTCTTTTTTTATAGAGGCCGACTTTCCTTTTTAAATTTTTTCAGCTCGCGCATGACCTCCCCCGACAGCAGCAGAACCGCCAACAGGTTCGGCGCGGCCATCAGGCCGTTGAATATGTCCGAAACCGCCCATACCGTATCGAGCTTCGTCACGCTGCCAACAAACACCAGTGCGGTGAATATAACGCGGTACGCGGGCACGGCGCGGCGGCCGAGCATATATTCCGCGCCGCGTTCGCCGTAGTACGCCCAGCCCGTCACGGACGCGAAAGCCAGCAGCGTCAGGGTGACGGCCAGCAGGACGTCGCCCACCTTGCCCAGCGCCCCGGAAAACGCCGCGCCGAAAAGCCCCGCGCCGTCGAGCGCTGTTCCGCCGCTGTATGCGCCTGAGGTCAATATGACGAAGCCCGTTACCGTGCACATCACGACCGTGTCCAAAAACACCTCGAGGATGCCCCACATGCCCTGGGCGGCGGGGCTGTCCGTGTCGGCGGCGGCGTGGATGATGGCCGAGCTTCCTAACCCCGCCTCATTGGAGAACACGCCCCGCGCGATCCCGAAGCGCATCGCCCTGCCCATCCCGTAACCCGCCGCTCCTCCCGCCGCCGACTTGAGCGTGAACGCCCCGCGCAGGATCATCGCCGCCGCCTCGGGGATCCTCTGGCGGTTGATGGCCAAAACGACGACGGCCGATACGATGAACACTACGGAAATCACCGGCACGACCTTTTCCGCGACGGCGGCGATGCGGGTGATCCCCCCGAATATCACGAGTCCCGTGAGAAAGCAGGCGGCCATGCCCGTGATATACGGCGGAACCGCGAACGCGCCGGAGAGGGCGTCAGCGGCGGAGTTCACCTGCGTCATGTTGCCGATGCCGAAAGAGGCAAGCGTAAGCAGCAGCGCGTAGGCCCACGCCGTTTTTTTCATCCCCAGTCCGCCGCTGATGTACATCATCGCGCCGCCCGACCACTCGCCTTTCTCGTTTTTTTGACGGTACCTGATCCCGAGGATGTTTTCCGCGCAGGCGGTCATGGAACCTAAGACCGCCGAAAAGCACATCCAGAAAAGGGCGCCCGGCCCCCCCGCGCGTATGGCTGTGGCTACGCCCACGATGTTCCCCGTCCCCATGCACGCGGCCAAAGCGGCGCTCATGGCCTGAAGCTGCGAGATGGATTGGCCGGAGCTTCGGCGCGCATCTTTATCGCGGAAAGCGGCGATAAGCGTCCCGCCCAGCCACTGCCTGATGTGCGTGATTTGAAAAAAGCCGCTGCGCAGGGTGAAAAGGAGGCCCGTGCCGATAAAGACTGTCAGCATCGGCGGTCCCCACAGGAACTTCCCGCATATTTCCACGACGGTGTTGAACATATCAAATTCCCCCGGTCATACATGTTAATATACATCATCTTATGAAAATTTTTTCGGAGGCATGACCGGGGCTTGAATTGAACACTCCTTTTGTGCTATAATGTATTATATAGTCATTTTTTTAGAAGGGAAACAATATTCTGATGAACCAAACCGCCGATAAAAAATACGTCAAGGAGCTTATCAAAAGCAGACTCTCCCACTTCATGGGGCTGACGCCCGAGGAGGCCGGGTACGACCACTATTACCGCGCCGTGTCGATGATCCTGCGCGACATGCTTGCCCAGCAGCGCAAAGACTTCCGGGAAAAGACCGACGAAGCGGGCGCGAAAAAGGTCTGTTACCTGTGCATGGAATTTTTGATGGGACGCTCCCTGCGCAACACGCTTTACAATCTCAACCTGATCTCCGTCTTTGAGGACGCGCTCGCCGATTTCGACATAAGGCTCGATCGGCTGTACGACCTGGAGCCTGATCCCGGCTTGGGCAACGGCGGGCTCGGGCGACTGGCCGCCTGTTACCTTGACGCGCTGGCGACGGGCGGCCAGTACGCGACGGGCTACTCCATCCTGTACGAATACGGCATCTTCCGCCAAAAGCTCGTGGACGGCTGGCAGACGGAGCTGCCGGACTTCTGGTTGCCCGGCGGCGAGGTATGGCTAGCGCCGCGGGCGGAAAACACGCTCACCGTGACATTCGAGGGTACGGTAAACGACGTGTGGGAGGAGCATTACCATCACGTTGAAATCGTCGGCGGCAAGACCGTGAACGCCGTGCCGTACGACCTGTTTGTCGCGGGCAAGGACGGCAAGGGCGTCAGCGTGCTTCGTTTGTGGAAAGCCACGTCCCCCGGCTTCGACATGGATATGTTCAATCAGGGCAACTACCTGCGCGCCATCGAGCAAAACGCCATGTCCGAGGTCATCAGCAAGGTGCTGTACCCTTCGGACAATCATCCCGAGGGCAAGAGCCTGCGGCTTCGTCAGCAGTATTTTCTCGTGTCCGCGTCGGTGCAGGACATCGTCCGCGGCCACCTGCGGAGATACGGCTCCATTGACTCCCTGCCCGATAAGGCCGCCATCCATATCAACGACACGCATCCGACCATGGCGATTCCCGAGCTTATGCGCATCCTGCTCGACGAGTGCGGCTACGGCTGGGACGACGCCTGGCGTATCGTGACCAGCGTATTCGCGTACACGAACCATACCGTCATGAAAGAGGCGCTGGAGGCTTGGACGGCCGAGCTTGTCGAGCGCCTGCTCCCGCGCATATACCAGATCATCCGCGAGATCGACAGCCGCTACCGCCATTTTGTCTGGACGGCCACGGGCGACGCGGACAAGGTCGAGCGCATGGCGGTCATCTCCGACGGCGTGGTGCGCATGGCGAACCTCTGTATCGCGGCGTGCCACAGCGTCAACGGTGTGTCGGCGCTGCACAGCACGATACTGAGGGAAACCGTGTTCCACGATTTCTACACCGTCACGCCGGATAAATTCAAAAACGTCACAAACGGCATCGCCCACCGCCGCTGGCTGTGCCAGGCGAACCCCGGGCTTGCGTCGCTGATCACGGAGCTGATCGGGGACGGCTTCGTCACAGACGGCGGCGAGCTGAACCGCCTGCGGGACTTCACGGAGGACGCGGGCGTTTTGCAGATGCTGGAAAAGATCAAGACGCGCAACAAGGAGAGCTTCGCGGCTTACGTCAAGAGCAAAACAGGAGTCGCCCTTGACCCGGATTCGATCTTCGACGTACAGGTCAAACGGCTGCACGAATACAAGCGGCAGCACCTTAACGTGTTCAATATAATAGCGAAATATCTGGCCATCAAGGACAATCCGAACGGGGACTTCACGCCGCACACCTATATCTTCGGCGCGAAAGCGGCATCCGGGTACTTCATCGCGAAGAAGATTATCAGCCTTATTTCAGCCGTGGCCAACGTAATCAACAACGATCCCGATGTGCGCGGCCGGTTAAAGGTCGTGTTCGTTGAGGACTACAGCGTGTCCATGGCCGAAATGCTCATGCCGTCCGCCGATATCAGCGAGCAGATCTCTTTGGCGGGGACTGAGGCGAGCGGCACGGGCAACATGAAGCTCATGATCAACGGCGCGATCACCTTAGGTACCCTCGACGGCGCGAACATCGAGATATATGACGCCGTGGGCGAGGACAACATCATCATCTTCGGCATGAACGCCGCCGAGGTCAGGAGCCTTGCAAACGAAGGCTACGTGCCCGAAAACTATATCGTCAACAACGCCGAGATACGCCGTGTGCTGGACTTCATAAACAGCGGCGTGGGCGGGCAGACTTTTAATGAGATCAGCCGCGCCATGCCCCACCATGACCCGTATATGGTGCTGGCGGACTTCGCCGACTATCGCATAGCCCAGCGCAGGGCGGAAACGCTTTACGGGGACAGAGAGACCTGGAACCGCATGTCGCTGATGAATATTGCCGGCGCGGGGGACTTCGCGGCGGATAGGGCGGTGGCGGAATATTCCAGACTGGTCTGGCGTATTCCGAATTGAGAATTAACAATTGGGAATTAACGTATGGGGCACAGAGTCCCATAATCACATCTAAAATCTACTGTCTAACATCTAATATCTAATTTTGGGGGCCACCATTTTGTATCCACCAAACACACCGTTCATTCCCGAAGACAGCTACAGCCTCATGAGAAAAATGTCAGAAAAAACGGAGCTTCGCAGGCTCGGCAACATCGCGGGCGCGTGCGTCATCGCGTACCTCGCCGCGCAATACGCGCTGGTCGGCGTTGTGGTATTTGTGAGCAGGCTCATCGGCATGGACGTGTTCGCGGAATTTAACGGGGTCGTTATGGCGGCGCTTCTTTTGATGAGCGTGTTCCTGCCGTTTTTTGTCGTATACCTCCGAATGCGGCCCGGCGAAAAGGCCGTCTCCATGCCATTCGGCGCGCCCAGGTCAAAGCCCATGATGCTGGCGGCCGTTTTGGCGGGGCTGATGTTCTGCTTTACCGGCGACTACGCCACGTCCTTTTTCATCCACTTCCTGGAATCCGCCGGCTTTGAGCTGATGGGAGGCGAGTTCGACGTCCCGACAGACGCGCGCGGCCTGGTTTTCTCCGTCATCACGATCTCGGTGATCCCGGGACTCGCGGAGGAATTCGCAATGCGCGGCGTCATTATGCAGCCGCTGAGGAGGTTCGGCGACAGGTTCGCGCTGGTGATATCGTCGATGGTATTCGCGCTGATGCACGGCAACCTCGTTCAAATTCCGTTCGCCTTTATCGCCGGGATAGCGATCGGCTACTTCACCATCTCCACCGGCACGATATGGACGGGCGTGATCATTCATATACTCAACAACCTGCACTCCGTCGTCCTGACCTATTTGCTGCAAATCCGTCCGCCTTTGGCCGAGAGAGTCAACACCGTGGTCACGATAGCGGTTTTCGCCGCCGGAATCGCCGCTCTAATTTTCCATAGCCTGTCGAAAAATAAATACGTTATGCGTAGATTGCCGTCGTATCTGACCGACGGTCAAAAAACCGGGAGCTATGTTTGGTCGGCCATGCTCCCGGCTATCATATTCATTTTTATTGAGACGGCCGCGACGGTGAAATATGTCGGAGTATAGTCGTTTATATAGTCAGGCGGTGACGGATTTGGACGATAGCTTTTATATGCGGGAGGCTTTGCGGCTGGCCGAAGAAGCCGCGGCCGACGGGGAGGTTCCCGTCGGCGCGGCGGTTGTGCGCGGCGGAGAAATCGTGGGGCGTGGGCGAAACCGGCGCGAGACGAAAAAAACGCCCGAGGGCGTGCGATATCGGCATGAAAGAAGGCCTGAGCATTGGACGAACTAATATATATGAAAGAAGCTCTGTGTCTGGCTAACGAAGCCGCGGCCGACGGGGAGGTTCCCGTCGGCGCGGCGGTTGTGCGCGGCGGAGAAATCGTGGGGCGCGGCGGAGAAATCGTGGGGCGCGGGCGAAACCGGCGCGAGACGAAAAAAAACGCCCTTGCTCACGCCGAAATCGAGGCCATCAATGACGCCTGCAAAAACCTCGGCGGTTGGCGTCTGTGGGAGTGCGAAATGTACGTGACGCTGGAGCCGTGTCCCATGTGCGCCGGGGCGATCATCAATGCGCGTATCCGCCGATTGGTTTTCGGCGCGTATGACGAAAAGGCGGGTTCGTGCGGGACGGTGGTCGATCTATTCGCGCTGCCGTACAATCACAGGCCGGAAGTGCTGGGCGGATTTATGGCGGAGGAATGCGCGGAGCCGCTTAAGCGTTTTTTCGCGGGGCTAAGGAACAAATGAAAAATACAAGCAATTTTATGAAATTTTCGCGGTTTTTCAGGCTGATGTGTTTTATGATCCTTTCTGTTATCCTTGTGCATATTATTTCTATGCTGACTTTAGATAAAATGATTGAATATAATAAAATATCATTTTATTCAGAAAATTTTCCAAGGGAAATCAGCGGATATAAAATAGCTTTTATTTCCGCTATTTATTGTGATTCTTAATACTCCGCTAAAAATTGCGGGGATATTTCTATTTGTTCCGCAAATTCCTCGCGGGTCAAGGATAAACGCTCGCGCTGACGGCGTAACCGGTTTCCGATCGCCATTTTATCAATCGCCATCCAAAATCACCTCGTTGTCTATGAATATTTATACTACTCTGCAATAAGAAACATAGAAAAAGTCTGCGCAAAAATCTTTGATATATGGATTTTTGCGCAGACTTTTTCGTGTATGCTTCTTGTTGCAGAGTAGTATTACGGCCGTCCAAAAACCCCTTCAAACAACACCCTGCGCTCAATCCTCCGCGCCGCTTTCGTGCGCTCACCGCCGCCGAACCAACACTCACACAGTTCAACAACCTCGCGCTCAAATTCCGTCAGTCCGCTTTTTTCCAGCTGCGCGGCGATGTACGCGAAGCCAAGCTCCGCGCCGTACTGTTTTCTGTACACCCACACGTCCGTAACGGAGCGAATGCCCGTGCCGCTGCCGACGAAGTGCTTTTTCAGGTGCGCGAGCATGAATAAATAGAAGTCCTCGCGGGTCATGGCATGGATGTGACGCTTGCCCTCTTCGGGCACGAGACGCGTCCACATCGTGTCAAAAAAGTCCGTTTTGTCCTGTATGAGCGCCTTGTGTATCTCGACGTTTACGATCGGCCTTTTCACGTACACGTCCGGATTGCGTCCGAAGTCCGCCGCCGCGTAGCCCAGACGCTCCATCACTGCGCGGACGTCACCTGCCTGCTCTTTTCTGATCAAAACGTCAATGTCTCCCATGGTGCGCATGCCGGGCAGAGGATACAGCGGCCTCAGAACAAAGCCTTTCAGCGCGGCGCAGTCGATGCCGGACTCTTCAAAGGCGTTCAAAATCTTCATGCCTTTCCCGCGCTGCATGTTTTCGGCTAAGAGCAGTTTTTTGTACGCCTGTTCAAATAATGCCAATGTTCCGTCCGGCAGGCCGGGCACGCGCGACAGGGCGACGTACGCAATTCCCTCAACCTTATGCCGGACGGCCAGGCGGTAGAGTGTTTGAAAATCCACGCGCTTTTCGGGCAAGGGGGGCGCACTGCCGGTTAGAGCGGCGGCGGTCAGGACAACGAGGTATCGGGCTTCACGGCGGGGTTTCATGGTCGGCCTCCTTTTATTTCCCGTATATAAACTTCTTGATTTTCTTAGAGTCCGCGTTTGGGTTGAGATGCCAAATCTGATCGGTTACGGCCTTTCTCGCTTCCTCCGCGCTGATTTCTTCCGTCCGCCTAAACACCTCCGACGGCAAAAAGCTCTGAGCAGAAATCGGAGAAGTTACGTATCATGGTTTCACGGCCCTTTCCGTGGATGCATATGCCTATTATAATATCATAAAGGCAAAAGCGCAAGCAAAACTTGACAATCACGTCCAATTAACAGATATAGAAAACCCACCACCCAGATATTTTCTGAGCGGTGGGTTGTTTAACGGTGTATCTCGCACCCTAAAAACCGAACAAAGGAAAGAAGAAGTTTATTGTTTGTGCTAAGAAAAAACTTTTCATGAGTTTTCAGGAATCGCATGGCATCAGATTCAGGTTTTGCACCTGAACCCTGAC
>Ga0123353_10002096_pt1 | contig 24667 bp, 15 predicted proteins | sample TergutLab28metaG_3_FD_92763 | JGI IMG/M metagenome (GOLD analysis project Ga0123353, IMG submission 92763) | Labiotermes labralis P3 segment gut microbial communities from Petit-Saut dam, French Guiana - Lab288 P3 | ecosystem: Host-associated > Arthropoda: Insects > Digestive system > Gut ... | reverse complement strand
ATCTATACCTCTCGCCCCTAATGCGATCTGATTGACAATGCTGGCCACGCTTTGGTTGACTACCCCATTCTGATACAAATCGGCTGCGAAGAAGAACGGGGAACTGCGATTGTCAAGATTAGGCACGCTCTCGTTATCTGCTATGAACCTCTTTATCTCCGAAACGTCGCTGGCTGTGACCAAACCGTCACCGGTCACGTCGCCGAAGATGACAAGCCAGTATTCCTCGGAGAAATTCGGATCATAATTACTGTAAAGCGTGACTTTCGCGCCTGTTCCCAGCGTACCCGGCTGTACGATAAAATATCCGTCGCCGTCAACGTCGAGGAAAGTGTTCCGAAGATCGGACTCCGTCACAACAAGCTTGAGCCCGTATATAAACTTCCTCTCATGATCAATGACCGTCGTCGAGCCTGCCATCGGAGTCAGCTCCGGCACAACGTACAACGCTTCCTCCCACATCGCGTACAGCGTTACCTCCCCGCCGTTTACCGAGGACAGATTCTCGCACACATCCTCGGCGTTATAGGCCGTCCCGGAGCCGTTCGCCTCTGTATTCCACTGCGTGAACTCATAGCCGCTCCTCGTCAGTTTTCCGGCGATGGTGACCTGCTGTCCGTATGTATATTGCGCGGGGGCGATTATGCCCGTCACCTGATCTCCGCCCGCGTTGGCGTCGTAGATCAGCGTGTACACGGGCAGCTGGCCTTCGACCGTGAATTTGTTGGCGTTATTCGCGCTCATGACATTGCCGTCCGGATCCGCGAAACCGCTGATGCCCACCGAGTATTCCAGCCCCGTGATCAGCCCTGAGTAGGCCGCCGCGTACGTCCTGCCGTCAGGCGACCATGTGCCGCCTGAAAGTGTGATTCCGCCCGGGTTCAGCGTGACTGTCCCGGCGGTTTTTTTATCCATCTGCTTGCTGAACGTAACGGTGATATTGCCGCCGGCAGTAACTCCGGCCGCATTGTTGGCCGGGACGATAGACGCCACCGTCGGCTTATAGTAGCTTTTTGAGAAGAAGTGCGCTTTCAGGCCTGCCGCGCTCCCGGTTAGCTCCTCCCCTTTCAGATTCTGAAACGCGTTGTCGGCAATGATGTTATAAGACCTCTGCGTATCAAGAATATCTTTTACAGGGTCTACGGTATGCTCGCCGGTTGAAGCGGTGACCAAGTTAAGCGAACCGTTCACGAATAAATGCAGCGGAATGGTCGCGATACAGTCCGTGCCGGTACCGCTGACAATCGGTACGCCGTTTATCAGCCCATTGGACGGTATCAGGAAGTTGAACTGGAAAGAGCTGCCGGACGTGCTTCCCACCGGGATCGCGTTGTCCTCGCCGTCATAACTGAAAGTCCTCGTAAAACTGTCTATCCTGATGTATTTTCCCGCAATCGCCTCGACAGTCACATTGAAACGCAGCACAAGGCTTTGCCCGACAAGGCTTGCCTGCATCCCGGCAGGCTGGGCTGAGGTGATTCTTATGTCAGCCTCCCACACGGCATACATCGTCATATTGCTGTAAACTGTCATCATCGATCCCGCGTTGCGCCGTGTGCCCGTGGGGCTGCCCTCCGCCCAGCCGAGGAACCTGTATCCCTCCTTCGTGATGGCCGGAGCCAGCATAAGATATGGGCTTAAGGTCGCGCTTACGTTATAGCTGTTTATTTTCTGCACCCCGGACTGGCTCGGCGGTGTGCTGTCACCGCCGTTGGCGTCATAGCTGAGGGTTATGTTTCTCTGATACATTCCATAGTACGTGAGGTATTGCGGGTAGTTGTTCATGTACTCCTCGCTCATGGACAGCCGATCGCCCGGTTCCATGCCGTAAAGGACGCCCACGCTTGTGGATGTAGTCCAAAGCAGACCCGTCCAGCCGGGATACAGGGGCAGCTCGGGAAAAGTAATAACGCCGCTGGTCGCGTTGTTATAGATTGCCGTTTCCGCCGTGCTTGTGACCTTTTCCGCGCCGTCGTAGCCGATAACCGTGACCGCTAAAATCTTTTTGTAGATAGCGTAAAGAGTCACGTCCCTGTCTTCCATCCGAAGTAAAGAAAGGCCTGCTGTCGCGTTTTTATCGGTGTTCCAGCCGACGAATTCCCAGCCGCCGTATGTGCCGGTTTTTTCGGCGATAGGACTGAGGTCGATAAACTCGCCCTCCTCATAAACTGCGCTCACAGCCGTGGCGCTGTCGCCGCCGTTTTCGGCATAGTCGAATGAAACCGTATGCGTCGGCATCGTGATCGCGCTCTGATAGTCGCCCGTGATGGCGCCGCAGTTGATGAGATCCCCAAACCCCGGGACACTCCATATGGGAGCGCTCTCCTTGCTTCCCTCATAGACGAAAGCGCGCAGCTGCCCGATCGTCCCGAAGCTTATCGTGCCGTCGTTCGTCAGGGTCTTGCCGTCTTTCACCGACAGGGTTTTGCCGTCCTCTATCGTGAGCGTGTGATCGCTCGGGAAAGTAACGTCCTCCGTGACCATCACGTGGGGGCCGTAGAATGTGCCGACCGTGTTTTGAAACACGATTCCGCGCGTAATATCAATGTTCGGGTCAATTCTGTCCGCGAACACGACGACGTTGCCGTTAATTTCACCTGCCAGTGGGCCGGTGCCGACCAACACGGCTGACGGGTTCCACTGGCCGATATCGGAGTTCGTCCCTCCGTTTGCGTAAACTACGCCGCCGATGAGATGCGCTTCATCATAATTTCCGGGATCGGTCAAACTGCCGCCGATCGCCGGGTGGACGCCTCCTGAGTTGGCGGTGAGCGTTCCCCCGGTGACGGTAAGAATCATTTTTCCATTTTTATCCGCAATCGCTCTGCTGATGCCGGGCCTGTTGACGCCGCCTGTCGCGGTGACATTACCGCCGCTGATGTCGATTATAATATTACCCGCGCCGGAACCGCCAAGCACTGTAACCGTTGAACCGCCGCCGCCGATACCCGGGGCGATGTTGCCGGCCGCATTGACTGTTCCGCCGGAAATGCTGATTTTAGTATTGTAACTGGTGTTCGAAGGGTATCTGCCGCTGCCGATACCGGCCGCGCCCTCACCGCCTGTCGCGGTGATGTTCCCGCCGGAAATCCTGATATCTCCGCCATCGCCTGAATCTCCGGCGCCTATGCCCGCGCCGTATCTGGAGCCGGTGGCGTTGACCGTGCCGCCGCTGATTTCAATCAGGCCGACGTTATCGTGGACCAGAATAAGGATACCCGACGGTTTCGTATTGCCGCCGATACCCGCGGCGCCGCGTATGCTGGACGTGCCGCCGCCGCTGGCCGTGACGTCGCCGCCCGTGATGATAATATGCTCGGGTTTTGACAAAACGCCGTTGCCGATGCCCGGCCCTTCGCCGCTTCCCGTAGCGTCAATCGTTCCGCCGGTGATTTTGACCGTGCCTGTTTGCAGGTAGATGGTGTTGGGCGTTTTCGCGCCGGAGCCGATTCCCGCGCCCTGCTCGCCGCCTATAGTTACCACGTTGCCGCCGTTTATGGTTGTGTCCGCCGAGATGGAATTGTATCCGCCGCCGATTCCCGCCGCGCCCTTGCCGCCGGTCGCCGTAATATTGCCGCCGTTTATCTCAATGCGGGTTTTGTCGCCGAAATAGTTTCCGCCGTTACCTAAGCCGCGCCCGATGCCCGCGCCGTATTTGCCGCCGGCCGCTTCTATGCCGCCGCCGTTGAAAATCAGGGTTCTGCTCCAGAAATCATTAACCTGACAGCCGATGCCCGGCATGTTTTCTCCGCCTTTGGCGTACAGACTGCCCGTTCCGTCAAATGTTATCGAGGAGGTGCCGCCCCCGACAATCACACCGCCTGCGTTTACTCTTTCGCCGATAAGACTGTTTGTGCCCGATGTAAATATAGTGACACTGGTGTTCGCGCCGGTGGTCAATGCCGTTTTGTCCGTGCGGATTTTCACGTTCTGCAAGGTTAGATCAAGCCCGGTGACCCCGCTGCCGACAACGATGACGTCCTTGAGCGTTTCCGTGACGCCGGAGCGCATCGTGACCGTAATCGCGCCGCCCTGCTTTATGGTAAGCGTGTTGTTCACATAGCTTGCGACGTTGGGACTATAGACGTCCAGACTTGCCGAGCGCAACGAAAAATCGCCGTACACCGCGCCGCCGCTGCCCTGAACGTTGCCGATTATCGTGCCGTAATTGGCGATCTGCCCATCGTTGGTCAGCGTTTTGCTGTTTACGTCAAGCGTCCAGCCGGGCGGAATTATGAGCAAATTATTGGTGGGAACGTAGAGGTTGACATGCAGGGTCAACGTTTTGGCCGTTTTATTGATGGTAACGCCGTCCGGCAGGAATATATAGGGAAATTCCGAAGCGCTTCTGCCCTGCACGACCGTGGCAAAAACGAACGTCTCATTGCCTATGACCGGGCCGCCCGTGATGCCTCCGTCCCCGGCAATGACCGTCCCTTTGAGCAGAACCGTCATGGTGCCGCTGTAAATGGCCGGGCCCTCCGGGTTAAACGCGACTACCGCGCCGCCGATGATGTCGATCCTTCCGGCGACGGAAATACCGCCGTAAGACGATAAAAACCCGTTGGTCATATACATGTATCCGTTGCCAACGTTGACTTTATACGCGTTAATATCGCCGCCCGCGATCAACAGAACGTTGCATGTGAGCATATCCGTTGTTATGCTGCCGTCCTCAACCGTCAGAGATGTACTCCCGCTGCCGAACTGCGCCGCCTGAACCGCGCCGCCATACATATCGATTTCAGGGCAAAGCAACGAGCTTGTTATGATGGCACCCGATTTTATCTCAAGATAGGACGACGCCTGTATCGACGGCGCCTGGAGCTTGCCGCCGACGGCGCCTGTAACGGTCAGATACCCGGCGTTCAGGGCTTCGGAGCCGGTTACGACGTTTTCTCCGGCGAGATTCAACGCCACCCGCGCGCCGCTGAAATCCGGCGCGGCGGTCAAAGAAAGCCCGCTGAACGTCACGGTCGCTTTCACGCCGGACTCCACGACGATCTTATCGCCCGTGGAGCTGTCCGGCACGCGCATGGAGATCCGATAGTCGCCGTTCGTTTTGATGGTCATGGTACTGCCCGTGTATTCCACCGTCGCCGGGTCAAAGACGTTCTGAACATCAGACCGTATGACCAGATCCTTGTTCAGGGAATTCCTTTCATCATATGCCGCCGCGTAATTCAACGCTTTTACCGCGTCAAGCATTCTGTATTCGGTTGTGTCGGCAGGATAATAAGCGCAGGCATTGCCCGTCGCCTGCGGATGGCAAAGAATCTCCTTGATGTCCTTCGCGCTCAGATCGGGAAATTTTGCCTTGATCAGTCCCGCCACGCCCGTCACGTGAGGAGCGGCCATTGACGTGCCGCTGGAATAGCCGTAGCCATTGAAGTTCGTGCTGTAAACGCCGTTGCCCGCCGACGCGACGGCATTGCCGCCCGGCGCGGCGATATCAACACGGTTTCCGACATTGGAAAAGTAGCTGAGCTTGTAGCCGTTTGTCGTATTATAATCATTTGAAACGGAAGCGACGATGATCACGCGGTCCAGCAGCTCCCGCCCGGACAGCCCCTTCTTCGCGGCGGCGGTATTCGCCACCTCTTCACTGAACACAAACGCGCCCGCGCCCGAAGCGTCAAGCCCCGAGTCGTTGCCCGCCGCCTGTACGATAAGAAAATCGTAGCCCTCGGAAATCAGCGTCGCCATAGCCAGGGCCAGCGACGAATCACCGCCCCCGCCCGTTCCGCCCGGCGCGCCGAAGCTGCAGTTGATCGCTTTCGCGCCGCTTTCAACCGTGCGGGACAAACCGTCCAGAATCTTCGCGTTGTCGAGCTGCGTCGCGTCAATACCCGCCGACGCGAAATACAGGTCGCCCTTTTGCAAAATCCCCGTAACGCCCTTATTATTGTCCGCGGCGGCGGCAATCGTGCCGGACACATGGGAGCCGTGGTTCGAGAGCTGGCTGTTGTAGCCGCCGCTGCTGACCAACGTCACCGTCACGCCGCCGCCGTTGAATTCCTCGTGGCTCAGGTTGATGCCCGAATCAATCACGCCGACAGCCGATTCATACGGGGAGTTGGTATCATATTCCATCATCTCCCACGCTTCCGCCGCGCCGATAGCCCTCATATGCCAGTTGCTTTTTGCGGAGACTGTGCTGTCCCAACCCGCCGCCGAGTATGTGACGTCGCCGGCCCACGGGTCGTTCGGCACATAGAGGCTTGTGGTGAAAACCTTATTTGTTTCGGCGCCGGATACCTGCGGAAGATTGCGCAGCTGCTCCGCCTTTGCCTGAAGCTCCTCAAAATCCTCCGCCTCCGCCCGCACGGTGTACATCCCCAGCAGACGGTTGACGCCCGTGACGACGCAGCCGTTGTCCGCGATCAGCGACAGCGCTTCCTCAATGCTGACCTCCGGGTCAAAAAACAGGATCAGCGTGTTTTCCACGTATTTCGTGCCGTCCTCGGCTTGAGAAATTACCTCATCGGTATGGGCGGGTATGTAGCCGATTACGTCTGAAAGTTCACCGAAAATTTCCGTGAGAACCGGCTCCGGGACATTCATATCCTCGCCGCCAAAAGGCACCAGCGCGTCGGCGCTGAGGGTCACGCTGACGGAGAACATCAGTACCCACGCCAAGAGTAAAGCCACACTCTTTTTGAACAGATTTTTTTTCATTTTTACCTACCCTTTCATGAAATAGTATGAAGTAACCACTGAAGAAAATAAAAGAAACAGGAGATCGCTTCATGCCGCAATAAACATCTTTCCAGAACTTACTACATTCATTTTACCGTAACAAACACCTCTTGTCAATTCCTATATCAAGAATCCCAAAAATAAAAAAACAGGGCAGAATTAAACCTGAAATCAGGCTCAATCCTGCCCCAAAAAACAAACGCTAGTGGCTCAGATAATTTCAAAAATATCCGGCGTGAGGGAAGACAGCTTTTTGCAGCCGTCTTTCGTCACCACATAAAGGTCCTCCACCCCCAGCAGACTGTCTTGATAATTCTCCCACGATTCAATTTCAAACACCATGTTCTCCTGAAACACCATGTCCGGCCCATCGTCGAGGGTGCCGAATAAATGCGCGTCCTCTACGTGCAGGCCGATGCTGTGCCCCAACAGGTATGCCGAGCCGTAAGACACATTCGCGTCATACCACTCGAAAGCCGCCTCGCCCAGCTCCCTCATGTTTACGCCGGGCCTGATGTTCTCCTCACACCAGCGCTGCAGCTTAACAAGGCCATCCATGATGCCTTTGGCTTCGTCGTCAACCTGCCCGATGAGGGCGTGCTTGTTGAGGTCCGATATATAGCCTTTATACACCACGCCGAGATCCAGCCGTACAATCTCATCGCGCTGAAGCTTCCGTCCTGTGCCCGGGGCTTCGGGGTCAGAATCGCCGAAGCGGACGGTGAAATGGTTCCAGTCATCGGCTCCCTCTCGCAGCATCTCGTCCCGGGCGAAGCGGATCAGCTCGTTGTCGGTGACGCCCTCTTTCAGAAATCCGAGGCATTTCTCAATCACTGTCTGCGTAATTTCAGCGGCGCGGGTCAGGCACGCGATCTCCTCCTCCGACTTAATCAGGCGCAGCTCGTTGAGGATTCCGTCACATCTCTGTACCTGCAATTCCGTTTCGCCGCCCGAAAGCGCGTCGATCACGTATACAGGCGCGTCGGATTCCACCCCCACGCGGCCGCCTGTAAAGCCCGCGTCCTCCAGCGTTGACAGCAGGGAATCCTCCACCATGCCGCGGGAGAAGATAGCAGCGGCATGGTCGGCCCAGCAGAAATCCTCCACGCTCATGAATCCGACCCAGTGCAGAACGGTGGTTTCGCCGTTTCGGTGGATGACGCCGAAATTCGGGTACTTGTTGGACAGCGCCTCTAAAATCGGGCTTGCCGCGCTGTGCAGCACGGGCAGGCCCGTGGTGTACCAGACGTTCAGGGGCGACGTCACAAGCATGATATCCAGATCGTATTTTTCCATCAGCTCGGCGGCCCGCCGCCGGTCGTATCCCACTGATTTTTGCATGATGATGATTCCTCCTGCCAGTTATTATTTTCCATAGCTCTTTCAGACTCTTGTATTGATTTTGAATTTTCAACCCCCCCCGGCACTGCGTGCCACCTCCCCTTATAGGGGAGGCTTGAGCGATCGGCAACCACTGCCTCTCCTGCAAGGGGAGGTGGCGCACAGCGCCGGAGGTGTGTAATTACCTGGTATGACAAACTCTTGTATCAACACAAAGGTCTAAAACAGCAATTTATATTATTGTATCACAACCAAGTGTGACGATCAACTAAAATCCGCGTTTTTTTATTCCGTTTTCTCCTCCGTCTCCCGGCGCGCATCTATTTCCCGCTTGATTTTCTCATAACGCTCGCCGTAAAACCAGTACTTCTTCTTATAAACGTAATAGCCGGCGATGCACAGGGGGATTGGAACCAAAAACATGAACGTACGCAAAATGTCCAGCGCGCCCGTGGAAACGGCGGCCCCTGCCTCGTCTATAAAAATATATTCAAATTCACCGATGGCTTCATTGAAACGCTGCGTAATAGCGGGCAAGCGCGCCGCTTTGATGCCGATGCCGATGATCAGCGTCGATACCGCGGTAGCAAGCTTGGTCAGCAGCGTCTGTACCGAGAAGATCACGCTGTCGCTGCGGCGGCCGGTTTTCCATTCGCCGTAATCGGTGACGTCCGTCACCATCACCGCGGACCCGATCTGGCTCAGGCCGCTGGAGGTAGTAAAGGTGAACGCCGCCAGCGCCACCATCACAACGTTGATCCATTTGGTGATCTCGCTGCCCAAGGAACCATACTGCTGGCGCATCGCGTAGAATATGAAGAACATGGCCGCCATGCCGAACGCGGCCAGAAAAAAGCTGGCGCCGTAGACCTTTTCCCGGGGAACCTTTTTCACGATCAGCTGGTAGAACATCATGGCGCAGCCCAGCCCTATGCCGCTGATGATGGAGAACACCATGTAGCCAAGGCCCTGACTCAGCCACCCGAGTCCCCCCATGTCGCCGTAATAGATGAACAGATAGATTTGCTGCTCCATCGAGGTGAGGATGGCCGATAGCAGCAGCAGGTACGAAATCGCGTGCGCCATCAACTGGTCGTTTTGCCGGAATACGCCAAACACTTCTCTGGCGGATATCTTATCCTCAGGCAGCTCGTAACGCTCCCTGGTGAACAGCGACGTGATTGAGATAAACAGGAGTACCATGGCCGCCGCCGCGATTCCCAGCGCGAAATGCGCCCAGCCTACACCCTTACTGAGCGCCACCTTGGGGATAATCAGGGAGGTACCCAGTGAAATGACGATGAAGCCGCCGAAGTTGCCGACCAGGCGGCTCAGTGACGTAACCTTGTTGCGGTCGTCGGTTGAGTTGGCAATAGTGGGAATCATCGCCCACACAGGCACGTCCAAGAGTGTGAATGTGAGGCCCCACAGCAGGAACATCGCGATGTAATAGGCGTGGAGCAGGACCGGCGACTCCACGCTGATGGGCAGGAACATCAGAATCAGCGCGGCGCAGTTGGTCGCCGCCCCGATGAGCATCCACGGCCGGTAGCGCCCCCAGCGGCTTTTGCGGCTGTTGTTGATGATCGACGCCAGCAGCGGGTTGGTCAGGGAATCGAGCACCCGGATGAGCACGAAAGCGACGGTGAGCACAACAACGTCAAGCCCCATGTAGATGTTCAAAAACGCCAGAAAAAATATGTTGACGCAGGCCAGCGTCGCCTCCCGCCCCACCGCGCTTATGGAGTAAACGGCGGATTCCAGGGTGGTTATCCCTTTTTGCTGTTTTGTCTGCTGCATGCGGACGCCCCCTTGTATTACATTCTATCTGCAATCATACCTGATCCGCGCGGAAAAATCAAGTTTATTTTACATCTTTCTTCTTGCTTTTTGCTTTCTTTTTTAGTATAATCATGAAAAGAAGCCTAATGAGAAGCCTAATAAGGAGCGGAGTTATGGATAAGAAAAAACAGCGCGAAGGAATTTCCAATTTTCAAACCACCGCCTACTCCCTGGGCGCGATGAGCCGGGAGATCTCGTACGCGTGCGTCAACCTGTTTTATCTGGCGTTTTTGAACATCTACATGGGACTTGACGTGCTGGTTCTCACGATCGCTTTCGTGCTCATTCGGGTGATCGACGCGCTGTGTAACCCGTTGTTGGCCGCGATGATCAACAACAGCCGCCAGGGGCGTTTGGGACGCTACCGTCCCTGGATGCTCATCGGCGGGATCCTCAACGGCGCCTCACTGGTACTTATGTTTCTGCCGCTGACCGGCATAGGGTCTGTATTTTTGGTCCACGCGTTTTACATAGCGATATTCCTTTTCTGGAGCCTTACCTTTACGCTTTTGGAGGTTCCGTTTTGGTCGATGATCCCCGCCATTGCCGACTCCGCCGACGACCGCAATAAAATCACCTCCCTCAGCCGCATGATCGGCGCTATCGGCGGCTTCGCCATCACCTCCGTCGGCACCTCGTTGATCATTCCGAAAATCGCGCCCGCACGCGGCGCTCCGCAGGCGCATTTTGTGTTGGGCATCGTTACCGCGGCCATGATCATTTTATTTATACTGGGCCCGTCTCTTTTCAATAAGGAACGCTACGAGCTGCCGGTGCACAAAATCAAAACGCAGGAGGTATTCGGCCTGCTGCGGGCCAATGACCAGCTCCGGGCCTACGCAATTTCATACCTGCTCTTCCTTGCCGCCGTGAACACCGCGATACTTCAGATCATCTACATCTTTATTTATTACGGCGACATGGGCGGCCTGGGTCTTTTGAGCCAGGGTCTTGGCTACACGGTATTTTCCGTCATCAGCTGCACCGGGCTGGGACTTGCCATGATGTTTTATCAGATGATCGTAAAAAAGATTCCCGGAGAAAAAATTTACGCGATGAATTTCTTTGTGGCGGTCATCGGTATGGCGGCGATGTTTTTTATCTTCTTCCTGCTGAAGGATCATTACGGCCCGGTGCAAAACAGCGCGGCTAAATGGATCAACGTGGTGTTAGTCGCGTTGGCCGGAGCTTTCCTGATGACTTCTAACGGCCTCAACCAAATTACTACCACCGTGATGGCGGCGGACATTACCGACTACAACGAGTGGAAAACCGGCCGGCGCGGGGACAGCGTGATCTTCTCCATCCAAACCATGATCGTCAAGCTCTCCCTCGCGATCGCCATGCTGGTCATCGGCGTAGGCATCAAAGCGGCGCGTCTGCCGGCGATCACGCAGCAGCTCAATGAAGCCGCCAACGAGTTTGTCTACTCCTTTGTTGACGAAGCGGAAACCGTCGTTTCCTTTGGGGCGCTGCATCTCCTGCGCGTGTTCATGTTCCTGGCGCCCATTCCCCTTTGCATCATCGGATACTTTGTGTACCGCAGGAAGTATTGGCTGTATGGGAAGCGGTACGAGGAAATCAAAAGGGAAGTTGATGAACGCAGGAACGGCGAACAGTTTAAAGTATAGTCAAACCACTTAAAAAGCGATCTGACTATATTCATAATAACAAAACCGCCTGTTTTGAACTGCACCCAAAAAGTTAGACATGTGATATAATAAACGGAAATAACCACCCGCCCCTGACAAGATGAGTGGTTATTTCTATTCTTTTTGCATGGAGACGACCGTCTGCAGCGACGCCACCTTTTGTATTTTCCAGTATACGGCATATCAAAGAAAATGTCGAGCTTTTTCTCCAAAATACACAGGGCAGGAAAAATGTCAACATTTTTATTTGCCGCCCGCTTTCTTTGAACCGGGCGGTTTTTTCTGTTTTTATTGCAGGAGTGATTGACTTATTCATATTCCATATTGTATAATATAACTTAGCTTATAAGGATGGATAAAAAGATGCTCGGAATCAACATCGGAATTGATCTCGGTACGTCGTCCGTAATCGTTTACGTAGACGGCAAAGGCATCGTTTTGTCCGAAGCGTCCGCGACTGCCCGCGAGACACAGACCGGCAAGGTTTTCGCCATCGGAAACAAGGCCCGTGGCATGATCGGCCGGACGCCTGATTCCATCACTGTCATCAAACCCCTGCGCGACGGCGTTATCTCAGACTTCACAGCCGCGCAGGTCATGCTCAGGTACTTTCTGCAAAAAATCCTGGGCAACAAGATATTCAAGCCTAACCTCATCATCTGCATGCCCTCCACCGTGACGGATCTGGAAAAAAGAACGCTCCTTGATATGGCGACGTCCTCCGGCGCCGGACGCGCCTGCCTGGTCGCGGAACCGCTGGCGGCAGCCTTGGGCGCAGGCGTTGAGTGGGGCAGGCCGAAAGGCGTCATGGTCGTGGACATCGGCGGCGGCACAACGGATGTTGCGGTCATCACCATGGGCGCGATCTCCGTTTCAAAGAGCGTGAGAGTCGCCGGAAGCTCGCTGGACGACGCGATCATCCGTTATGTCCGGCGTGAGCGCAACATGATCATCGGCGAACTGACAGCGGAGGATATCAAGAAGAAAATCGGCTGCGCGCATATGCGTGACGCGGAAATCGCGATACAGGTCAAGGGCAAGAACTATCTGACCGGGCTGCCAAGCTACTTTGAAATAACCACGACCGAGGTCTTTTTAGCCATACGCGAACAGCTCGCGCAGATCGTTGAGACGGCGCGGCAGGTGCTGGAGGTCACGCCGCCCGAGTTGTCCGCCGACATATCAGAAACCGGCATTGTCCTGACCGGCGGCGGCGCGTTGCTCACGGGGATCGACGGCCTTATCAAAAAAAAGACGGGCATCAAGACCGTCGTCGCGAACGACCCTGTCAACTGCGTCGCGAAAGGCATCGGCTACGCCTTGAAGCGCATGGACATATTGGAGGAAAACGGGTATCTGTTCAAGACGCGCGGGGAGGTTACCGGCCTGTCGGAGGGAACGCCGAAGGGGTACGAAAGCTACGAATAACGATGAATAAGAACTATTGACACACGTAATATTACGTGCTATAATTGTATCGGGATGGTGAGCGGAATGACCGCGAAAGAGCTAAGGCGACGATTGATTGCCGAGGGATGGATAATCACAGAGGGAGGAAATCACTCGTTGGCGACGCACCCTGAAAAGCCCGGCTTGAAAGTTCCGATTCATCGGCATACAGGCGACATTCCCGTTGGAACCCTGAATTACATATTAAAGGTAACAGGGCTAAAGTAAGCCCATTCATTTGGCATATAATATCAAAGAGGTGTTTATTACTATGAAATACGTATATCCGGCCGTTCTGTACCCGGACGATGGCTGCGTTGGCGTAAGAGTGCCTGATTTGCCCGGCTGCTATACATTTGGGCGGGATAAGGCGGACGCGCTGCTGATGGCTAAGGACGCGGTAGAAATGTGGCTGTGGCACGCCGAAAACAACCGCGAAAGTATTCCAAAGGCATCCAATTCGCTGACTGTCGCGGAAGAGGAAACTTTCACCCTGATCGCCGCCGACACAGACGAATACAGGCGTGCCTCCGACACAAGGGCGGTAAAGAAAACCTTATCCATACCGTCGTGGCTGAATTATCAGGCCGAGAAAGCAAACGCGCCGTTTTCGCAAATTCTCCAGCAGGGACTTAAAGATTATCTGCGTGTTTCTGGGCATATCCAATGATGAGAAGTTTATATGTTCATATATCAAAGTGAAAGGGTGATCCTGTGAACAAAAAAGTCAAACGGGCAATCTGGGCCGCAGTCGGCGTTCTTACCGCGGCAAACTGCGTCCGCGCGGCGCTGTACCGGCCTGAAAAAAACAACTTCGGCCTGTTCCACTCCGAACCCGCCGACGCCGGCCGCGCGGCAAAGCATCTCTCCGAAGCGATCCGGATCCCGACCGTCTCAAGGCCTGACCCGGACTTGGTGGACTGGCCGCAGTTTGCGCGCTTCCGCGATTTTCTTGACGACGCCTATCCCCTCATCCGGCTCAACCTTGAGAAAGAGCTGATACCGCCGGCCAGCCTGATTTACCGCTGGAAAGGCGCGGACCCCGGCCTGAAGCCGATCGCCCTGCTGTCGCACCAGGACGTCGTGCCCGTCAGTGAGGGCACGCTGCAGGACTGGACTCACCCGCCGTTCGACGGTTTCAACGACGGCGAATACATCTGGGGGCGCGGTTCGCTCGACATGAAGAACCACCTTATATGCGTCATGGAGGCCGTCGAGACCCTTTTGGAGGAAGGCTTCAAGCCGCAGCGTGACGTCTATCTGCTGTTCGGGCACGACGAGGAGGTCGTCGCATCGGAGTTCGCGGGAGCAAAGTCCATCATGGAAACCCTGCGCGACCGCGGCGTTTTGCTTGAAAGCGTGATTGACGAGGGCGGCGCGATCCTGCCCGCTAAAGTCAAGGGGATCATCAACAAAAAGCTGGCCGGAGTCGGCATCGCGGAAAAGGGCTACGCCGACATAGAGGTGTCAATCAACCAAAGCGGCGGGCATTCCTCCCAGCCGCCGAAGCATACGGGACTCGGCAAGCTGGCCGAGGTCATCAGGGATCTCGAAAACAACCAGTTCGACGGAAAGATTGAGCCTTTCCTGCTCGACCTTTTGGATACCGTAGGCCGTAACATGTCGTACCCCGCGCGCCTGCTAACGTGCAATCTCAAGTACATGAAGCCGTTGCTCAAGCAAATCATAAAGCAGATACCGCCCGCCGCGTGCATGATCCGCACGACGACCGCCGTCACCATGGCGCAGGGCAGCCCGGCCGCGAACGTGCTGCCGCAAATCTCGTCGGCCACGGTGAATTTCCGCCACATGCCCGGCACGTCCACCGACGACATAGTCAAGCACATCAAAAAAGTTGTGCGCAACAAGGACGTCAATGTCAAGGTCGTGCGGTATCAGGAGGCGTCCAAGTTTTCGCCTACCGACTCCAAAACGTACGGCGTGATCAAGGAGCTGTGCATGCAGATGTATCCCGACAGCATCGTGGCGCCTTACCTCGTGATGGGCGGCACCGACGCGCATTATTACGAGCCGATCTGCGAAAACATCTACAGATTCGCGCCCTTTGTCGTCAATACCGGGCTGTTGCTCTGTGCGCACGCGACGAACGAGCGCGTGCCGGTTGAAACGCTGAAAAACGGTGTGGAGTTTTTCAAGGCGTATGTGCGAAAGCTCGCAAGCGAGTAAACTGCAAGCTGGAAGAACCGCGTAAATAGCAAGGGGACGGCTTTTGTGCCGCCCCCTTGGTTTGTCTGTAATACTACTCCGCAGCAAGAAACATAACGAAAAATTCTACGTAAAAATCCATATATCATAGCTTTTTGCTTGATTTTTCTATGTTTCTAACGGCGGAGTAGTATAAGACGTTTCACTTTCACCTGAACGCCGCGATCATCTCTCCCGGCAGATCAGTAATCAGCCCGTCCGCGCCGGCATTGATCAGCTTCCGCGCGTCCTTTAAGCTGTTGACCGTCCACGCGTTCACCTTGATGCCGAACCTGTGCGCTTTCTTCACGATTCTTCTGCGCACCATCGACTTATGCGGATGAATGGCGTCCGCCTTTATCTTTTTCGCTTTCGAGAGCGGCGCGCGGAAAAAGCACGCGATCGCGTTGTTTTTATACGGGTATAATAGTCCCGTTTTGCACTCAGGGTCAACGCGCTTTGCCTCGCGCAGGATCTCCGCGTTAAAGCTTGAGATGAGCATCTGCCCGAAAACGCCGTGCCGTTTCGCGGCGCTTATCGTCTCTTTTACGATTTCACGGTAATTCTTTTTGTCGGGCTTGATCTCGACGTTAATAATTCTCAGCCCGAACCGCCTGACCTCCTCAAAAAATCCGTCCAGCGTCGGGATCCTCGTATCCTTGAATTTCTCGGAAAACGCGGAACCAAAATCCAGCCGCATTAGCTCCGACAGCGTCATCGAGCGGATTTTGCCCGTGCCGTCCGATATCTTGTCTACAGTATAATCGTGGCACAGCACGACCTGGCCGTCCCCGGTGATGTGGGCGTCCGTCTCGATCCCGCAGGCTCCGCGCTCACAGGCACGGATAAACGCGGGCATTGTGTTTTGCGGCGCTTCTTTGCTCGCACCGCGATGCGCGATGATCATTATATCTTTCACGGGCCATCCTCCGCTCCGATTATGTATTTCTACAATCATTATACAAAAAAATATGCCGTTAGTCAAGAAAAAATCAAAATCAGAGACAATTGGAGACGTCATGCGATGTTTGCCGAAAAATGTTGTTTTTATCTGCCAAAAAATTTTCACGAATTTTAGTGATAGGTCTTGACAACCGGCCTGTTTTATAGTATAGTATACACCGTCGCCTGTGTAATAGTGCGTCGGCGGTGTGGGAGCATAGCTCAGCTGGGAGAGCACTTGCCTTACAAGCAAGGGGTCACAGGTTCGAGCCCTGTTGTTCCCACCACTTTGAGGAATTAGGAATCCTGACCCCTGATTCCTGACACCTAATCCCTCGTAAGCCCTGTGGCCCGGTAGTTCAGTTGGTTAGAACGCTAGCCTGTCACGCTAGAGGTCGACGGTTCGAGCCCGTTCCGGGTCGCCATTCTTTCGAGGTATCAGGAGTCAGGAATTAGGTATTAGGACGTGAAAGGAACGCTTTGCGTCGAAATTTCTAATTTCTTGTCCCCTAATCTTTCGTCAGTTTGCCTCTGTAGCTCAGTTGGTAGAGCAGTGGACTGAAAATCCACGTGTCGTTGGTTCGATTCCGACCGGAGGCACCAATTTAGACATTATGATGTTAGATAGTAGATATTAGATGTGGTAATAAAAAAGCAAGTGCGCTAATCGTACCTTTTTCTAAAATCTAAAATCTATTTGCGGATGTAGCTCATCTGGTAGAGCGCCACCTTGCCAAGGTGGAGGTAGCGAGTTCGAGCCTCGTCATCCGCTCCAATTTACGGGGCATTGGGTATTAGAAATTGGGTATTAGGACACAGAAATGACAGTGCTCAACACCTGATTTCTAGTACCTGATTTCTAGTAAGCCCGGCGCCATAGCCAAGTGGTAAGGCAGAGGTCTGCAAAACCTTTATTCCCCGGTTCAAGTCCGGGTGGCGCCTCCATGAAAAGACTCCAATATGGAGACAACATCAAGCAGCGTGAAAGCCCATATATATGGGCTTTCGCCATTTCCAAGGCCCAAATCCGTGATCTCAAGGTACGCGGATTTGGGCCTTGCTCTCGTTTTCAGGGGTCGTGAAACCGGCTTCGTGAAATCTAACACCCATCGGGGAAACCATAATTCGTGATCCATATAACGCGCAGGCGCTATATATTGTGTTCTCCAGACGGCATATTCCGTCAGCTTACTGCGACAAATATTCCTGAACATTTTTTCGATTTTCCTCTTGACAAACCCTGTCGAACGGTGTATAATTTACTCGTAAGTGCGTAACGCGCGGAAGGAGAACGGATTATGATACAGGAAAAAAACATGCGCTTCGGTGACTACATCAGGAAGAAGCGGCTGGACGATCCCCGTGGGCTGACCCTGAGCGATATGTCCAAGGCGCTGGGGATTTCCCTGAGCTTCCTCAGCGACATCGAGCATAAGCGCCGCAAGGCGTTCAGCCCCGACCAGATCGAGCTTTTCTCGGATTTCCTTGACCTGTCGGACGAGGAGCGGGCGTGGATGTACGACCTGGCAAGCCGCGAGAACCGCGAAGTCCCCTCCGACATTGAGGACATCATGATGTATGAGGAGGCTGGTTCCATGGCGCGCTTTGCCCTGCGGCAGACGAAGGCGGGCTACGTCACGGAGGAGGACTGGAAACAGTTCATCCGGAAAATCGAGGAAAGGAAAAAGAAGGACCAGCGAAAATGATTGAGTTAAAAGCAAGAAGGGTGGATAAAAGCGGGACGCCCATTCTCAGCGACGTTGAAATCGACGCGTTCGCCCACGCCGTGCTGGAGGATTACCGGCCCGAACTGCTGGAGGAACCCGGCGCAATCCGCTTCGAGCACTTCCTTGAATCCTATCTGGAAGTCGCCGTGGAGTTCCACGACATCTACAACGAGGACCCCGCGCGCCCTATCCTCGCCGCAACCGCCTTTCAGGATGAACGCCTGCGGGTATTCGACCGAGAGAACGCCTGCGTTTCCTCTATTGCGGTGGCCGCCTGGACGGTGATCATCGACAACAGCGTGATGCAGCCGGGCAAGGAGGGCCTCGCCCTGTTCACCGGCCTGCATGAGGGCGGCCATATCATGCTGCACAGCCGTGTCTATGTCAGCGGCTGCGCCAACCAACTTTCCCTGTTCGAGGAGGCGCTTTCCCCCATTGTCTCCTGCCACCGTGACAGCATTGAAAATTTCGCTTCCCCCATGTCCCGCCAGCGCAGCCCCCGAGAATGGCGCGAGCACCATGCCGACTACTTCGCCGCTGCCCTCGCCATGCCCAACGCCACGTTCAAGCCCCTGGTTCACCAGCTTCTGCGGGAGCACGACGTCTGGAAGGGCAAAATCGTCCTCGGCATGGACGAGGATTTGGACGAGCTGGCCAGGTACATATTACCGGAGCACATCTCCGACATCTACGGCGTATCCAAGCGCGCGGCTTACGTGAAACTGTGCAAGACCGGCTTCGTGGTGGACCGGGTGACGCAGCAGCGGCAGGAGGCGCAGGTTGCCTTGTTCTGATACGTATTCTTATACCTATCAATTACGCAATATGGCATAAATTGCGAATAACCAGTTTGTATATCATGAAGGACGGTTGACGGCACAGGGGGGTGAAGCGGTGGATCGGGAAGACGGTGAATTGTCGTTCGAGGACTGGCAGGGCCTGAAGCGCGTACATAGCCGCGTCGCCCATTTGCCCTTCTGCGAACAGATCGTGGCGTATATGGAATATTGGCAGTGGGACGCCACGGATTTCATCTGCGAAACCGGCCTGCCGTCCAGCCGCCACAGCGAGATCATCCACGGCAAGAGAACGTCCATGCAGTTGGAGTATGTCGTGGCGATCTGCAAAGGGCTCCGCCTGACCAGGCGGCAGGCCGACGATGTGCTCCGGGCCGCGCGCCTCGCCCTTTCGGACAGCGAGGATGAATACTTCATTTATCTTTTGGAAATGAAAACCGGCTGGTCGCTGGAGGACTGCAACGCCTTCCTTGCCGAAATGGGGCAGCCCGAACTTGGCAGCAAATTGAAGAAAGCCGCTTGTTTTTAGCCGTGTATCCGATGGATATGCGGCTTTTTTGCGCGTTTCAGCTTTATTTTTTACAGGCGCTGTAAAAGTGATTTGTTGATATACAAGGATTTCAGCGATTGCCTGTATATGTCAAAACCCGCAATCCCTTACATATCAACGTTTTTGAAAATGCCGTATTTACAGCTGCTGTAAACGGCGTTTTTCGCCTTCTGCTATCCTTTCAACCAGAGGCGCTGGCCAGCAACTCAAATCAGATTTGAGGAGGAACACAACTTGAACGACAACAACCACACCCATACTCCCGCGACCGGGCTGCCCGCCCTGGCCGACCGGTTGCGTAAGCTGCTGGACGAAAAAGAGGACATGAAGCGCGTCACGCGTGACATCGACGCTGACATCGACGCCGCGCAGGAGCGGCTGACCAAGGAGATGCGCGCCAACGGCGGCCTGCCCTTCGCCCGCGCGGGCTACACGTACAGCTTGGTCACCAAGCTGAAGGCCAGCACGCTCAAAGGACAGAAAGACCGCCTTTGCGAGGCGCTGAAAAAAAAGGGCTTCGGCGACCTTGTCTACGAGGCGGTCAACCCGGCCAACCTGTCCAGCTTCGTCGAGAAGCAGATGAAGAAAAACAAGAACCAGCTTCCCAAATGGCTGGCCGCCCTGGTAACCGCGACCGAGGAAACCACGGTGTCCGCGTGCAAAACCAAAAAGTAACGAATCCCAGAACCCGGCGGGAGGCGGCCCCGCGCCGCTTCCCCGCTGCGGGGTAGAAGGAGAACATCATGCGTCAGCTATATTACAATGCAGAGCATTACCCAGATCCTACGGCCTATGAGGCCCTCATGAATATTATGCGCGAAGAACGGTTGCGCAGGCGGCCCCGTGTGTATCGCAGCCCTGTCAAGCCCCGCGAGGCTCCGGGCTACTACCCGTTCAAGGAGGCGTTTGAGCGTGAAAACTACATTCCCTCCTGAACTCGCCGACCTGCCGCAGTGGGTTTGCTGGCGGCTGGAGCCGGACCCCAAGGGCCGTGATACCAAGGTCCCCTACAATCCCAAAACCGGCAACAAGGCGTCCTCCACCAACCCGGACACATGGACTGATTTGGATTTCGCTGCCCGTGCCTGCGAACAGCATCACTACAGCGGCCTCGGTTTTATGTTCACTAAGGACGCGGACATTGTTGGCGTCGACATCGATCATTGTATTGTTGATGGTGTACTCAATGACGTCGCCGCCACGATCCTCGCCAAGGTGCCCGCCACCTACATGGAGATCAGCCCCTCGGGGACCGGCCTGCATATCTTCCTGCACGGGATGATGCCGGACGGCGGCAGCAAGAACAGCAAGACCGGGGTTGAGATGTATGCCCATAGCCGCTACTTCACGATGACCGGCACGCTATATGGTGATTGCCCTGTTGTTGTTGCCGCTGATGACGGCGCGCTGGCGTGGATACATGAGCAGTATATCAATCGGTAAGGAACCTGCAAGCGGAGAGGATATATAGCAAGACGATTTTCCTGAGCTGGTCGCCACATGCAAACGAGGCTGTAACAAAGTATATCATAAAACGGGATGGCGTACAAGTCGGCGAAACAACTGATTGCTATTTTTCCAATAGAGAATTAGCAACAGGCCAGACATATAATTACCAAGTATATGGGTTGACTGACGAAAATGCTGAAACTGGCAAAACAGCCATAGACATTACAACTATAGCCCCGCGTATTACCACCATAAAAACAGACAACGCTCAAAATAAAATTGGAATAGCCAAGAGCGCGGTATACATTGATGTTCCGAACAGCAAAAACCATTTGCCACTCGGTGAAGAAGAAACTATTGGTGTGCTTTATGTGATCAATAGCGAAACCAGTGAGCGTCAGATCATTGGTGAAGCCACTATCTCATCCGTCACCGCTGCAACGGTTACTTATGTAGTGGATTGGGATATTGGGGCATATGACGAGGGAACTTATGATGTTGCATTCAAAATAACGGATGTGGACGGAACATCCGTGGAAAAGACAGGCCAAATCATCATTGACCGTTCTGTGCCACAAAAAATTATCAACGTGACCGCCATTGGTGATATTAACGGTATTACGCTCTCCTGGTCTATTTCCAGCGAGGTCGATACGACGCGCTACAGAATCTACAGAAAATCAGAAATCGACGCAGATTTCTATGTGTTGACGAATATCAATAACCGCAACACACTGACGTTCCGCGATGCCACCGTGCAATCCGACAGGCTCTATTCATATTATGTGGTCGGGGTAAATGATTTCGGGCAGGCAGGGCCGCCCTCTGACATCACGATTGCGGCGAAAGGCTTGGATGAGGAAAGCCCCGTCGTTACGAAATTTACCCCAGCAAACGCCAGCTTCATTAACGCGATAACCAGCGTCACGGTCACTGCTCAAGACAACGTGGCGGTAACGCTCGTTAAGCTATACTATTCCATGGATAACGGTTCGACATGGAATGAAATCGGCAGCAAGACTTCCTCGCCATTTACTATCGCTTGGGACACAACGCAACTGAGCGATGGAGCCGTCCGGGTGAAAGCAGTAGCCTATGACGCGCGGAACAACGAGAGTGACTCGCTTGTGTACGTCTACTCAATCGACAACACGGGGCCGGAAAAGGTCACGGGGCTTGCCTATACTTCTACATCAGTTACTGTAACGCTATCCTGGAACGATGTAGCAGACAACGATATTCATGCAGCTGATCCAATACATGATTGAAATACGGCGCATAGGCGAATCGCAGGTTGCGGAGTTTGGAAAATCATATGAAGTCTTGCAAGGTGTGTTTGACAGCCGTGAATTGCTCGAAAAAATCAACGGTTTGAGTGATCTGGATGCAAACTCTTGGAACAGATGGCGGGATGCTGTTGAGGACAAATTAGAGTGGGTGAAAATCCAACTGCTGCGCAACCCATCTTCCATAAACCCCAATGCGAATGACTATAACACCCCCCAACTGCATTACAGTTATGCGTCTGGCTTGACAACCCAAAGCTTTGGAAGCGTCTACGAGTATTCTGTCAACGAATCACCTTGGGTGCAGGGAAGCAGTGCGCCTATCGCAATTGAGCCAAACGCGACCGGCAGTATCGTCAAGGTTCGCAAACAGGACGTTGATGAAGCGGACGCGGAGCGGTTGACAACCGTAATGTTTATAGCCCCCATTCCATCTCTGATGAACCAGGATATAGTAGTCAACAAGACGGCGAGCGGATATACAATTACCGGGCTAAATCCGAGCCAGAGATATGAAATTACCCTGAGCAACAAAGACTTGGAATTTGAGCATGGTGGATCGCTCGACACAACCCTTGCCGCTGGTATCAGCTCGCAAACGGTCACAACCAATAAAGATTACCAGTACCTGTACATCCGCACCCTGGAAAACGAAAACTCGTTCGCCTCATTTGTCAGAAAATTGACAACCGCGCCGGTGGATAAGACGGAACTGCTGGAATTGATTGCGGCTGTCGAGGATACCGTCAAAGGCAATAGAACGGATGAGAGCTGGACGGCATTCCAAAACGCGCTTACAGCGGCGCAGGCTGTGGCAGACGATGATGAAGCAACGCAGCAGCAAGTAAACGACGCACTGGCCGCATTGACTGACGCGTTTAATGGATTGGAGGATAAAGCTGTCGTTCCTGCTGACAAAACCGCTCTCAACGAAAAAATAGATGCGGTGAAAGAAACGGAAAAGGGCAATTACACCGATGAAAGTTGGGAAGCGTTCCAAACCGCTCTGTCTGCCGCACAAACCATTGCTGCTGACGATGAAGCCACGCAGGAGCAAGTGGATGAAGCGCTTGTGGAACTATCTGCTGCATTCTCCGGCTTAGCCGAAAAAGTGCCTGTTACCAAAGCAGCGTTGGATGAAAAAATTGATGATGTCAAGGACACCTCTAAAGGCGATTATACCGACGAGAGTTGGGCTGCGTTCCAGAACGCCCTCTCCGAGGCAGTAGCAGTTTCGGGGAATACCGAAGCTACCCAGAGCGATGTGGATAACGCCCTTTCCGCTTTAGCCGCTGCATATTCAGGGTTGCAAATCAATCCCGCTACCAAAACCGCGTTGAATGATAAAGTGGATGCGGTGAAGGATACGCAGAAGGGCAACTATACGGACGAGAGTTGGACGCTTTTCCAAAACGCTCTAACAGAGGCGCAGTCAGTGTTGAGCAATGCAGGTGCAACACAGGCCGAGGTGGAAAATGCACTGGATGCATTGAGTGCAGCCTTTGACGGGCTAACTGAGAATTCAACTCCCGTAACGAAGGAGGCACTGATCGCAAAGATCAACGCGATTATGGACACTGAACAGGGCAACTTTACAAATGAAAGCTGGTTGGCTTTCCAGAATGCCCTGGCAGCGGCTCAGACGGTTGCAGTGAATCCTTCTGCCACGCAACTGGAGGTGGACAGCGCGCTCACAGTGTTGAGCAACGCCTACGAGAGCCTCACAGAAGAAGCCACGACCACCTACCTGGTTACAGTCAATGGAGGAACAGGAGGCGGCAGCTTCGCCGAGGGAACAACCGTTACCATTACAGCAGGTGCGCCCCCCTCTGGACAGCGCTTCAAGAGATGGAGTTTCCAGCCAGCGGTTTCGTTTGTGGGCAGTACCAGCGAAACAAGCTCTACCGCGAAGTTTGCTATGCCTGCCCAAGCAGTGACGGCGACTGCGGAATACGAGGATATTACCTATGCAGTAGTCGTTAATGGTGGCTCTGGCAGCGGTAATTTTGTAGCGGGCACAACTGTTACAATCACAGCGGCGGAGGCCCCAATCGGCCAACGCTTCAAGCAATGGAACATGAGCCCATCCGTCAGTTTTGCTGAGGGAACCGGCGCGGCCAGCGCTACCGCCAAATTTGCGATGCCTGCGCAGGCGGTGACGGCGACTGCGGAATACGAGGATATTACTTACGCAGTAACGGTTAATAGCGGCTCGGGTAGCGGCAGTTTCGCTGCAAACGCAACGGTGACGATCACAGCTAATCCCGCACCCGGTGGCCAGCGATTTAAGCAGTGGACTATCAGCCCATCGGTAATCTTCGTAGGTGGTACGGACTTGACAAGCGCGACAGCGCAATTCACGATGCCCGCATGCGCATCCCGAACATGATACATCGGCAACTGACCGGTATTTTTTCTGCCGCGTTTCGTGATATGGTTTTCAACAAATGTCTTTTGCAGCAATAAGTCTCCAACGTATTAAGAATCACAATAAACAACGGAAACAAAAGCGAGAAAAATAAGGGAATGAGGAACAAAGGGAAAGGAAGCGGAAAAACAGCAGAAAAAGAAGCGGAATAAAGAGCGCGCAAAAACAACCCCTGTGAGGGGTTATTTTTGCGCGAAAAGGGACACTCCTTTTTTCTCACGCTTTTTTAGAGTATATTTTAGCATTTTATTTGATGCCGGAAATCGCTCTTTTCCCGCGTTGCCTCTTTTATTCCGCGAT
>Ga0123353_10002095_pt1 | contig 24672 bp, 14 predicted proteins | sample TergutLab28metaG_3_FD_92763 | JGI IMG/M metagenome (GOLD analysis project Ga0123353, IMG submission 92763) | Labiotermes labralis P3 segment gut microbial communities from Petit-Saut dam, French Guiana - Lab288 P3 | ecosystem: Host-associated > Arthropoda: Insects > Digestive system > Gut ... | reverse complement strand
GCAACGCCGTGGCAACGTTCTGCCACCAACGAACGACACGAAAACGAATCGCCCGACGAGGCATCGACTTACGGAAAATTCATCAGTGTAAATGGACTTAGACATTGCGCTGTAGTATTAGGCGACGACCAGTAATTCTCTTGTTTTCCGGCCATTTTCAGAGTATAATATTGCAACGATCATGTTGGAAGAAACGGGCCGATTTCAACACGTTTTCCGTCTTATCTTTTACTTGCCGGAGACCATTTTACTTGTTTACTTGCCGGAGATATTACGATGATTGATTTCAAATGGAAAATTGTTGCCATGGCGTTGTTGGGATGCTTTTTGCCGTATGTCGGTGTTTATGCGGAAGAAGGCGATCAAAACACCCAGGCTCTCGTCAAGTATTTCGAGGTCATGAGTGAGCCAAAACCGTTGTTGGCACGAACAGGGGATGATTTCCTCAAACACCGTGACGAAATTCGTGAAAAATTTTTCAAAGCAACCTATCTTTTTCCGTTACCTGAGCGGGTGCCGCTTGACCCACGGTACTCCGAACCTCTCGACCATCCGTGGTGCAAAGTCTACAAAGTCGCCTATCAACTCTGGCCGGAAATTTATTCGGTCGGCTTGCTTTTCGTTCCCAAGGAATTGCCCCAAGCCAAAGTCCCGGGAATTCTTTGCCCGCACGGACATTTCACGAACGGTTATTACAATGAAACCGTTCAATCACGATGCCTGGGATTGGCCCGGCTCGGATTTGTCGTCTTTTCGACGCCGAACGATCATTACGAAGACGTTCCGCTGGGCGTGACTGATCAGACGCATCAAATCTGGCGAAATATTCGCGGCCTTGACTTTCTGCAATCGCTTCCGGAAGTTGATCCGCAGCGGCTCGGAGCGTGTGGTGCTTCCGGCGGCGGAACTCAGGTCCAGATGCTTCTCGCGGCTGATGATCGCCTCAAAGCGGCCTCCATTGTCGCATTGACCTGCGATTTTCGCGAAATCTCGTTTCTGACCTGGCCTTGTTGTGTTTGTAATTATTTTCCCGGCGTGATGCGGTTTACCGACCAGCCGGAACTCAGTGTCCTTGGAATGCCTTGCCCCGTTCAGTATTTGACCATGAACGACTGGACGAAATCATTTGAAACGAATACTTTCCCGCAAGTCGAAGCTCTTTATGCCGCCAATGGTCACGCCGATCTTGTGGAGTGCCGTTACGAGGATACCGGTCACGAATATGGCCGCTCCAAAAGGGAACGGACGTATTGGTGGATGGATAAACACCTGCGAAACGGCACGATTGCGGAAAACGGCACGGAACCCGAAGAGATGCACCTGTTCGATCTGAAAACATTGCAAGACCACCAGGTCACCATTCCCGGCAAACCGCTGTCGGCTCTTTCGGACGTTTATCGGACGCGAGACGCCGCGCTGAATCTCAAACCCGACCGCGACGCCCTTCGCGACATGCTGGGAGTCGATTATGCGTTGCCGCCGGAACAGCAGGAGGTGAAAACCCTTTCCGAGACGAACCGGGACGGTGTGATGATTCGGAAAGTGATGATTCCCGGCGAAGGACCGCTTAACATTCCGGCAATCGTTCTCATGAAACCGAATGCCCCGAAGCCACAATCGGTTGCCCTGGTACTCGACAAGGACGGGACGGCAATGGGAACGGCAATGTCGCCTGATGCCGAGACGCCGAAATCGTTGGTCGATGCCGGTTACCTGGTCGTCATTCCCGACATCCGGTTTGTCGGCAGCATGTCGCTTGATCTTTTGGGCGGCGGAAAAGGGCAACAATATCGAACGTTCATTCCGAGCAATCCAAGCACCGACGTCGGTGCTTCCGTCGGCGTGCGATCGGCGTGGGACTGGATGAGTGTCTGGTGGGGACGGCCTCTCACAGGAATGAGCGTCACCGACATCAATATTGTCGCCGATTTTGCGAAAAAACTCTGTTCCGACGCAAATCCGAAAGAAATACGTCTTGTCGCCAAAAATTCCGAAGAATTGGCCGTCGCCGCGTTGTTTGCCGCCCTGTTGAACCCGAGCATCACGAAGCTCGACCTGAATTGGAACGGTGCCTCCTATAAAAATGGAAACCTGCCGTTTGTCCCGGGGATTCTGCGTTACGGCGACATCCCGCAGTGGCGTGCGTTGTTGGATGCCTCCGTATTTTCCAACTTATCCGATGAGATCGTCAAGGATTGGAGAAATCAGGACGTTCAGTTTCGGGAAACGAACAAAATTTCCATGGCGTATTCTCCGGAACATATTCGAGCGATTGTTGATTCTGCAATCACTCTGGCTCAGCGGATCAAGACGATACCTGATGCCGATGTCCCGAAGCTCGCGGCGCTTGTGGAATCGCTCCGCGCGTTGGACGTCGGTCCGGAACCCAGCGAATCGCTCTACATGAGAGCTAGGAAACTCAAGCGGGAGGCCATCCGCTGTAATCCGCACTTAAAAAAGCTCGACAAACTGCTGTTTATCAAGAAACACGATGCCAATGACACGCAGTTTCACATGTGCGATCAGTTTTACGGGTTCACGGCAACTCCCGGCGGCGGGCTTTACGTCCTCGAAAATCCTCTCGGTGATGAACTGACGGGCGATGCACCAAAGCTCATCAATCTGCTTGAAAACTCCGTCGTCGAACAGGGACGGATGAAAGGCCGGAAACTCCAAGGCGGCGCGTTCCTCTCGCCGGAGGTTTCCTTCGACGGCAAAACGATTTATTTTGCCTGGTGTGAGGCGAAACCGTCCGACAAATCATGGAAGGACGAAAAAAGCGTCGATTATTACCATGAATGGTCGGAGACCACCTGTTACCATATCTTCCGTTGCAACGCCGACGGCGGCGGACTCGTCCAGTTGACCGACGGCAGCGTGAACGACTTCGATCCCTGCGAACTGCCGGACGGTCGGATTGCGTTTATCAGCGAACGTCGCGGCGGGTTCCTGCGATGTGGCCGATACTGTCCGACCTACACGCTGTTCTCCATGGAACCTGACGGCAGCGACATTGTCTGCCTGAGTTTTCATGAAACCCATGAATGGCAACCGAGTGTCGATAACAACGGAATGATCGTGTACACCCGTTGGGATTATGTCGATCGCGACACGAACGTCGCGCATCACATTTGGACCTGTTTTCCCGACGGTCGTGATCCGCGGTCGTTTCACGGCAACTATCCGCACAAACGGGAGTTGCGGCCATGGATGGAAATGGATATTCGCGCGATTCCCGGCTCGCATCGTTACGTTGCAGTCACGGGAGCGCATCACGGACATGCTTTCGGTTCGCTTGTTTTGATTGATCATCGGCTCGACGACGACAACGCCATGTCGCAGTTGACCCGGTTGACGCCGGAGGTTCCTTTTCCCGAAGCGGAATCGAATCCCCCGTCAAACACGCGGGGACAGATGGTCTATGGTTCACCGTGGCCGTTCAGTGAAGACGATTTTCTTTGCGTTTACGACGCCAAGGCGAAAAATCGAGGCGTCTATTGGATCGACGCTGCCGGAAACAAGGAACTGATCTACCGCGACCCTGAAATCAGCGCCCACAGTCCGATTCCGTTGGCTGCGAGACCGAAACCGCTTGTCATTCCGGCACAGACAACGCAAATGGCCCGTTATCGAACCGGCGGCGATACCGGCAACGAACCGGCAACCGTCGGGATCGTCAATATTTACCAAAGCGATTTCGATTGGCCGAAAATTGATGGCCAACCGGTCAAGATTACCGCCCTGCGCGTCATGCAGCTTTTCGCCAAGTCGACGCCGGTCCCCGACGACCCCAGAATTGGCGTGGCCGCCCAGACAAACGCCCGGGGCGTGTTGGGGACGGTTCCCGTGGAGGAGGACGGCAGCGCGTTCTTCGAGGTGCCAACCGGCAAACCGATTTATTTTCAGGCCCTCGACGAACATGGTCGGGCTGTGCAATCCATGCGTAGTATCACGTATCTGCACCCCGGCGAGCAATTGACCTGTATCGGTTGTCACGAAAACAAGCGGATCAGCCAACAGGGAAGCACAACGACCTCGGCGCTGGCGTTTCAAAGACCGGCATCGCCCCTGCAGCGCGACGTCTCGGGGAGTTATCCGCTGAACTTCGTGCAACTCGTTCAACCGGTGCTTGACGCCAAGTGTGTTCGCTGTCACGGTGACACGGATTCCCCTTTGGCAGTCGGTTTGCCCGTGAAACATGAATTCGACCTGCGGGGAATCGCCGATGCTCCCAGCGGTTGGACGCGGTCTTATCAGAATCTCGCCAAAAATTACGGCTTCTACTATCACACAACCAACGGCTCAATCAACGATTCCCTGCACGGTGGGGTTCGAACAACGGCAGGGGAATTCGGGGCCTTGGCCGCCCCGCTGCAACCTTTCCTGACAGAGCAACATTACGGCGTGGAATTGTCGCCGGAAGAACGTTATCGCATCGACCTCTGGCTCGACGCCAACACCGTTTTTTACGGAACCTACGAAAACCCCCGCACCCAGGCACAAGGCAAAGACGTCATGCCTTCTTTGGAATAACTTGGAATAACAATGGTCCGGTTATAGACAACGAAAAATGGCAATTATGTGGCATTTGGATGCTTTGCACAATTACCCATTTTAAACTTTGCAAAAATAATTCATTATGATCCACTGGATTACAGGAATCCCTTCGAATCCGGGCGGCCTTTTGCCCGGAACGTACTGGTTTGCAGCGAACTGCAAAACCCCGTATTTTCCGGGCTTTTTTGATTTTATGTGCAAAGAATTGCCAAGCTGTTTCCAACGCCGGAATAGTGTTAAGAATGGTTGAACTGCATTAAGAATGGAGGAACAACCATATCAAGTGGTAAAAGACGGGGGCGGCGAAACAGAGAGAGTCAATTCTGTCGAGGACGCCGTTGTGACCTTCGATGAGCGAGCCGTAGTCTTTGACCCCTCGGTCACGTTTAATGGCCGACATGGTGAGACTTCCTGCAAATCCCATGAGTGAAACCACGAAACCGAGCACCGCCGCCTGCCACCAGTAGGGGATGGGAGTCACCCACCAAAGGGCAACCGCCAAAATCGAAGTCGTCGCGGCACCGCCGAACACCCCTTCCCAGGTTCTGCTCGAATTGATCGTCGTGGCGACAACGTGTCGGAACAGTGTCAACTGTGACCAGAGATACTGAAAAACGTCGCTGGCCTGAACAAGCAGGACAAAGAAAAACAGCAGTCGCAGCGATTGTCCGTCCGATGTTCTGACCGGTGGTGAAGGAACCTCTTGCAGGGGCATTTCCTCGGCGTTTGCCAAAGGGTTGTCATCTTGGTCTTGGTGATCGTTACCCCGAATCACGTTGGTAACGACTTGCATGGGGTCCTGACTGATCGTCTCGATCATTGACGCATGTTCCCGGACTCCCTGTGGCGGCAGTTCCATCGTCAGCAGTGCCGGAGCAAAGCTCAGACTGTAGACACAAATCAAAAGACCAACCTGGATTTTCGCGACACGTTCCAGGAACCGCTTGGAGTCCCCGGAAATTGCGATTCCTGCCGGCAAGATCAAAAATGCGTAGGCAGGAATGAGAATCGAAAAAACCAAATAAGGCGGAATCGTAAAAATTCGCCCAAACCAGTCCGGGTTCACCGCCACGAGACAAAACTGAAGCGGCATACAAAGAAAAAAGACCCAAACCAACGTGTAATGGTCCGCCGGTCGTGTTGGGGTCAGTGTGATGTATTCCCGAAGTGCCCAGAATGAAATCATTGCAAACAAAATCACCGTGACGGTATGACCGCACAAAAACGCGCCGACAAGCATCCCAAACAACAGCCACCATGCCCGAATGCGAGACCGGAACGTCTCGATCACCGCGGAATCGATTCCGATGTCACGACGTTTTCTAAGCACGTAAACGATATAGGTCACGGCGGAAAGCGTCAATAACATGCCGAGGAGGAGACAAATCGTGTAATGATCCATTGAGCAACGTTATAAAAAATTGTAATGACGGGACTGTTTCAGGATTAAAAACAGCGTTTTTTCTATAAATTTATTGATTTATTCCAATTCTAGCTTCTGAATTGCCTTGTTTTCTCAAAATTACGACAAAAATCATAAAAACAAACAGAGAAACAATGATTCCCCAAGGACCGTAAATGAATGACTCCGGAGAATCGAGCATTTTTTCGGCATTTGGAATGAGTACATTAATACCATTGTGTGTGATGTGAAAAACAATGGTCGGCCAAATGCTGCCGGTTTGAATGGCAAGCCAACCGAGAAGAATTCCTGTAAACGCTGCAAGAATCGACTGTTGGAGAATGGCATGGGTGGCACCGAAAAATATTGCACTGATCATCACGGCCCGAAACCGGTGTCCCGGGGTGTCGAGTCCTGTCAGAATATAGCCACGAAAAGTGATTTCTTCGCAAAAACCGGGCAAAACAGCCAACAACAGAAAAACGACCCAAGGTGACCCCAACGAAATGTTATATTGAAGTTCCTGAAGGAGTTCCGTCATTTCACCGGAAACAGGATAGACGGAGACGACCCAACTTCCCACCCAAAGATTGATCGGATGCCAGCACAAAGCGAGAAAAAACGCAACAGGAATTGTCCACAATTGCCGGGGCAGGGAAAGCCGTAAGGTTTTCCAAACGGACGACGAGGAAATCGCCGTCAACAGCAGAACCGGTAGCAGGATGATCAGCAGTTGCGACATAAGAATCTGCAGAATCAGACTTTTCGACGAACCAAGGTCCACGGGAAGGAACGACAAAAAATACCGGGCCACCAGAATCAGCATTCCGCAAAGAATCGCCGCTTGAGGGGTTGGCTTGGGAAGCCGCGTGGTCAGAAGCCGGATTATCCAGGGCCGGAGACGGAAGCGTTCGCTTTCCCGAAACAGAACCGACTCCGAATTGAATTGATCGACCGACCACCGTATGGCGACAACACAGCAAACAACGGTGACAAGTGTGACGACCGGAAGGTATTTGAAACCCTGATAATAATCCCCTTCCAGAAGAGCTCCCAAAACCTGGACGATTCCCGAAACAGGAATAAATGCCGAACCAAGTGTCAATTCCTGCTCGACGGACGTTGGAAAAAGAACCAATGGCAGGACGATCAGCATCAAAGGGGTCAGGTAATATTGCCCTTCTTTGGAGCTTCGGGCGTAAGCGGCCAAGGCAATGCAAAGGGCGCTAAACAGAGCCGCCGCGGGGATAAGTGCCAGAAAGAGCCAAAGCGGGGTCCACATCGAAGGGATTCCGATTCCTGAAATCCGGGAAATGAGAAAATAGCCGGTGATCGCGATACCAAGAATATTAAGAAACGAGGTCAAAACGCTAAAGGTCATCACGGTCAGGAGTTTCGCGACAACGATTTCTGTGCGGTCGGCGGGAGAACTCAGGAGCGTTTCAAGCGTTCCTCGTTCCTTTTCACCGGCACATAAATCAATGGCCGGATAAAATGCGCCTGTAAGAGCCCAGATCAACAAAAAAATCGGGAGGGACTTGGCCCAAACCGACGCCCCATGAAAACTCGTTTTTGCGGCGATGTCACTCGTTTGAACCTCAATAGGAGACGCAACTTCCGGCAAAAGACCACCTTTTTTAATGTTTTCCGCTCCCAATTGATGATTCCAGGCGTCGAGCACCCGATCCAGACGATTGCGGGCAATCAATGACTTTTGTGTTGCCGTGGAATAAATCACATTGGGGCGCGGGATGTCAAGGGGCCGGGAATCCTCGGAAATTTGTGCCGGGGGCGTCCCCTCGGGTGAATCCGGAGATGATGTCGGCGATGGAGGTGGACGTCGCCGCCGTGGTCGGATTTCATCATAAGTTTTGCGAAGTTTCTCCAAAAACGAAGGCGGAATAATGAGTGCAACGTCACCTTTTTTTGCGTCAATGGCCTGTTTTGCCTGATTTGTGGCCGCCTGTTCAAAATCTTCCGAGGCAATTGTCTCAAACGTCAACACCAGCAAACGCTGTTTTTCTTTTCCGGAAAAAAGGGCTTCACTGAAATGACTTGTCAACGTGTCTTTTTCGTTCAGTGCGAATAAAGGAAAAATCTGATGCTCCTGAACAGCATGGTCGAAGTCCGAAGGGACGAACACGGTCACGAAACTTGGTTTATGGTTCGAATATTGCCCTGCCTGGGAGACGAAAATCCCAAGAACAGGATACAAAAGCAGCGGTAACACAAAAATCATGAATAACGTCCGTCGATCACGAAACTGATCGCGAACTTCTCGCTTCAAAAGAAGAAAAATATTGCGAAAATTCATGGACCGGAGAAGCGACTAAGGAAAAAGAAGGGGTTTGAAGAGTTTGGATGGTTTTTCTTGATGTTTTTGTCCGTCCTATCATTTGTTGGAGGATTTTTGCATTGCTGGAGGACTTTTTTAAAAGCTCTGAGGAGGATTTTTCATTGTTGGAGGACTTTTGCGACAGCTTTGAGTAGGACATCCATCGGAAACGGTTTCCGAATGTACTCGTCAACTCCGAGCTGACGGGCATAATCCCGGTGCCGGTTTCCCTCGTTGGCGGTCATCATAATAACCCGGGTCGGCTTTCGTTCGTATTGCCGAAGTGTTTCAAGCACAAGAAAACCGCTCCGTTTCGGCATCATCATGTCAAGAATCAACAAGTCCGGAGGATTCCGTTCGGCGAGGGCGAGTCCCTGACTTCCATCCCGGGCCGTGGTGACGTCGTAACCGTTTGCAGTGAGCGCAACACGAACAGCTTCAATGATTTCCACGTCATCATCGACCAAGAGAATTCGTTTTTTCCCCGTTTCACCCATTTCCATATTTGTACTCCTTACCGCTTTACTGCTTCCGACATGCAGCCAACACGTAAAGCTAACACGTAAATAGACGACATGACTTGTTTTGTAATCTACCACAAATTTCGATTTCACGCCAGTAGGAGGCACGAGCCCCCATATACCGGAGTCGGTAGGGGCGGTCATTTGGCCTTTCAAGTTTGCACTCTCAAAAACAAGTGGGGTCCAGCAGCCATCCGCTGGTCGCCGCAGGCGTTTTTAAACGTCTTTTGTTATGTGCGGTCTTGGTTGGGCGATTTGGAAAGTTGTGAAACATTGCACCATAGGATGTTAAAAAAATGTCTCCGACGGGCAACGTGCTGTTGCATCGCCCAGCGTGCCGCTGGACCGCAATATTCCTTGCGAGTGTTATCCCGAACTGGTAGGGGCAAAGTATCTTCGGCCTCGTGCAAACACCCGACCATTTCCTGCTCAAGATTTCATCAGGAGGCATGTCATGGTGGTGGGGATGGTGATCCAGAGGGAGATGATTCCAACGGAAAACGTTCAGGCGGAGGAGGCCCATTCTCAAAATTGGGAGGAGGAGGGAATTGAGGAGGTCCGACAGGTCCCCCACCTTCAGGAAATCCGCGTGGCGGACCGTTTCTTTCCATTCCCCGCATAAATGGGGGCCAGTTTCCTCGGGGACCTCCGCGCCAATTTCCCAGCGAGACCGGAAGGAAAAGGTAGGACATGATTTCCCGGGCAAACTGATCCGCCGACCGTGAAACGATGATTTCCGATTCTTGCGGGGGGAAAAATTCAAAAATCGTTCCCAAAAGTTTCTCCTGTTCGCCGGTGAATGACCTGGTGCGGAGGCTTTGGCCGCATTCACGATTCGCAAAATCATCCGAAAGTGCAAAAATAACGTTGGAAATCAGGTACATCCGCTGTTGTCTCGGGTCGAGTTTTTCAAAGTCATGTCGTTCCTGTTCAGACAACGTCTCACCAAACTGCTCAAGCGGAAGCGTTTCCGCAAACATTTCGAAAGCCTGTTGTTTCTCCTTGGATTTCAGGCGGAGAATGGCCGCTTTGGTCCAAATTCCGGGATTTTCAGGAGATTCTCCGAAAAATTTGCTGAACACGGGGATGATCTCCGACTCCAGGATTTTTCTTTCCGCCTCATCCATTTCCCGAAGGGTATCGTCGTATTTCCGGTCGAGCCATGTTTTGTAAAACTCGAGAAACAAAGCCGGTTTCTGTTGTCCGCGGAGTTCAGGAAGCAGCGCCGACATCGCGCGACGCATCCCTTCGGAGACGGAACCCGGCATCTCTTCGCGATTGATCATCGACAGGCGGACTTCCTCCAGTTTTTTTTCGTCGGAAAGCCCTTGGTGATCAATCCGCTGTCTCAGACTCCTGGACTGGAGCCAGTCATAATACTGATCCAGGGTTTTTTCGAGTTGTTCCGGGTCCGGACTTTGCATGATCTGTTTGTAAATCTTCCTCAGTCGGTGACGTTCCTGATCGTCAAGGCTGAAATAGTTCCGGTGGTTTCGCAACAACGACCAGTAGAGTGGCGACTGCTCGTCACGTTTCTGGAAGAGGTTTTTTTTCGCGATTTCCATCCGTTTTTTGCTTTCCTCCTTCTTATTGGCGAGAAGAACGGACAGGCACAACGAAATCACGGCCAGAAAAAAAACAACACGCCGAAATGTCACAACCCCCCAAAACATTATGGCGTCCCCCTTTCGTCGTCGAACACGCCGCTTTCCGCGAGACTCTGGAGAAACCTGAAGTCGTCGATCTGGCGGTATTGGTCAAGTTTTTCAATAATCGGGATGTCACGAATAAAGGTGTCGATCATCCGGATGCCGACCAGCGAAGCAACCTGAAAACCGATCAATCCGATCAGCAGAAACGTCGCGACCATGAAAAAGAGATTCGGAATTTTCCGTTTTTCTTGGATTTTTTCCGTCTCACGGACTTCTTTTTCAACATCCAGAACCAGCATTTCCATCGTGGACTTGACCAGGGTCTTGTCGACGGGAATCACCTCCAAGACACTGAGCATGTTCCACGTTTGTTCGAGTGACGCCATCTTTTCACGAAAAACCGGGTCTCGCCCCAAACGTTCCTCGACCATTCGGGCTTCACCGGCATTCAGTTCGCCGTCCAGATAAGCGACGAGCAGATCCTCATCCGATTCCTGCGGCGTGGCGGCAGTTTCCGGGGGAGCTGTCTGCGGAAAATGGGAGGGGGAGGATGACTCGTTCACGTGGTATTAGGTTTTTCTTCTTCAGTTAAGGCTTTCTTTCTTCGGCAATGCCGGTTCCATGTTCGACATAAGGGGTCAGAACAACACGCAGGTTGCTCCTAGCCCGGCAGAGGAGCGATTTGACCGCCTGAGGGGTGAGTTTCATCACTTTGGCGATGTCGTTGTAGTTCATTCCTTCAAAACGGTTGAGCATGACGGCCATCCGTTGATTATCGCCCAGCGAGGCGATGGCCAAACGGACGGCTTCCTGAGTTTCCAGTTGGTCCATGTGCCGGGTCGGTATCAGACCGCTTTTGGCCGGAATCACGTTTTCCATCGTTGGCATCCCGGTCGAACTTCCGGTGCCGCTTGGCATTTGAAATTCGGGACGACGTTTTTTGGTCCGTATCGCGTTGAGGGCGACGTTATTGGCAATGGTAAACAGCCACGTCGAAAATTTTGCTTCCGGTTGATAGGATTTTCGTGCGCGATAAATCCGGAGAAAAACCTCCTGGGTGAGGTCTTCCGCGAGATCACGGTCGCCGATCACGTGTTTCAGCAACGAAATCACCCGCCCTTGATAGCGGAGCATCAACTCTTCAAACGCGGCGGCGTCGTCACTGCGCACCCTAACCATCAACCGCACGTCGGGGTCTTTGATTGTCAACAGCTCAATGGAGGATTCCGTCACCACGGAGATTGATTCCTTTGGAGTGGAAAAACGGGGAATCAAACATTTTTTACCATCCCGTTATACCGAAACCGGTAGCATGTCCAGCTTCGGGAATTTCTACCGGTTTCAGTATCTTTGATTGAGTGTAACACAAAAAAAATTTTTTTCCATGTCGTCGGTAAAAAAAATCGAACCGGGTTGCTGAAAAATTGCCGTTTTTCCGTCACCCTCCTCACCGTGACGACAAATTTTTTGCTCTACCTTGTTCTGGGATATTTTGCTATGATCCGTCCCGGTCAGAAAAAATGGCGGTGGAGCGTCTTTTTTTCCAACAATTTGCTATGACACCATTTAGGATGACTCAGGATGTTCTTTTTTGATAAACTGCCTTTCGGATTTCGTCGCAATCCGGCCCATTCCTCCGAGGAGAACGCTTCGCCAAGCGCACTCAAGCACGAACCACAACGTTATGAACCCCATTTGAGCCTGGAAGGTCCGCCCGACGCCCAGGTTTCCATTGCAAATCGTCATTTTCATTATTTTGCCGGAAACGCTTACCTCGGACTTCAGGCCCACCCACGGGTCCTTGCCGCCACTTGTGAGGCGACCCTCCGATATGGCACCGGCACCGGAACGACCCGTCTTGCCCTCACGGCTCCCCCCGTTCTTGAGGTGGAACGCCGTGCCGCGGAGTCGCTCGAAACCGAACAGGCGTTTTACTATATTTCCGGCTCACTCGGCCCGCAAATTGTCCTGGAAACTCTCCGCGGAACATTCGACCGCATTTTCGTCGATGAAGCGGTTGGTCCTTCGGTCGTGCAAATCGTGAAACTCTTCGGCGGCGACAAGGCCCCGGTCTTTTTCCGCCACAACGACCCTGAAAATCTGAGTTTCTCACTGCGACAGAACCTGAAGGGTACGGAACGACCGATTCTTTTGACCAGCGGCGTCTTTTCCACATCGGGCAAAATCGCTCCTCTGCATCGCTACCTTAGGATTCTTGGCGAATACGAAGACGCTTCCCTGTTTATTGACGACTCGCACGGACTGGGAATTCTGGGAAAAAACGGACGGGGCACTTATGAATATTTCGGTTTGAATCCCGGTGAGGTCAACCGAACACGCCAGGACGAACAATTCCAGACGCCGGAAGATGATTTTTTTGCGGAAAGGTTTCAACAGATTGATCACCTTGAAACCGAGGTGGAATCGTTGCTGAACGATGACGATTCCGGCCAAATCCCTCTGGACGAAATGGTCGATCCTTCTTTATTGCCCGTTCGACGTTATGCCGCATCCGCCCTGAGCAAGGCCATCGGAGGAACCGGTGGAATCATTGCCGGAAGCGGGCTTTTCATTGGCCAACTGATGGAACGGTCCTCCGTTTTTGCCGAAATGAGTCCTCCCCCCAGTCCATTGGCCGCAGGAACAGCCGAAGGACTCACCCTGACCTTTGAAAATGATATTCTCCGTAAAAAATTGAAGGAAAACACGCTCTATTTCAAGAAAAAAATACGTGAACTGGGACTTCCGGTGGACAGTTTACCGGTTCCGGTCGTGTCTCTCCCCCTGGGAACCGCATCCAACATGAAACGGATTCAGCAACGTCTTGCCGAACAGGGAATTCTGATCGCTTATCTCCCGCGACTGCCCGGACTTTCCCCCGATGGGGCCTTGCGAATCGCGATTTTCGCCACGCACTCCCCGGAAATGTTCGACCACCTTATCGAAAAGCTCCGACGTCTTGTCTGAGAATCTGAATCGTCTGATTTTTGAAAACTTCAGGAAAAAAATGCCGTGAAAAAATTCTACGAAAAAAAACGGTCCTCCCGTGGTTTTGTCCTGACTTCAAAACTGATACAATAGGCACGGTATGGGTATTGTTTTTTCAATTTTCGCAGGTCGCACAATAAATTATAAAATTATACGGTCGCACAATGAATTATACATCACAAGGTTTGGACAAGGACATCCTGAAAAAGGTGGTCGTCATGATTCTTGGCGGCGGTCGCGGAACACGGCTTTATCCTTTGACGCGAAACCGGTCGAAACCGGCGGTTCCCATCGGAGGGAAATACCGCTTGATCGACATTCCGCTTTCCAACTGCCTGAACAGCGGGTTGAATCAGGTTTACGTCCTGACGCAGTTCAACTCGGTCAGCCTGCACCATCACGTGCATTCGTATTCCTTTGACAACTACACCAACGGATATGTCGAAATATTGGCGGCGCAACAACGTACCGACAATGAACGGTGGTATCAGGGAACCGCCGACGCCGTTCGCCAGAATCTTGACTACATTCGTCAACGGAACATTGAATATGTCTTGATTCTCTCCGGTGACCAGCTTTACCGAATGGACTTCGAGGAAATGATTCTCACGCACCTTCGGGCGAGCGCCGATGTGACGATCGCTTCGGTGCCGGTGGGTCGTGAAGCGGCCAAATCCCTCGGAATCATGCGACTTGATGACACGGGACGAGTCATCGGATTTCTGGAAAAACCGCAAAACAACGATGAACTTGATCACGTTCGAACCGAAGCCGCGTGGATCGACCGGATGGGGATCGCCTCCAAGGGTCGCGAATACATGGCAAGCATGGGCATTTACCTGTTCAACCGTGACACGCTGACCAGTGCCCTCACGCAGACCGATTACACGGATTTTGGAAAAGAGGTCTTCCCGGCGGTCTTCCGGTCCAAACGGGTCCAGGTTCATTTGTTCGACGGCTATTGGGAAGACATCGGAACCATCCGCTCGTTTTTCGACGCCAATCTGAACATGGCCGCCCAAAACCCGGAATTTCCGCTTCAGGACGCCAAGTTGCCGATTTTTACCCGGGCAAGGTTTCTCCCTCCGAGCCGACTGGATGGAGTGACCGTCAAAAACAGTCTCATCGCCGACGGCTGCATCATCGGTGAAGGAACCATGCTCGAAAACTGCATCATCGGACTTCGCTGTAAAATCGGTAGGAATGTCCGATTAAAGAACGTCATCGTCATGGGAAACGATTATTACTGCACGGAAAGCGAAAATCATTGTGAAACACAACCGCCGATGGGAATCGGTGACAATTGCGTGATCGAAGAGACAATCATCGACAAGAATTGCTTTATCGGCAACAATGTCACGATTGTGAACAGAAACGGCACCCAACTTTCCCCCGAAAAGGAGTTCGGAATGATTCGTGACGGCGTCGTCTGTATCAAGAAAGACGCTGTCATTCATGACGGCTGGACGCTGAATGAATCGGACACGGAGAACGAGCCGGACGCGGAATGAATTGGCGTAAAGGAAGAAACGGACGATTCTTATAAAAACACGACGAAAAAAGATCGCGTTTCTTCCAAAAATCACCGCGGCTTAAAAGTCACCCCTCAAAAATCACGCTCAAAAATCACTCAGTGCCGACATATAAGTCTGGCAGTGAGGGCAAATGTGGTAGCCGACGTCAATTTCCTGCTCACAACTGGGGCAGTATTTGGTTTTTGCTTGAATTTCGTCGGAAACGACAGTCGCCGATCCTGTCATGGAGAACGAACCTTTTTGTTTGGAAGCATTGGTGTTCGTGGAAATCCCACCGGGGTCAGGGGCTCCCAAAATACTGAGGACGGAACTTTCTGAGAGAAGAGTCGCTTGTGGCATGGGGATCGTCACAACGGCCTTACAGAACGGACAACGCCCTGTTTTGCCCGCGTTCGAATCATTTGCCGTTAAACGATGTCCTTGGGGACACTGAACGATAATGGCCATCTCCAACCTCCCTTCCGGGATGAAAAATTACAGAAAAATTTTATAGCAGGAAATATTTAACCACGTTTAACCAAAAAAATACCGAAAAAAATAAATTTTATTTTCCAAACGCCCAAGTTGTCGTTTTTTTAAAAAAATTTATTTTTTATCTTTACAAAACTACCTATTTTCACGAAGCCTGGCATCACTTTCGGTATTTGTTTCGTCAGCATATAATATGACGTTCCATGATCGGAAGATGTTACGGACATTTTTATCAAGTTTTTTGATTCCGGACGTCGCCGTTTCCTTACCTTATTTATTTTTAGCCACGGAAGACACAGAAAAGCACGGAATGGACAAATGTAGAGTGCAAATCGCAAAAACGCAAAGTGAAAAATATCTTTGCATTTTGCGATTTACAACGTTTTGCGATGCACTGCTGCCAAACTCTTATACGACGACCAATAGACTGCAAAGTGATGACAATGGACCACGAATGCTTAAAAGCCGCTTACGAAAAAGCTCGTGATGCACTCCTTGAATGTCGAACCGAAGACGGACATTGGACAGGTCGGCTTTCCGCCTCGTCACTGGCCACAGCAACGGCGGTCAGTGCCCTTGCACTTTATCGTAAAGCGGTTGCTCACAAGGAGATTTCGGACATTTTGTGTCTTGCCGGAGACGTGGATTCCATTGATACAGCCGTGCAACGCGGGATTTCCTGGCTTCGCGATGCCCAGAACCGAGATGGCGGTTGGGGAGACACCGATCAAAGTTTTTCCAACATCGCGACGACCTTTCTTGTCAAATCCGCCTTCATTTTGGCGGGCGGCATTTCAGCAGATGGTATTTCAGCAGATGGTATTTCAGCAGGTAGTATTTTGGCGGGGGGGCCGAAAATTCCGGCGGACCAACGGCTTTTGGCCGACCAATACTTGATTCGTCAAGGTGGCGTCGAGGGGTTACGAAAACGTTATGGTCGGGATCAAACGTTTTCCGTGCCGATATTGATGAACGCGGCACTTGCCGGCATTGTCCCCTGGCGGAAGGTTCCGCAGTTGCCGTTTGAACTCGCCGCGTTTCCTCACGCTTTTTTCCGGTTTTTGAAACTTCCTGTCGTCAGTTACGCCATTCCCGCCCTGGTCGCCATCGGCCTGATCCGTTATCAGAAATGCGCGGGCAACAATTTTTTGATGAATTTTGTCCGAAAAAAAGTCATTTCAAAAACGCTACAAAAAATTCACCGGATGCAGCCTGAAAGCGGAGGATACCTCGAAGCACCCCCCCTCACGGCCTTTGTCACAATGAGTCTGATCGGTTCCGGGTTCGGAAATCATCCGGTCGTCCAAAACGGGATTCGTTTTTTGTTGAATTCTGTCCGTAATGATGGTTCCTGGCCCATCGACACCAATCTGGCAATCTGGGGAACAACACTTGCGGTCAACTCACTGGCCGCGGATTCGCTGGCCGAACCGGTTTTTGCGGATTCGCGGTTGTTGGATTGGATTCTTGACTCTCAAAACAAAGAAAAACATCCTTTCACGGAAACCGCTCCAGGCGGATGGGGGTGGACCAATCTTTCCGGAAGCGTTCCGGACGCCGACGACACGTCCGGGGCACTTTTGGCCCTTGCCAAGCTGTATCCTTTTGCCAAACCGGAAAAACAATCGAAAATCATTGATGCCGTTGTTTCCGGGATTCATTGGCTGCTGAATTTACAAAACCGTGACGGGGGAATGCCAACATTTTGCCGCGGCTGGGGAAAGCTGCCGTTCGACCGGAGTAGCGTCGATCTGACGGCCCATGCACTCCGTGCGTTTCTTGTCTGGCGGGATTATTTTGAAAAAAACCGTATCCATCAGGAATTGCTCCCGCGAATGAAGACGGCAATCCGACGTGGAAACGACTTTATCAAAACCCGACAGAATCAGGACGGTTCCTGGACCCCGCTTTGGTTCGGAAATCAATTTCATCCCCAAGAAGAAAATCCTGTTTACGGAACCGCCAAGGTCCTCTGTTATTATGGGGCGTATTATGAAACAGCGAAAAATGCAGGAAATCATACAGAAAAGCATAGTGCAGGAAAAAATGTAGGAAAGACGGAAGACAAAAATATTCTCCTGGAGAAAATCAACCTTGCCCTGGACTGGGCCTTGGAGCATCAGAATCGTGATGGCGGCTGGGGGTGTCGCGAAGAGGTTGAACATGCCGAAATCATTGGAAATCTTCAACTTTCCAGTATTGAGGAGACGGCACTCATGCTTGAGGGACTTGCCCCATTTGCCCACCTGAAAAAAATCGAAGATTCCTGGAAGCGAGGATTGGGGTTTCTCGTCGAACAGGTTGAGTCCGGCAAATTCACCGCTCCAACCCCCATCGGATTGTATTTCGCCAAACTTTGGTATTATGAAAAACTCTATCCCCTGGTATTCACGACGGCGGCTCTCCGACAATTTTCATAAAAACAGAAGCTCCTTGTCCTTTGTCATTGCCGCAACACCCTTGTCAGATTAGACTGGAGGTTGTAGACTTTAGGCTATAGGCTTTAGGTTTTCTATGGGAAACGACAGCCTCCAACCTACAAGTCTAAATGCTAAAGCCTACAGCCTAACATCTCATGTTCATGTCGATTGCCTTTCCTTTCCTTGCTTGTGAGCTGACTGAACCGGAACGTCTGGATGCCGAGAATCGTCATCATCCGCATTTTGTCAAGGATTTCCCAAAATCGGTCCGCGTTGACCGGACACGTTACGGACTTGGGGTTTTCACGATCCCCGGCGTTCGAATCGGCAGACGTGTCGGTCGCGTCCGCGGAAAAATCATGACCGACCCGAACTATTCCTCCGATTACTGTATTGATGCGGGTGGTCACCTGACACTAGAACCGGCGCCGCCGTTTTGTTTTCTGAACCATTCTTGCGAGCCGAACTGTCAGTTGATGAATTATGTCCCTGAAGATGAATGGGATGAAGATGTTCGCCGCATTCAGGCGATTGCCCGGGCAAATCGACTCTCCAAACTCCGCAATCTCTCGAATACAGACGCCGCGTTTGGAATTGAACTTTGGCTTGAAGCGGTTCGAGACATCAAGCCCGGAGAACAACTGACGATTGATTATGCTTGGACCGAAGATCGGGCCATTCCGTGCCTTTGTGGCAGTCCCAATTGTCGCGGCTGGATCATCGCCCCCGAACTTCTCGACGGTTTTCTGGCGGCACTTCACGAGACCCCTGAAATCAAACTCCGGACTTCAAAAGACGTTTAAAAACAGGTAAAAAACACTTAAACGGATGAAAATCGCTTATGCCAAAATCATGGAAGATTCGTTCTTATGACCAGGGGCATGTCGCCGCGCTGGAACGGGGAGCAAAAGTCCATCCGCTCATTGCCCAGCTTTTGATCGGACGAGGAATCACAAGACCCGACGATGTTCAGTCGTTCCTGAGACCGAAGCTGACGAATCTCCGCAAGCCGGAAGAGCTTCCCGGCTGTCTGGAGGTGGCCGAAAAACTTCTCGCGGCTGTCCGTTCCGGGAAAAAGATCACCATTTACGGCGACTATGACGTCGACGGCATGACGGGAACCGCGATTCTTCGTCAGGCCATCCGTATGCTTGGCGGCAACGTGAATTACTACGTTCCGATGAGGCTCACCGAAGGTTACGGGCTCAATAACGAAGCGATTCAGACCCTCGCCGCCCAGGGAACCGAACTGATTGTCACCACCGATTGTGGAATTAGCGGCATAGAAGAGGCTCAAACCGCAAAGGCCGCCGGGATCGAATTGCTGATCACCGACCATCATACGCCGGGGGATGAACTGCCGGACGTTTCGGCGATTGCCCATCCGCAGCTCCAGGGAACCTATCCGTTCCCGGAATTGAGCGGCTCCATGGTCGCGTTCAAGGTCGCCTGGGCACTCTGTCAGTTGGCCAACCGGTCGATCAATGAATCCGCGGACACGAAACTTCCGCCGCCGATGCGCGACTTCCTGATTCAGGCCGTCGGACTTGCCGCGATGGGAACCGTTGCCGACGTGATGCCGCTTTTGGACGAAAACCGTACTCTCGTCCGGTTTGCCTTGGATTGCAGCCTGAAAGATTTTCCCACGCTCGGACTTCGGGAGCTGATGAATGTTGCCGGCGTCAAAGAGGGGAAACCGCTCAGCAGCGAGACCATCGGATTCACGCTGGCGCCAAGGCTGAACGCTGCCGGACGGCTCGGGTTTGCCCAACTTGGCGTCGAACTTCTCGTGACGGACAAGCCGGATCGCGCCGTGGAGTTGGCCCAATACATCAATGGCCTCAACGAATCGCGTCAAAAGCTGGAACGTGAAATTTTCAAGTCGGCCGTCCGCCAAATCGAGGAACAGTTTGCCCCGGATGATTCGGCGTATGTTTTGGCCGACTCCGCCTGGCACGCGGGCATCATCGGCATTGTTTCCGGTCGTCTTTCTGAAAAATACAATCGTCCCGTCATTCTGATTGCCAAAGACAAGATGGAAAGCAAGCCGGCGGTTGGTTCCGCCAGAACCATCAAGGGGCTTCACCTTCATGAAACGCTCAGCACCTGTTCCGACTATCTCGTCCGTTTTGGCGGTCATGCCGCCGCGGCAGGACTCACGATCGAAGACAAGATGATTGATCTGTTCCGCGAGTCGTTTTGCGAGGCGGCGGAGTCAATGCTTCCCCGGGAACGTCGGGCCGAGGAGCTTTTCATCGACGCGGAGTTCCCGCTCGGTGCATTCAGCACGAACACGGTTGAGCAAATCGAGTCGTTGGCCCCGTTTGGTCAGGAAAATGCAAGGCCGATGATATGCACCTGCGGCGTGACACTTTCGGAACCGTCCAAAACCATGGGACAGGATGGCCGGCATTTCAGCGCCACGTTCCTCCAACATCAGCAGAAGTTCCGGGCGGTTGCCTTTGGTGCCGCCGATTGGGTCGAGCCGATCAACGCCCATCAAGGCAAAATCGACATCGCGTTTCATCCGATCATCAACGATTTCCGGGGTTTCACAAAAGTCGAACTTCAACTTCTCGATTGGCGCCCTTCAGGGACGTAAAAGGTATACCACAGCCGGTATAAATCTTGTGAGGAATATTGCGGTCCAGCGGCACGCTGGGCGATGCAACTGCAAGTTGCCCGTCGGAGACATTCTTTAAAGTCCTAAGTGTGCAATGTTTCACAACTTTCCAAATCGACCAACTCTATCGGCTCCGGTACCTTGTTTTGCGACATCGTGTTGCAAATCGCCACGCGAATGATTACAATGGATCCAAAGACGCTTACCATTGATCAAGTCGCAACCATGTATTCGGGAGCCATAATGATGAACCGCCGGTTTTTTCTTGTGTATTTATGTTTTTTGACAATCGTGTCTGTCGTGTCTATTGTTTTTTGCGGAGCAACATCATTTGCGGAAAACGTCTGGACACTTGGTGTTGAAGACGGTAAGGGATTCGAGTTCGCCCAGTTCAGTTATGAGGATTATCCTCGTTTGTTTCCGAATGATGCAACGGTTTCCATGAGCGATGAACATCCGGAGAAGTCGTTCCCGTTTTGTCTGGCCGGACCGATGGACATCTGGGGCGGAGCCAAAGCACACACCTACACGATTGAGTTCGACTGTCCCGACGTCGGGAATCTCGACAAATACACCAATCCGGAGTTTGAATTCGTTCTCAAGGGACTCTTGCACTGGGGCGGACTGCCGCTGTTCCAGCTTGACCTGAACGGCAACAAACAGGAAATCGACGTCCGGCTCGACGGGACTCCCCACGCGACGCTCTATCCCGAGACCTCGAAGGTCAACACCCTCAAGGCGTATTTTCCCAAGGACGCGGTCAAAAAAACCGGAAACAAACTCACCATCACAATTGCCCGAGGCGCCATTGTCCCGCTCGACTGCATTGAGTTCAACCTGAAAAAAGGGGATTTTGACGGGTTCCGGTTTCGCCCGGTTCATGGCGTGTTGCGGGGGGCGGACGGTCAGGCGGAACGCGTGGTCCGTCTTGATTATGATGGCGAAACGATCAACGCCCCTCTCCAATTAACCATCGACGCGACGCAAAAAGAAGGACAAAAGGACCGACTTTTGTTCCACCGTGAAGGGGTGGCATTGCTTCCTGAGGTCAACCCTGAAGGATACACGCTTGTTCTTCCCGTTTCCGACTCGCAAAACGCCTTCGGTGAAATGAATCTTTCTCTTCACGCGGAATACAAAGGGCAAAAGCGAACATTCACGACGACTCTCCCCAAGGAACGCCCCTGGACGATTCGCGTCATTCACCAGACGCATCTTGACATCGGTTACACGCATCCCCAGGAAGAGGTGCTCGCGCTCCAGGTGCAGGCTCTCAAGGACGCCGTGACATACATCAAGGAAACGAAGGATTACCCGGAGGAGGCCCGGTTCAAGTTTCACCCGGAAGGGATGTGGGCGGTCGAGGAGTTCATGAAAACCGCCACCGAACAGGAAAAAGCTGATTTTCTTGAAGCGGTTCGTTCCCGGGACCTGCATCTGGACGTCCTTTACGCCCAGGCGATGACCGGGATGTATAATGACGAGGAACTTTTCGAAGTCATGCAAAATGCCGTCCGATTTTCCCAAAAATACGGTGTCACGATTGATTCGGCGATGCAAACCGATGTTCCCGGCTACACCTGGGGACTCGTCCCGACGCTGGCGCAAAGCGGCATCAAGTATCTCAATATCGCGCCGAATCCCTGCCATCGTATCGGTCACGTTTTCGAGTGGGGCGAGAAGCCGTTCTATTGGGAATCCCCTTCCGGCAAGGAAAAAATCCTCTGTTGGATCGTCTCGACCAGTTACAACCTCTTCCACTGGAAACCGATGGGACACCAATTCACGGAAGACGAAATCTTTTCACTTGTCGAACAGTACAAGGCCAAGGATTTCTACGATTATGATTTCATCATCTTGCGATACTGCATCGAAAAAGACAACGGACGCCCGAATCGTGTTGTTTCCGATGCCGTCCGGGAATGGAATGAAAAATACATTTCCCCGAAACTTGTCATGACGACCAATTCCGAGACATTGCGGTTCGTCGAGGAGAATTACGGCGAGAAGCTCCCGGTCCTTCGCGGGGATTACACCCCCTATTGGGAAGACGGTGCTGCAAGCACCTCCAAGGCAACCGGCGTCAACCGGAAATCCAGCGAGAAAATTTTGCAGGCGCAGACGCTCTGGTCGATGCTTGATCCGAAACATTATCCTCGTGCCGCGTTCGATGACGCCTGGACCGACCTGATTATGTACGACGAACACACCTGGGGAGCCCACAACAGTATCAGTGAGCCGGACAACGATTTCGCGATTCATCAGGACCGGTACAAACAAAACTTCGCGTTTCACGGGGCGGAAAAAGTCGCCAAACTGACCGATGACGCCCTTGCTTCCGTCAAGAAAAATGACACGATTTCGGTCGACGTTTTCAACACGTCATCGTGGAACCGCTCGGAATACGTGTTTATCGATGCCGAAGTTGCCGCCGACAATCAATCCGTGGTCGACGCCGATGGAAACGACGTCGATTCTCAAAAACTGAAGGACGGGAGATTGGTTTTCCATGCAAACGATGTTCCGCCGCTTGGGACAAAACGGTTTTTCATGAAAAAAGAGGCCGCCGTCCAAAAGGATTCGCCGTTGCAGGTCCACACAACACGGGAAGCAACCTTTGGAAACGGCCGGGTCACGCTGAAGATTGACATGACAACCGGTGCTGTTGCCGAATTGTACTGCAAGGGCATTGACGGAAACTTGGTGAAAACCGGTGACGACGGCAATCGGGGACTTGATGACTACCTCTACATTATCGGTCGCGACGCCGAAAAAAATCGAGCCCGGATCGAAGGAAACGTCACGTTGACCCTTGTTGAGCGGGGGTCTTGCCTGATGACGCTGAAGATCGAATCTCCGGCTCCGAATTGCGAATCACTGACACGGTTTGTCACAATTTACAAAGATTCCGATCAAATCGACATCCTCAACCGTCTCGACAAGCTCATGGAACGCAAACCGGAAGGAACATTCTTTGGTTTTCCGCTGAATGTTCCCGGGGGCGTTTGGCGGCTGAACATGCCGTGGGTAACCATCGAAGTCGAGAAAGACCAACTCCCCGGCGGCAATCGGAACTTCTATCCTGTGGAACGATTCGCAAATTTTTCCAACGACAACTACGGTGTCGATCTCGTGAATGTTGAGGCAACGATGACACAGTTTGCCCCGATTTTGTTCACCCGACCGCTTTCCATCGAAGACTGGCGGACGCATATCGAACCGGGAAACACGATTTACAGTTGGGTCTGCAACAATCACTGGGAAACCAATTACAAGGCGGACCAGTCGGGCGTCATGGAATTCCGTTATGTTTTGCGACCCCATCTTGGGAAATACGACCCCTTGGCCTCGGAACGGTTTGCCCGGGAAGTCCATCAGCCGCTGATTGCCGTTCCGGTGAATCCGGAGTCAAAACCGGTGAAAAGCCTCTTGACGCTGAATAACAGCGCCGTGATTGTCAGCAGCATAAGACCAACCGAAGACGGTCGGGGAATTTTGCTTCGGCTCTACAATACGAGCCCCGGGTCGCAACATGCCGCTTTGACGTTTATGGAAAATTCCCCTTACAAGTCGGTGTTTTATTCCAACCCCAAGGAGGAAAAGCGGGAATCGGCTTCCGGTGAAATTTCGTTTGCCCCTCATGATATTCTCACGTTTCGTTTGGAATAAATCGAATTTGAAGTATTGTGATGCTGCCTGTTTTGGTATAAAACTCGTGAGGAATAATGCGGTCCAGCGGCACGCTGGGCGATGCAACGGCACGTTGCCCGTCGGAGACATTTTTAACGTCTTATGGTGCACGGTTTCACAACTTTCCAAATCGACCAACCAGGAACGCACATAACAAAGGACGTTTAAAAAATGCCTCCCGGCGGCCAGCGTACGGACGCTGGACCCCAATGGCCTTACGAGTTTAAACTCTTTGGGAATAGTGCGATCAAACGGCACGTTTGGCACGGGCGTTTGATCCCGTAACGCAAGCGGTTGGAACGTTTGCTGGCCAAATACCGCCCCTACCGGCTCCGGTATATCAAGAACCCTTACTCTTAGTACTACAGCGCAATGTCTAAGTCCATTTACACTGATGAATTTTCCGTAAGTCGATGCCTCGTCGGGCGATTCGTTTTCGTGTCGTTCGTTGGTGGCAGAACGTTGCCACGGCGTTGCG
>Ga0123353_10002094_pt1 | contig 24673 bp, 16 predicted proteins | sample TergutLab28metaG_3_FD_92763 | JGI IMG/M metagenome (GOLD analysis project Ga0123353, IMG submission 92763) | Labiotermes labralis P3 segment gut microbial communities from Petit-Saut dam, French Guiana - Lab288 P3 | ecosystem: Host-associated > Arthropoda: Insects > Digestive system > Gut ... | reverse complement strand
TGCTACCGCACCATTTGACTCTGGCAATTCCTTGCCGCATGCGACTTCTGACTTCTGACTTCTGACTCCTTGCTCCAGAATGAAAAATGAAAAAACAGACCAGTTATTTTCTGGCGAAAGCCTCGGTTCGTTCAATAACAACAGCAGATCGGCACAAACGGTTTACGTGACAATGAAACAAGACGGGGACCTTTGGAAAGCAACAGGGCTGAGTCGAACAAAACCGAAGTCAGACGTGTTCCTTCGCGGCACGATGCGGTACAACCGCATTGAGTACGGCACCGAATCGTACTTCGTTCAAGAAGGTACGGGCAAAGCCATCGAAGATGCTATGCGTCGGGATCGGGAGAGTGTGATCGTCGAACTCGTCATCGCCCCCGATGGCAAAGCGGCAATCAAAGCGGTGCATGTTGAGGGGCAATCACATTAATCGCAATCTTACGATTGCGGCTCGGATAACGTTTTCATCACCGTTGGCAGGATGCCGCCGCTGAGGTAATACTGCAATTCAACAAACGTGTCAATGCGAACGCGCACTTGAAACTCTGTTTCGGAAAGCATTTCACGACCATTCATCTGTACCGGCTTGGCGGCAATCACTGACATGATGCTGCCCGGTGTGAACGTCTCGTCGATCACCGGCAACGTGAATTCCTCTTCGCCCGTCAGGTTCAGCGATTCCACCGACGCCCCGTGGGCAAACTCCAGCGGCAGCACCCCCATGCCGACCAAGTTGCCGCGATGGATCCGCTCGAAACTTCTGGCAATCACCCCCTTCACGCCAAGCAGTGCCGTTCCCTTTGCCGCCCAGTCCCGACTACTGCCGGTGCCGTACTCCGAACCTGCCAAAATAATCAGCGGAATGTTCTGCTCCTTGTACTTCATCGCTGCATCGTAAATCGGCATCACTTCTCCCGTCGGCAGAAATTTCGTGATGCCTCCTTCCTGTCCGGGAACGAGCAAGTTGCGAATTCGAATGTTCGCAAAGGTGCCGCGTGTCATCACCCGATCATTGCCGCGCCGGGCACCGTAACTGTTGAAATCTTTGGGCAAGACACCTAACGAGGTGAGAAACTTTCCAGCAGGCGAGTCCGGTTTGATTGAACCCGCAGGAGAGATATGGTCGGTGGTCACAGAGTCGCCAAGAACGGCGAGGCAGTGGGTTGGTATGTTATGTTGTTTCACACGGAGGCACGGAGACACGGAGGAGGACTCCCTCTGTGCCTCTGTGCCTCTGTGAGATAAAAACGGCGGCTCTTGAATGTATGTACTCTCCCTATTCCAATCAAATTCCTTCGATGGTTGCGTGGGGATCGCATTCCACGTTTCGTTCGATTGGAACACGTTTTCGTAGCACTTTTTGTATGTTTCTGGAGATAATGCCCCAGACTGTTCAACGGCTTCGGCAATCTCTTTTTCGGTGGGATAAATATCGGCAAGCAATACCGGCGTACCATCGGCAGTGTTGCCAAGCGGATCGGTCTTAAAATCCATCCCCATGCAACCGGCAAGAGCAAATGCCACGACCATCGGCGGACTTGCCAAGTAGTTCGCTTTGATGAGCGGATGGACACGCCCTTCGAAATTGCGGTTGCCGGAGAGTACTGCTGCCACCATGAGATTGTTTTCCGAGATGGACTTTTCGACATCGGCGGCGAGTGGACCACTGTTGCCGATGCACGTCATACAGCCGTAGCCCGCGACGTGAAAACCGAGTGTTTCCAGCGACGCGAGCAGACCCGCCTTTTCCAGGTATGCCGTGACCGCCCGCGAACCGGGAGCCAAACTCGTCTTGACGAAGGAGGGGGTGCGGTGTCCTTTTTCGACCGCCTTCTTTGCCAAGAGACCAGCGGCAATCATCAGGTTCGGATTGCTCGTGTTCGTGCAACTCGTAATGGATGCCAGCACGACTGGCAAATGTGATACTGGAACGGTAAACGGCGAGATCATTTTTTTATTGTATTGCCTATTGACAGCGATCATTATATACCATTCCGCCGCTCGATAAAAGACGCATTGACTTTCTGACTCCACCGTGAAATCTTCCATGTTTCTTGCACTTGTTCGTCTGTGCCGAAGATCGTCTGATGCGTCCTTTCGTTTTTGCAAAAATGTGCTAAAATGCGCGGTAATATCCAGAGGGGATTTTCCCTAATTTTTCCGAGATGTCCGAAGAAAACGAAGTTGTTCCCGAAACCGTTCCTGAAACCGCCGTTGCAGAAACCCCCACCGTAGAAACTGTTGCCATTCCTGCTGACGAACAGCCCGCCAAGCCGAAACGGTTGATCGGCTCGCAACGCAATCCCGAGGCTTATCGCCCGAAGCCGACCGTTCCCGTCGTCGGTGCCCCCCCTCCGTCCCCCCCCGCGCCCACCGCCCCCCCTGCCCCCCCCGTTGCCAGCGAAACTCTGCCGCATGCCGAAACGTATCCACCGGAAGGAGTTTCTGCGCCGCCCAAGCCGGTTGAGGATGATCCCGATGACGAATTGCCTGATCACTTGTCTTTGGAAGGGGAGAAGAAACTCAGAAGTGTGCCGCCGAAGCCGATTCACGCCGTTGCCATTCCAAAAATGCGGGGCGGAAAAATGTCCGACGATCTCGAAGCCGAATTCGATGCGGTTTTCGGAAATGATAACATTGCGATTGATGCCATTTTGCAAAAGTCCGCCGAAACGGCGGGAGGCGGCATGCTCGAACCAGATACCAAGATCAAGGCGAAGGTTATATCACTGCAAGGAGAAAGCGTTTTTCTCGATGTCGGTGCGAGAGAGCAAGGGGTGGTCTCGCTCCGAATGTTTCCACCGGATGGCGAACCGAAACAGGGGGACGAACTGGAAGTGACCATCATCCGTTTCTTGCAAGCGGAAGGACTGTACGATGTTTCCGTCCCGCTTGCCGCCGCCGATGTACGGGACTGGTCGCAAGTGCAGGAAGGAATGATCGTCGATGCCCTCATCACCAAAACGAACAATGGAGGATTGGAATGTGAAGTGAATCGGCTGCGTGGTTTTATTCCGATCAGCCAAGTCGAACTTTTCAGGGTTGAGAGTCTTGACCCTTACGTCGGCAAGAAACTGACGTGTGTGGTGGAAGAAGTCAACGTCGAACGTCGCAATTTGGTCTTGAGCCGAAAGTCGATGCTCCTGCGTGAGCGCGAAGAAAAACGGACGCAACTCCTTACAGAACTGGAAGTTGGGCAAACGCGCGAAGGACTGGTACGCAAAATTATCGAAGCGGGTGCGTTCGTTGATCTTGGCGGAGTCGATGGCTTTGTGCCGATTGGCGCGATGTCGTGGGGACGCATCCGGCATCCCAGCGATGTGCTCACGGAAGGAACGCGGATCAAAGTTCGCATTGCAAAAATGGACGAGGGGAGCAATCGCATTTCGCTCGTTTATCGGGATGATGCGTCAAATCCCTGGTCGAACATTTTGGAACGTTTTCAAGAAAAAACACTGGCACGTGGCAAAGTGACCAAGACGATGGACTTCGGTGCGTTTGTCGAACTGATGCCCGGCGTTGAGGGATTGGTCCACATCAGCGAACTGGCGAACAAACGAGTCAATAACGTCAAGGAAGTCGTCAAAGAAGGGGACTGGGTTGACGTGTATATCGTGAGTATCGACACGGAAAACCGGAAAGTCGCTCTTTCGATGAAGCAAGCGGCAGCGATTGCCAACCCGCCGCCTGCACCGGAATCTGTGACGGAAGAAGTTGACGATGCCCCGATAGTGGTCAAGAATCCCTACAAGGGACCACTCAAAGGGGGTGTCGGACAATCCACCGGCGGAGAGAAATTCGGGTTGCAGTGGTAAGCACACGGTTTCCCAAATACGCTTCATGATCAACGTCGAATACTTGCCGATATTAACGGTGTTTCGCACGGAGGCACGGAGAACACGGAGGAATCTATTGGCATGTTCGACTCCTCCGTGAACCCCGTGCCTCCGTGAGAGCAAAAATATGCAATGGTATTTGTGAAATGGTGTAGTAGTCGTGTGTGGGGGCTGCCGGAATTGCGAAAAACCCGATGAACAATTTTCTCTTTGACTGCAAAATATGCGAGTGTGGTTGTGACGGAAAAAGTAAAGGCGTTTACGATTTTGAAAATGACGCAGCACTTTCGGAAAAATATGAAAACATGCTGATTGCGGAAATCAATCAGCGAAGTACGATTGAAGCGAAAAAATGCAGTGTGCGGAACTATCCCGATATCGAACTGTTGAACAAAGGTCAGGTGGTGGCGTATTTGGAAGTGAAGTTTCAGCAGAGAACCTTTATGAAGGTGAAAGAACGTTTGCCCGAAGCAGATTTAGTGCCATCGGAAACGTTGGCATTGAACCAAAGCGACCTGATGAGGTATTTTGCTCTCTACGAAAAAGACCCGAAGCCAATGTTTATCGTTTGGGGGTTAAAAAACCGTCCCTGTATCGTTCCACAAGGAAAAGTGAAGTTTTATTATCAGCACATTGGAGAATTGCGACGCATCTACAATGAATATCGGGACAAACGCAGGTTCCGACGTGCTTCGGGCAACGGCGACGTGATTGACGGCGTGCATAAGGGCGTTGTCGTGAATTGGCACTTTAGTCTTGCGGAATTGTCATTGTTTACCATCGATGAGTTTTTGAAGGCGAACGGCAATTTTCAATAAGGCTTTCGCCAGAAAATAGCATGCCACTCTTGGAGTGGTAGACCCGGAGCGGGTTGAAAATTCCATTCGCCAAATGTTTTAGCCCAGGGGGGCGGTGAGGCGGCTGAACAACTGCACGGGCATCGCCGAAAAACGACCCGCTCCGGGTCGATTTTCCGGCAAAAGCACGATGCCGCGAAGGGCATTTCACTGACCGTTCGGGCTAGGCATTATCCAGCACTTCGACTGCTTCGAACTTCTTGCCTTCGAGCATTTCGAGGCTGGCTCCGCCGCCAGTGCTGACGTGCGAGACCTTTTCAGCAAAGCCAAGTCGCTGAATCGCCTCCGCACTGTCGCCGCCGCCGATGATACTCACCGCATCACTGCCCGCAATCGCCTGGGCAACGATTTTGGTGCCCGCATCAAACGGAGGCATTTCACTGACACCCATCGGTCCATTCCACACGACCGTCTTTGCCCCCTGGACAATATCGGCATACTGTTTTGCTGTTTCCGGTCCAATGTCAAGTCCTTGATAACCATCAGGCACTCCGCCTGCCTTGACAACCTTCTTGTCGCCGTCCGCCGCAAACTTGTCGCTACAATGTGTGTCCACCGGCAAGACCAACTTGTCGCCGCCAAGTGCCAGGAGTTCCTTCGCCAAATCGACTTTGTCCGTCTCGACGAGACTGTCACCGACCTTTTCCCCCTTTGCAAGGCAAAAAGTATATGCCATTGCTCCACCGATGAGAACCTTGTCACAGATCGAGAGCAGGTTTTTGATGACCATAATTTTGTCGGAAACCTTTTTGCCGCCGATGATGGCGACGAACGGACGTTTCGGATCTCCAATCGCACTGCTCAAATACTTGATTTCCTTTTCGACCAGGAACCCGCAAACCTTTGGCTTTGCTCCCATCGCTTTCGGCAGAGCATACATCGACGCATCGGTGCGGTGGCATGTGCCGAACGCATCATTGACGTAAATGTCGGCAAAGGCAGCAAGTTTAGCGGCAAAGGCTTCTTTGTCTGCCGCATTTTTGCTCTCTTCGTCAGGCTGGTAGCGTAGGTTTTCGAGGACGAGTACACCGCCACTTTGCAGGGCGGCAACTTTTGCCTGGGCATCGGAACCGACGGTATCGGTCGCAAATTCGACGGGCTTGCCGAGCAGTTCGGCAAGACGCACCGCCGTCGGTCGCATTGTATATTTGGGGTCGGGCGTGCCTTTGGGACGACCGAGGTGGCTGGCGAGAATGATTTTCCCGCCGCGATCCAACACCGACTTGATCGTCGGCAGTGCCATCTCGATTCGTCGGTCATCGGTAATCTTTCCGTTGTCGTCGAGTGGAACATTAAAATCCACGCGGATAAACACGGTTTTGTCTGCAACATCGACAGCAGCAATCGACTTTTTTGTCATAATAGGAAGAACCTTTCTTTTGTGAACATTTCTTTGAAGTTGAATTGATGGCGAGATTCTATCACGTTGTCCCGACAAGTTCAAGCAGCCCGGGAAAGCACGAGTACGAGTCCCTATACTCCTTGTTCCCCCCCGACTCCTTGCCCATTTTGTTTCATGGGCTATACTGAAACGCTTATGGAACTTACACCCCGGCAAATTGTAGCGGAACTGGATAAACATATCGTCGGTCAAGACGAGGCAAAGCGGAGCGTGGCGGTGGCGGTACGCAACCGCTGGCGGCGGCAGCAGGTCGATGAGGTGATGAAAAAGGAGATTTCCCCGAAAAATATTATGATGATCGGGCCCACCGGCGTGGGAAAAACCGAAATTGCCCGCCGACTCGCCACGCTCACCGGTGCCCCCTTCATCAAAATCGAGGCGACAAAATATACCGAAGTCGGCTATTACGGACGCGATGTCGAAAGCATGGTGCGCGAACTTGTCGAGAATGCACTCGGCATTGTCCGAAGTTCTGAACGGGAAAAGGTCAAGGAAGAAGCCGAAAAACGCGCCAATGACCGATTGGTCGATATGCTCCTTCCCCCCCCCTCAAGAATGAGAAGATCGTCCGATGGCGACGACGAGGAAAACGATGACGACGAAATGGATCTCGAAGAATTGAGCGACTCGGAGCTCGTGCGGAAAGTCAAACATGACCGCAATCGGGAAACAATCCGCAAAATGCTCGAAGCGGGGAGCATGGAAGAACGTACCGTGAGCATCGTTTCCGAAACGCGAGCCATTCCGATGATTATGGGGAGTATGCCAGGGATGGAATCGATGGAGGTCGATTTGCAGGAGATGTTCGAGAAAATCGTTCCCAAAAGCCGAACGAAGCGGGAATTGACCGTCAAAGAAGCCCGCGAATATTTGGTCGAACAGGAATGTGACCGTCTCTTGAACAAAGAGAAGATTCAGTCGGCTGCCATTGAGCTGGCGGAGAACCTCGGCATTATTTTCATCGACGAAATCGACAAGATCGTAGCCAGCGAAAAACAGCATGGAGCCGACGTTTCCCGCCAAGGCGTACAACGAGACTTGCTCCCCATCGTCGAAGGGACGACGATCCAAACGAAGTACGGCTATGTCAAAACGGATCATGTGCTTTTCATTGCAGCGGGAGCATTTCATCGTTCCAACCCGAGCGATTTGATGCCGGAATTGCAAGGGCGATTTCCGATTCGCGTGGAACTCAAAGATTTGACGAAAGAGGATTTTGTCCGTATTCTCACGGAACCGGATGGATCGCTGACCAAACAGTATTATGCCCTGATGCAGACGGAACGGGTCGAGTTGCAGTTTGAGCCGGACGGCATTGACGCACTGGCGGGCTATGCGTTTTCGATCAACCAGAAGATGCAAAACATCGGGGCTCGCCGGTTGTACACGATCATGGAACGGATGCTGGAAGAATTAAGTTTCGACGCACCCGACCGACCAGGCGAAAAGGTCATCGTCAATGCCGACTATGTCCGCGAACGGATCGACGAACTCTGCAAAGACGAAGACTTGAGCAAGTTTATTCTGTAATGTCACTTTTGTCGAGGGTGGTGTGTTCCCTCATGTTACCGAGATACCGCAACGACTCATGAACAACCCCCCCACTTTCACTGAAGGAATGATCCACGATGTCACCATCCGCGAGATCACACGTTTTGCTGATTCACGCGGTTGGCTGGCGGAGATTTTTCGGCATGATGAACTGTCTGTTGACATTCATCCGGCGATGTGTTACGTCAGTGAAACCTTGCCGGGCATTGCGCGGGGTCCCCACGAACATACTGACCAAACCGACCTGTTTGCATTTTTCGGTCCCGGCGACTTGAAACTGTACCTTTGGGATGTGAGGAACGATTCTCCGACGTTCGGTATTCGCTGGGCGAAAACTGTCGGAGAAACTTTCCCTTGTGTGGTTGTCGTTCCTCCGGGAGTCGTTCATGCTTACAAATGTGTGTCGGACAAACCGGCACTCGTGTTCAACGCTCCCAACCGACTCTATGCCGGGGAGGGAAAAAAAGAGAAAGTCGATGAGGTCCGGCATGAAGAAAGTGCTGACTCGGTGTTTCGGTTGGATTGAGTAGCCAAGATGATGACGAAAATTCTCCTCACAGGTAAAAACGGGCAAGTCGGTTGGGAACTCCTCCGAACGCTTACGCCGCTCGGGCACATTGTCGCCGTCGATAGGGACGATGTCGATTTGACCAATCTGGCAAGTCTGCGTGAATATCTCCGTTGCCTCGACTCGCTGGCGTTGATCGTCAATCCGGCAGCCTATACCGCCGTCGATCAAGCAGAAGATGAGCCGACGATCGCCAAAGCGGTCAACACGGATGCCGCTGCCCTGCTTGCGGAAGAATCGAACCGGCTCGGTATTCCGATGATTCATTACTCGACCGACTATATTTTTGACGGAACAAAAGAGACACCCTATTTCGAGACGGACATCGCTTCGCCGCTTGGTGTGTATGGTCAAACAAAATGGGATGGTGAGATTGCGGTGAGCTATCTCAACCCCAGACACTTGATTTTGCGGCTCTGCTGGGTCTATGGGAATCGCGGTCGCAATTTTTTTCTGACGATGCTCCGTTTGGCAAAGCAGCAGATCACGCCGAGAGTGGTCTGCGACCAATTCGGTTCGCCGACATGGTGCCGAATGGTTGCCGAAGCGACGGCACTCATTGCCGCACAAATATTACGCAATCCGCACAACGACAATCGCTGGGGAACCTATCATCTTGCCGCGACCAATTCCACCCACTGGCACGAATTCGCGTCGGCAATTTTTAGGTTTGCCAATGAAAAATATTCGCTCGACAATCCATTGCCAACCGCGATTCTGAGTTCCGAGTATCCCACCAAAGCGCAGCGTCCCAATTTTTCTCACCTTTCCGTTGAAAAAGTTGCGGAAACCTTTGGAGTTCGGCTTCCCGGTTGGAGAGAGCAACTGAAACTTGTTTGCGAGGAATGTCCATGGCTTTCGCCGGAAAATAATTCGCCGTTTTTTCCTTTTCCCATCCCGGAAAAGAGGAGTTAGGAGATAGAAGCTAGATATTCAGAAAGTCGCATGCGGTGTGGCAAGTCCATTATCAAACGGTACGGTAGCACCATTCTAACTTCTAACTCCTACTCTACGGAATGGTGATTTCAACAGAAAAAAGGATAGTTGTTTCCGGCGAAAGCCTAAGGAGAAGGAATACGAGGAGAAGAAGTCGCATGCGATGCGGCAGCTTCCTTTGTACCCCGTGCCTCCTAACTCCTATTGAATTCCCCTTTCAAACGTCTAACATGGTAGAGTCGCTTTCGTCCTTTTTTGCGGATTACGCACCATGTCCCGATTATTCCTACTTCTGCCGTTGATGTTTGCATTGTCCCAGAGAGCCGGCGACTGTGTCGCCGCACAAACCGGCGCACCGAACGGCGGCACCGTCGCCGACTCTCTTGTCGAACGGGCGCAAAAACTTGCAAGTGAAGGACTCCACAAAGATGCTTACGATCTCGTGCATCCGTGGTTGCTCGATCCGAACAATGGGGATCACGCCGATTTCGAGAAAGGACTTGTCATTGCCAGAAATGCACTCCAACGTCTCAATCGCGTCGCAGAAATCGACGAACTGCTCGAATCGGCGGCGGAAGTCCATAAAAACAGTTGGCGGGCAATTCTGTACATCGCCCAAGAGCACATGATTGCTCCGAGTTACGGATGGATCATTGACGGCAAATTTCAGCGTGGGAACATTCGCGGCGGAGGAGCGCGGCGAGTACAAACTCGCGAACGAGACCGCGTTCGGGCATTACAACTCCTGAACGAGGTGATGCCTCTCGTGTTGAAAGAGGAGGACAAAAAGAGCACCGCTGCTTTTTTCCGCGTTTTCGCTGGTACGTGCATGGTGTACCCCGCATTCAAATTGCAGGCATTGACCGATCTGACCGTGTTGCCGGATTATGAAGACGGCTACGGTTACTATGGCGGCGGCAGTTCGGACGCGCCCGTTGATGCCGAAGGCAATCCTGTCTATTACTATGTTCCCGAATCATTGGAAACCGCTAAAAATGACGGTGAACGATGGCGTTGGGCATTGGAACAGGCAATCCAACGAGCACCAGAGGATCAAAAATATATCTGGGGAGAGCAAGCGAATTTCTATCGCTCCCAATTCGGCGAACAGACTCTGCGAGGGTTTGACTTCTACCGTAACACCGAGCAAGAGCCGAATAGAACAGCGAGCATTCTGAATCTCGAAACGCTCACCGACAATGAAACGATTGCAAAACTTGCGACAGGAATCAAGCGATTCACATTGCCCGACGAGTTTAACTACATCAAACTGCATCAAAAGGCTGACCTTGCCGGATCATTAGATGCCCTCGCAGACATTGCAAAAAATCGCCGACAATATGACAAAGCCGCTAAATACTACGAAGATTTGATCGAACGCTTCGGCGATGATCGGCAGAAAGAACGTTGGCAAAAGCAACTCGCCCAAATCACTGGCAACTGGGGACGCTTCGAGACTGCGGGGTCGAATGTTGCCGGACTCAATGCCGAATTGCGGTACGTTTTTCGCAATGGCAAAAAGGTCAAACTAACCGCACAAGAAATCCACGTCGAAAAACTCATTGCGGACATCAAAGCATATTTGAAATCGAAACCGCAGCGAATAGATTGGCAGCGACTCCAAATCGATCAAATCGGACGAATGCTTTTAATGGATAGAGGTGGATTGATTCCCGAAAGAGAACGAGCGGAGGCAAACCAAAAATATCTCGGTGCAGTCGTCAAGACGTGGGAAATGCCGCTCGAACCGGCAGAAAAACATTTCGACCGCTCGGCGACCGTTTCGTTCAGCAGCAACACGGGCGGAGCGTTTTTGATCCGTGCAGAGATGGAGGACGGCAACGTCGAGTCCGCCGTGATTTGGCTCGAAGATACTGCTATTGTGCGAAAGCAACTCGATGGTTCGATCCTCTACTTCGTTGCCGATGCCCAAACCGGCGAACCGATTGCCGGGGCAACTCTCGATCTCTTCGGCTATAACATGGAATACCGCAACACGCCTGCTCCGAACAATCGCACGCAGCAAGCACAAACACCGACGTGGACATTTCAAGAATCGTCGCACAAAACGGACAACAATGGCTTTGTGACTCTCTCGCCGAATAACCGTGATCGTAATTTCAATACGCTCATCACCGTACAGAAACCTACAATCGCGCAGTTCAGCCGTCCGCTGAACGCAAAACCGAGTATCGCCCATCTCGGTTTCGAGAACCTGTGGGTTTCTCCGCGCTACGATGAGGCGTACAACGAAGTCAAAGTTTTTATCCTAACAGATCGACCGGTCTATCGTCCTTTAGATAAAGTCAACATCAAAGCATGGGTCGGTACTGCGAAATTCGATAAGCAGGACGAAAACGAGTGGGCAGCACGGGCGGTCAAGTACGAAGTCTATGACCCTCGCGGAGAAAAAATTGCCGAAAAGGAGATCGTTCTTGATGGTTACGGCGGAATGACTGCCGAACTCGAACTCCCCAAGGATGCCATGCTCGGTCAGTATTCCGTACAGGTTCAACGCGGCGAACGTGTACACGGTTTCGGAAACTTTCGCGTGGAAGAGTACAAGAAGCCGGAGTACGAAGTGACGATTGACGCTCCGAAGGAGCCGGTGTCGCTCGGCGATACGATTACGGCGACGATCAATGCGAAGTATTATTTTGGTTCGCCAGTGTCGGAAGCGACGGTCAAGTACAAGGTGCTGCGACAAAAGGCGAGTGCGGACTGGTATCCGATTCTTCCGTGGGACTGGTTCTACGGCAGCGGTTACGGCTGGTTTGCTTACGACAGCGAATGGCTCCCTGGCTGGACGCGATGGGGCATTCGCAGACCGTCTCCCCCGTGGTTCCCTCGCTATGCGGGACCGCCCGAAGTCGTTGCCGAAGCCGAAACGCCGATCAAGTCAGACGGGACAGTCGATGTCGTGATCGACACCGCTATTGCCAAGGAACTTTTTCCCGGCGATGACCAGCGTTACACGATTACGGCGGAAGTGATCGACAATTCAAGACGAACGATTGTCGGCACAGGCACGGTCTTGGTCGCCAATGAACCGTTCAAAGTCTATGCGTGGGTAGATCGCGGATTCTTCACACCGGGACAAAAAGTCGCGGCAAGTTTTCAGTCGCGCCGACTCGACGGCAAACCGGTGCAAGGCGAAGCGGAGGTAAAGGTGTTTCGATTGTCCTATCGAGAGCCAGGGACTGTGTCCCCGAATGTGTCGCCGTCCGTAACCGTCACGGAAACCGAAGTCCATTCCGCAAAAGTCACATTCAACGAATCGGGTAAAGCGAATCTCAATCTCACCGCCGCCGAACCGGGACAATATCGCATTTCGTGTATTCTCAATGGACAAGAGGGCGGGTACGTGTTCAACGTGTATCGAGCGACTGTGTCCCCGACGGTCAGCGACACAGTCGCCAGCTCTCTTTGGAAGTACAACGCTCTCGAACTCATCCCCGACAAAACCGAATACACTCCCGGCGAAAACGTGACGCTGCGGATCAACACCGACCGCGAATCGGCGACGGTCTTGCTCTTTGTCCGACCGGCGAATGGTGTCGCGGCGGGCAAGCCGCAAGTGCTGCGCGTGCAAGGCAAATCGACCGAAGTTTCGATCCCCGTCGTGCAGCGGGACATGCCGAACTTTTTCGTCGAAGCCCTCACCATTACAAACGGTAAAGCGGAGAGCGAAACCATCGAAATCGCCGTCCCGCCGCAACAGCGAGTGCTCAATGTTGAAGTGCGTCCGAGTGCCGAAACGTACAAACCGGGTGGACGAGCGGCGGCTGATTTGATCGTCACCGACCTCGACGGGAAGCCGGTGGTGGGACAGATTGCGGTCACGATTTACGACAAGTCGGTAGAATATATTTCCGGCGGGTCGAACGTCGGCGATATTAAGGAATTTTTCTGGAAGTGGAAACGGCATCACCATCCACAGACGGCAAGCAACCTCACCAGAAGGTGGCAAAGTTTCGTCGAACGAGGACAAGAGCGAATGCAACAACTCGGCATTTTCGGAAACGTGGGTGTTGAGGATCAAGCCGTGTACACGAATGGAGTTGCGCGTCCGGGGATGCGCACAATGAGCGGCTTGGCACTGGAGGGTGCTCCGATGGGCGGTGCCCCGATGATGAATATGGCAGTGCCGATGTCGCCTGCTCCGGCAAGTATGGCGATGCCGAGGCAAGAGATGGCAATGGAAGCGGGCATTCCCGACGGAATGAGTGCGGGTAAGATAGTGCTATCAGATGAGATGCAAGCGCGTTTTGATGATGGCGGCATGACTGAAAAATTCGTCGAACCAACGGTGCGGAGCAACTTTGCCGATACGGCACTCTGGATCGGTGCGCTCGAGACGAACGAACGTGGCATTGCAAAGATCGAACTCGACATGCCGGAGTCGCTCACGACGTGGAAGATCAACGTCTGGACAATGGCACTCGGCACCCGCGTCGGACATGGCACCGCCGCAGTCATCACGCGAAAAGATTTTATCATTAGAATGCAAACGCCACGCTTTTTGATCGAAAAAGACAAAGTGGTCTTCTCGGCAAATGTGCATAATTATTTGGCGAGCGAGAAAACGGCGAGTGTTTCGATTGAAACCGTCATTCCCGCGCAGGCGGGAATCCAGACGAGCGACGTGAATAGCCCAGCCCTAGATTCCCGCCTGCGCGGGAATGACGGCGGGGGCAATGTACAACTGCTCGACGAGTCCCAGCGCACCCAAACCGTAACCATCCCCGCGAATGGCGAAGCGAGAATCGACTGGCTCGTCGAAGCGAAAACCGCCGGAGAAGCGGTCATCACGATGAAGGCACTGACCGACGAAGAATCGGACGCGATGGAAAAAACATTGCCCGTGTATGTTCACGGCATGCTCAAACAGGACTCCTTCTCGGCGTTCATTGCTCCCAAAGAGTCGTCCGCAACGCTGGAAGTCCGCGTCCCGGAAGAACGCAAGCCGGAACAAACGAAACTGACGGTAAAATTTTCGCCGTCGCTTGCTGCATCGATGATTGATGCGTTGCCGTATCTCGTGGACTATCCCTATGGCTGCACCGAGCAAACGCTCAATCGCTTCCTGCCAACGGTGATCGTGCGAAAAGTGATTGGTGATGGTTTCGATATTCGAGAGCCGGCGACTGTGTCACCGTCCGTGTCGCCATCCGTGTCGTCGACAAATTGGGCAATCGCCCGAACGAAAAAATCTCCCGTGTTCGACAAGGAACAAATCGACGAAATGGTGCGCGACGGCATCACGCGCCTGACGAACATGCAGTGTTCCGACGGCGGCTGGGGCTGGTTCAGCGGCTACGGCGAACGGTCGTCGGCACACCTCACGGCGTTGGTGATGCATGGCTTGTTTCTGGCGAGATCGTGTGATGTCGATGTGCCAGACGATGTGTTGCGTCGTGGTCGGGAATGGTTGCAACGGTATCAGGAGAGCCAAATCGTGCTGCTGAAAAATGCAACACATCCCGAGAGAGAAGAGAGAAAACTCCGATGGAAAGAGCAAGCAGATGAAACCGATGCGTTTGTGTTCATGGTGCTTGCCGAAAGCGAACCGCCAGCAGCGGTTTATTCCCCAACAGATGGTATGATTGAATTTTTGCAGCGGGATCGCGGCAAACTTTCTCCCTACGCAGTAGCGATGGTGGGCATTGCCGAGAGTTATCTGAATAGGAACTGGTATGATCTCACGCCTTATATCAAAATACTGGAACAATACCTCGTCCAAGACGACGAGAACCAAACGGCGTACTTGAACCTGAGAAACTACGCCAGTTGGCGTTGGTGGACGTGGCACGGGAGCGAGTTCGAGACGCAAGCATACTATTTGAAACTGCTCATGCGTGCCGATCCGAAGAGTCCCGTTGCTCCGCGCCTCGTAAAGTATCTGCTGAACAATCGCAAGCATGCAACGTACTGGAACTCCACGCGAGATACGGCGATTGTCATCGAAGCGTTTGCCGAGTATTTGCAAGCAACCGGCGAAGGCAGTCCGAATGCAACGGTCGAGGTACTCGTCGGCGGCGAAGTCAAGCAGAAAATCGAGTTCACGCCGGAAAACTTTCTCACGACCGACGGCACGTTGATTCTCGCAGGGGACGAAGTATCGACTGGCACGCACAAGATCGAAGTGCGCAAAACCAGCGATGCTCCACTCTACATCACAGCGTTCCTCGAAAATTTCACGCTCGAAGACCCGATTGAGAAAGCCGGTTTAGAAGTGAAGATTGAACGTCGCATTTACAAACTGGTGCGCGATGAATCGGCAACAACGGCAGTCGCTGGCAGTCGCGGACAAGTGGTCGATTTGAAAACGGAGAAGTACAAAAGAGAGCCGGCGACTGTGTCGCCGTTCGCGGTGCAATCCGGCGATCTTGTCGAGATCGAACTCATCATCGAGAGCAAGAACGACTACGAGAGTCTCATCATTGAGGACTGGAAAGCGGCGGGCTGCGAACCGGTGGACTTGCGGAGCGGCTACAACGGCAACGAACTCGGCGCATACGTCGAGTTCCGAGATGAGCGAGTGGTTTTCTTCGTCTATCGCTTGGCGCGCGGGACGCATTCGGTGTCATACCGTCTGCGAGCCGAAGTCCCCGGCGAGTTCAGTGCCTTGCCCGCAAAGATCGAAGCCATGTACGCCCCCGAACTACGCGGGAGCTCCGATGAAAATAAAGTGAACGTGGTGGACAGATAAACAAAGGGATTTCTGGACAAACAACTTTTTGGTGTCCTTCGTGCCTTTGTGAGAGAGATTTGCTTTTTTTCGCACAAAGGCACAAAGCACACGAAGAGTCTATCGTTCACCGCACATTTCCCTGCCGGGTCGCCTGTTGCGGCTGCGACAACTCGTCTGCCATCCGAACGGTCAACACACAGTGGACGGATCGCGTTTCCTGAACAACGGCGGTGTTGCTGAACAGTCGATTAGCATACGGTATTTTGTTTAGAACCGGCACTCCGGCTTCGACCTGAAATTCCCGTTCCCGTTCCAGTCCGCCAACGCACACAACGAGCATCCCCTCCGAGGGCCACACGAGACCATGTTCCGAAACTTCGATAATTTGCGTCCTGGGAACTTGAAAACTGATGGGGAATTCCGATGTGCCAACGTTGACAATGTCGGTTTCCTTGATCTTGGAAAACACCATGGAAACGTCCGTGGTGACTGTTCGGCGATCCCATGAAAGCAACGACATCGTCTGTGTGGTCTGCCCTTGTTCAAACATTCTGAGGATCGGTTGATATCCCGTTTGTCCTTCCGCACGGACAGGTGCCACGTCGGTCACAAATGGTAACGTTGTCACGTCACGAATGCCGGCGGTCTGTCCGTTGTACGCCATCACCTTGGGGCATTGCAACACACTGGAACCTTTGTCAAGTGTGGCGAGTGCTGAGGCGTTTGGCAATTTTTCCAGCACTTTGGGAATGTCCTCTTTGGCAACCCAATAGGCAGAGACCCCCGGTGTTTTGCAGACCGAACGGTCGCCATCTGGCGTGAGAAGCGGATGCAGGTATTGGTACATCAGTTGCCGTACATCGGTAATGCCTTTTGCCCCCGCGAGATGGTTTGACAACGTATAGTATTGGTGTTCCGTCGCAAAGAGGATTTCCCGTGTTTCGGGTCGCATGAATCTTGCCACGATTTCAGCAATGCGCTGTTGCATGGCGGGGGAATGATAGACGAAGAGTTTTCGTCCGTCACCACTGATGAGTCCGAAGTTTTCGCCGGTCCACGCCGCTTCGCCGCCAGTTTCTCGGCGAATGTACTCGACAATGGACAGCGGCGTTGGGAGTTCTCCGACAAGAGCGTGAGTGTTCGGAACGACGACGTGATATTCCCCCCAAACCTGTCCGCGTTGATTCGGCAGTTGGGCGAAAGCGTTCAGAGAACTGGCGAACAAACAAAGAATGAACAGCACCGCACGAGACATCATCTCTCCTCGAACATTTCAGGGAATCTCGCGAATGATACTCATTTTGTCGAATGAGGGCAAGAGGAAAGTGAACCGACACGGTTGATAGACCTGGAGCGGGTCTACATCTCACATTGAACAGCATCCCGCTGTTCCAGCAAGACGACACATTCCGCCGCCATGGCTTCTTCCCGACCAATGATGCCGACTTGTTCGCCGGTTTTGGCTTTGAGACCGATTTGGGCTGCGTCAATTTCGAGCAGTTCGGCGATGCGTTTGCGAATTGCTTCTTTATGCGGAGCAATTTTTGGTTTTTCCGCAAAGAGGATAATGTCAAGGTTGACGATGTGCCAATGATGCTGCCGGACTTGTTCCCACGCTAGTTGGAGCATTTCGGCGGAGTCGCGGTGGCGGTTGGCGGGATCGGTGTCGGGGAACAATTCGCCAATATCGCCGAAACCCGCCGCCCCCAGCAGTGCATCGGTAATGGCATGGAGCAACACATCGGCATCGCTGTGCCCCACGAGGCGTTGCGTATGTTCAATCCGTACCCCTCCCAGCACAATGAAAGTGCCACTGGTGAGCCGATGGGTATCATGTCCGAGACCAATTCGTAGCATAAAATGTTTGTGGAATAACCCCTGCGATTCTATTTCTGTATCTTCCTACTGTTCACTTCATCCAATTCTAACAGCACAGATACTTCTTGACCAGTTGGGCTACCGCGTCCCCATGATTAAGGATTACCTGTCACTATCATCTGCCGTAACCACCCATGTTGCTCGAACCGCCGTAGCCGCCCATGCCACCATAGCCACCGCCACCCATTCCACCCATACCGCCACCGCCGCCAAATCCACCTTGACCACCGGACATACCCCCGCCACCCATGCCACCGCCAATACCTGGACTGTATTCGCCAACACTACGCAAGGTGGTGTACTGTTGATTGACTCGCATCAACACATACCGCCTATCGGGAGACACGGCAATGGAATATGGGTCAAAGTACAGCGAAGAGCCTACCGGAAGAGTCGTCACTATCGGTTGGTATCCTATGTAACGAGAGCCGAACAAGTAATCCTGGAAATTCGGATTATTGTTCTGATTATTGTTCTGATTATTGTTCTGATTATTGTTCTGATTATTGTTCTGATTATTGGTCTGGTTATTGTTCTGATTATTGGTCTGGTTATTGGTCTGGTTATTGGTCTGATTGCCAGAACCTCCTTCCGTCGTTTGCCATGGCACGCTACTGGGGTATCTTTGCACAGTCCAAGGTCTCACACCGTCAATAGAGGGAGCGAGCATGTGGCGGGCTGTTTGTCCTAACACACTGTCGTCTGCTAAACGCCAAAGAGCGGCATTTCGGTGAGCGGCTTGCTGGGCGACGTTCATTTGTGTGTTTGCCATCGCTAATTCCGCTTCACCCACGATCTCTGTACGCCGTCCCGATTCCAGAACGAAATCAACGATTGCTCCTTCGTAATCCACAGGAACGGCAATTCCTTCGATCTTACTTTCACCGGGAACAACGTTTGTTTCAATAGAAACTTTCACAAGATTGTTCGACAGATTTCCGTAACTTTTATGCAAGACCAGTGTATAATCCCCATTAAATCCTTTGGGGCAGACGTAGGAGATTCGTTTGGTGTCAGGTTGTTTGTCGATTTTTGAAGTATGCGTTACCATCGAAGTTTTCAGCAAACCACCAGAAGGACTTCGGGGATTCTTGAACCAGCAGAGTGAATTGGAAGGTTCACGTACCATCAGGTCAACTCCCGCCACACCCGTCCATTCGATCGTAACGACACAATCACGCAATTTTGCTTTTCTGATTTCTTGCTCAAGTTTCTGGGCTTCCTCTTTGCGTTCCTGTCTTTTCATTCGATGAACGAGCATCGCCAACGCATCATTAGCGTCTTGGGAAAGTTTATTGCCGAGCGCACCGTCCCACTCCTGTGAAAGGATGGCAAGTCCGATCCAGCGGAGCGACTCTTCATCGTTCTCTTCCTGAAATAATTCTTCTGCCAGTCGGAGCACCGCTGCATAGAACTCACGTTGCGGTGGCATATTGTCGAGAGCCTGCCGGTAAAGAGGAAAAACATGCTGTTTCAAGTCAAGTGCTGTGTGCATGATGAAAGCAACATTGAACAAATCAATCGGATGTTCGCAGAAATCTGCCGCCGAAAGAGCTGCTCGGAGAATCTGGTCTTTCGGCGAACCCTTCACGTACAACGTGAGCGTCAGTGCTTCGTACATCCACGGTTGAGCGTTTCCGCTCAAAGTAGCGGCTTCGATCAATGCAATAATTTGGTCGGCGTTTTGCATTTTGGTTTGCATCTCCCTGCTCAACTGCCGGACAACATTGTGGACGACGTTTTCATTGACGTGGTCTTTGGCGAAGTAATTCGTCCAAAATATATGGGGATCATCTGCCAACTGGGCATCTTTGATCAGTTGCCTCGTTTGTGCCGCAATACTGGGGGTGGCTTCACCGCCGAATGCCGGTGCAAGGCTTAAGGTAGTAAAAACAACGATAAAACAGAATCGAACGAGAATTTGCGTGGGTTGGCACAGCATAGTTGAATCTCCTACCGTCTTGAAAAGGACGGACAACGACCGACACGTTTAGTCTGGAAGACGGTCGGATTTTCCAGACTTAACGATAAAGAACGACAAGACATAGCACCGTCAGCGAGACGGGGTACGCTATGTTAACCTCAAGAGAATTTCTCTCCTTACCACAAGAGAGCCGAGCGCAGGCGCACACGACAATGAAAAGGGCATTTGTCCCTCACACCGAAACCCTGCAAGTCCATTGCATAACGCCCCCTTACGGGAAACGCATGCTTTCAATGGATTTTTTCTTAACTCCCAAACCGGAAAACCGGGTGGTAATTGGAAGCCAAAAGGTTAAAAACTTGCGAACTAAATCAAAATGTAATGGGCAATGCGCACAAGCGCACCGCCACTATGTAAATTGTAACTGAAGTGGGGTATCGGTACAATAGGCAGACAGTCCGCATTTTTTTTGATGAGCAACGTTAGAAGCCCCCATTTTGCCCACTTTGCCAAAGAACAGATTTTTTGTAGGGCAGTAAAAGTCGGAATAAAACGCAGTGGGATAACGGGTTCCCGCTCACGAGAAGGTCGAAGTGGGGGCACAAAACTTTCCAACGAAAACACGTGCTTAGAGAGAATCCGAATGTCTGAACAAATAAATTACCCTTTTTGCTTTGCGAATCCCTTGCGTACTTTGGAACTGTCCGTAAATTAAATCAACATTTGTTGTACCACTGTTTGAGGACAAAAGCCGGAATGGAGGCGTACTCGCCGCAATGACGGGCGGCACGTGAAATCGTCCGTTTTGGAATTGCACCCGCAGGCAGGAACTGCGCACGTCCGTCATTACGCAGAGTACCGCTCCATTCCGGCTTTTGTTAACAATGCCGACATAATTTACGGACAGTTCCTTTGCGTTCCTTGCTGTTGCTCTTTACCGCAAAGACACAAAGATCGCAAGGGTTAGCAAAGTGAAAAGATGAACCTATTGGCATGGAGCGGTGTAAAAAAGTTCGGCGTACTTGACGGCGGTGCGTGGACTTGCCATCCACAGTTCGACGGTGGATTTCCAGCGAGCGTAATGAGCGGTTTGCCGGTGCTCTTCGAGTGCTGATTCGTCGGCGTAAACTTCGTACAGCGTAAACTTCGTCGGATCGTCCGACTGTTGCAAGACATCGAACCGATGATTGTTCGGTTCTTTCACCGTGTTTTGAGCGTTATGGAGCGTCTCCGCTTTGAACTCTTCGATGAACTCCGGCTTAACGTTGATGTTGACGATGTAAATGAACATTTTTTATTCTCCGATTGGTTGTGAAGGGGGACTGCAACAAAATAATTTTTGTTTTTAATGCGGAAGGTGCGGAAAGGCGAAAATTGCGGAAACTCACAGAGCGAATTCCGCGTTTTCTGCCTTTCTGCGCTTTCCGCATTAAAAAACTTTTGGAAATTAAATACGTTCACCAAATTTCCAGTGCAGGCTCCAGTTGGATTTCTGTATGCAGGGCGACTTGTTCCTGAACCAGTCGAATGAGTCGTACCACGTCGTCCGAAATGCCTTCGGGGTCCACCGTGATAAAACTGGCATTGCGTTCGCTGACGACCGCACCGCCAATGCGTGTTCCCTTGAGACCCACCTGCTCAATCAATTCAGCGGCGGAAAGTCCCGTTTCGGGATTCTTGAACGCGAGCACCGAAGCGACTTCGCCCGAAGGCTGCTGCGACTTGCGGATGATCCACAGTTTTCGCATTCGCTTTGCCAGTTCCTTCGGATCATCTTTCTCCAGCCGAAGCGTTGCCGAAATCATCACAACATCATCCAAACTGCTTGACCTGTAGCCGAACGTAATTTCGTTCTTCGAGAGCACGGAAATCTGACCGTCAAGGGTGGCAACTCGCACGCTTTCGACCCACTGTCCCAGATCGCCGCCGTGCGTTGTCCCAATATTGCCGCAGACCGCTCCGCCGAAACTGCCCGGCATTCCGACAAACGCCTCGATCCCGCCGAGTCCTTCCGAAACGGACTGCGTGATCACTCGACCCGACTGTGCCCCCGCCCCCGCCGTAAGCAATACGCCCTCCACCGTAATGCGGCAAAAATCGGGTTTGGAGAGCATCACCACCACCCCCGAAACACCCGCTTCGGGAATCAACAGCCGCGATCCTGAACCAAGCACACGAACAGGAATGTTCTCTTTGTGGCAATGCTTGAGCAGGGCGGTCAATTCTGCTTCGTTTTCCGGCTCGGCAACGTACTCGGCAACGCCGCCAAGTTGCAGCCGTGTGTACATCGACAGAGGAATTTCCTGCCGGACAAATTTCGGGAACAAATCGCGCAGGGGCATAGTGCGTTCTCAATCAAAGGCTAGACAAACATGCCTCGCCCATTGTACTCATTTCCCCCCAGAATGAAAGATAGGGTATAATGCGGGTTGTCGGGCGATGTTCCCGCTCCATGGGGCAGACACGCAGGTCTGCCCCTACAGAAAATGTTCCGCTGGATGAGTGATTACCTTGTTTATCTGTTCGTGCGAGTCCTGTTTTGTGTTGCTCAATCGTTGAGTTTGGAAACGAACAGGGCTGTCGCTCGTGGAATGTCGTTTTTGTTCACGCGAATACTGCCGGTCCGCCATCGCTTGCTCCACGACAACCTGAAAATTGCCTTTCCAGACCTCCATGCGAAGGAACGGCAACGCATCATTCGGGCAATGTGGGAACATCTGTTGTTGATGGGAGTCGAGGTGGCTCTCGCAAGGCGAAAAATCCGAGACTTCAATTGGACAGATCACATTCAGTTGGTCAATGCGGAGCCGTTGTTGCATCTGTTGCATCAAGACCGCCCGGTCATTTTGGTGACGGGGCATTTTGGCAATTTTGAAATCGGCGGCTTTTCACTGGGCGTTTTGACCTACCCCTCGTACACGGTGGCTCGCCCGCTGGACAATCCGTTTCTGAACCAATTTATCAAAGATTTTCGCGAGTCAACAGGGCAATTTCTTATCCCCAAAAAGGGAGGCTCGACGGAAACTGCCCGTGTGATTGATGAAGGCGGATTGTTGGCTCTTCTCGTCGATCAATGGGCAGCCGGCAAGGAAGGGTATATGGTCGATTTCTTCGGCAAACCCACCTCGGCATTTAAGGCAATCGCTATTCTGGCTCTCAAGTTTAATGCTCCCATTGTCGTGTGCCATGCGTTGCGAACAGAAACGGAGTCGGCACAATTTAAGCCGCTCCATTTCGAGATGCATATATGCGACATTCTCGATCCGCTCCAACTTCCCCCGAATATTCAAAATGCCAAAGAAGTGACGCAATGGTTCACGCACGTTTTGGAGGCGAGCATCCGTCAATGCCCCGAACAATACTGGTGGCTGCACCGCCGCTGGAAGTAGGAGTTAGGAGTTAGAATACGCAAGCGGTGTTGCATCGTCCCCGAAAAACGGTGCGGTAGCACTTCTAACTTCTAACTCCTTTTCCCGACGGGTATAAAACTTCCCGGCGCAAGCCAATCCGTTCTCGGAATAATACCCAATTTGTTCCCATTTGCGGTATAATGTCACTCATTTAGTGGAAGAGACCATTTATGCCAGCGAATTTAACTCAACAGTACAAGAAAGCCGAGGACAACTACCGCCGTGCCGAAACGCCGGAAGATGAACTCAAATGGCTGCAAATCATGCTGTCCGAAATCCCCAAGCATAAGGGGACGGATCATCTTCAAGCGAAACTCAAAACGCAGATTTCCCAAACGAAAAAGGAGATCGAACAACAACGTTCCAGCGGTCCCAAAAAAGGGGGCGGCTCACGATCCTTTCGTGTTCCGCGTCAGGGTGCTGGCACGGCTGTCATCATCGGCGGTCCGAATGCGGGGAAAAGTCAGTTGCTCGCCTCACTGACACGTGCGACTCCCGAAGTCGCTCCCTATCCCTTCACGACGAAACAGCCGCAACCGGGAATGATGGCGTGGAACGATGTGTTCGTCCAACTAATCGACACGCCGCCGATTACCGCCGATTATCTGGAACCGTATATCGTCGGTCTGCTTCGCAGTGCCGACCTCGCGCTGTTGTTGATTGACCTTGCCGACGATTCCGGGATCGAACAGTGCCAAGAGGTCATAGAAAAACTTTCCGCAACGAAAACCCGACTAGCAGCGGAATCGAGTTTGGACGAGGAAGATGTCGGTTTGGCATTCACCAAAACGTTCTTTCTCGCGAACAAAATGGATGATCCCGAAGCGAAAGATCGGCTCGATTTGTTCCACGAAATGTGTCCGCTCCCTTTTCGGGAGTTCAACATTGCGACGAATCAAGCGGAAACGTTAGAGGAACTTCGCAACGCGATTTACGAGTCGCTCGATGTGGTGCGGATTTACACGAAGGACCCCAAAAGGAAGGAAGCTGACCGTGATCGCCCTTTTACGCTGAGTCGTGGGGATACGCTCCTCGACCTTGCGGAGTTGATCCACAAAGATTACGCCAAGAACTTGCGATTCGGCAAAGTCTGGGGAAGTGCCGTCCACGATGGCACAGTGGTCAAAGGTGATTACGTGCTGAACGATCAGGACGTTGTCGAAGTGCATGTTTAGAGTTGGAGAAGTTCCAACTTCTTCTCGCACGGTTTTCATTACCCATCCCAAAGATTGTTCACAGCATTTTCAACAGGAAATGAAGCGGATGAAAACACGCACGCGACACAAAGTCTCGAGGAGCCGAGTGCGGTAATGTCCGCACGCTCGGATCTGTGGGAGCACTGGAAAAGAAATCGACCAGTGCCACCCAGTCTGGGGGGTTGCGTTGGCGGGTTTTGTCTGTACAATCACCCACGGTTCTTTTGCTAGGGGGCACTACGAATTGGTCCAGGCTGACGTTTTCTATGATATGCAGAGAATAGGGGACATTTTGCTAAAAGTGCTCGTGCTTCCAGACCAAATTCTGATACGCTCTTGTGGCGAAAGATTCCACCATTCCAACCATTCATTGAAAGGAGCACCAAATGTCGAATTCTCGAAGTAAGAACACGTTAAATTG
>Ga0123353_10002092_pt1 | contig 24686 bp, 23 predicted proteins | sample TergutLab28metaG_3_FD_92763 | JGI IMG/M metagenome (GOLD analysis project Ga0123353, IMG submission 92763) | Labiotermes labralis P3 segment gut microbial communities from Petit-Saut dam, French Guiana - Lab288 P3 | ecosystem: Host-associated > Arthropoda: Insects > Digestive system > Gut ... | reverse complement strand
GGCGATGACCAGAATGTCCGCCAGTTTGTGACGCTTGTTCCCCCAACTCCTGCGGGGATCTGGAATTTGCGCGGTCGCTTTGATTAGTTTTTGTATATTTTTCATGCCTATATTATATCATATTCTACCTTTTTATGCAAGGCTTTTGCTTGAAAAGTAAATGCGGGGAACCTGACTCTTGCAGGCTTTAGAAAATGACCCTCTTTACCCACTTTTGCGCGTGGTAACGGTCTACGGCTTGCGGCGCAGCGAACTTTTAGGCTTGCAATGGGACAGTGTAGACTTTTACGCAAATACGTTGACCATTAAACACACTGTGGTAGTGCATGATGGCCTATGCGAGAAAAAGGATAAAACAAAAAACGCCTCCAGTCGCCGCAGTTTTCCACTGGTCCCAGACATCAGGACTCTACTGCTGGGTCTTCGCAGCCAGGAGCAGGCCAATCGCCGCTTGATGGGGAAAGAATACCAGGAAAGCCCTTACATATTCAAATGGGCAAACGGCAAGCCAATCTCACCTGACTATGTAAGCCACCGATTCAGAGATTTGTTACGGAAGCACGAATTGCCCCACATCCGCTTCCACGATCTCCGTCACAGTTGTGCAAGCCTGTTAATAGCGCAGGGGTTTTGCTTGAAGGACGTACAGGAATGGCTTGGTCATGCCGATATCACAATGACAGCCAATGTCTATGCCCATCTGGATATCAAACGCAAGCAAGCCATCTCGCAGTCGATTGCCGACGCACTTCCGCAAAGTGTTAGAACTGGTGTTAGAACTGGCACAAAAATGGAGGCTTCGAGGGAAAAGCGCAAACCATCAACGCCTTGAGCGTCAAGGGTTTGCGCATGGCCCGCCTGGAAGGATTCGAACCTTCGCCCTTCAGAATCGGAATCTGCTGCGATATCCAGCTTCGCCACAGGCGGGTACGTATATATTCTAACATATCCCACCGGAGAATGCAAGCGTTTTTTGTTCGAGGCTTTGTATGAGTGAAATTTTTTTGCTTGCGGCCGATTTTGCCCTTTACTTCTCCGAATATTTGTGCTATACTAGTCCCATGGATGATATTTTTACATCCCACACCCAAGCTTGGTTCTCAAAAAATTTAGGCCAGCCCACGCCCGTGCAGCGCGAGGCCTGGCCGCGCATCGCTGCTGGGGAGCACGTGCTGGTCAGCTCGCCCACGGGCACGGGCAAGACGTTGTGCGCCTTCCTGGTCTTCCTGGACCAGCTGCTGGCCCAGTCCGCAAGGGGAGAGCTCACCGACGATTTGCAACTCATTTATATCTCGCCGCTGAAATCTCTTGCGACAGATATAAGAGAGAACCTGCAAACGCCACTGGCGGGCATCTCGGATGAGTATGGCGGCAATCTCGGCGTGCGCGTGCATCTCAGAACGGGCGATACGCCCACCTCCGAGCGGCAAAAGGCCCTGCGCAGGCCGCCGCACATCCTGCTCACCACCCCGGAGTCGCTTTTTTTGCTGCTCACCTCGCAGCCGGGACGCGACATGCTCCGGGGCGCGCGCGCCTGCATCATTGACGAGATGCATGCCCTGCTGGGCAACAAGCGCGGCGCGCACCTGCTGCTGTCCCTGGCCCGGCTGGATGCCCTGTGCGACCAGCCCCTGCAGCGCATCGGCCTCTCGGCCACGCTGAAGGACAGGGACATAGCCATGCGCTGGCTCTCGCCGGACCCGGTCTGCCTCGCCGCGCCGCCCGTCGAGAAAAAAATCAAGATCGAGGTCAAAAAGCCCAACGAGGACGGCCTGCTGCCCGAGGGGACGGTCTGGCCGGAGATGGGCATGGCCGTGATCAGGCAGTGCGAGGGTTGTAGAACGGTGCTGGCCTTCTGCGAGGGCCGCGCCACGGCGGAGAAGCTTGCCTACCACGTCAATCAAATCCAGGAGGGCTTCGCCCGCACGCACCACGGCAGCCTGGAGCGCGAGCAGCGCCAGGAGGTGGAGGAGCTGCTGCGGGCGGGGCAGCTGCGCCTGCTCATCGCCACGGCCTCCATGGAGCTCGGCATCGACGTGGGCGAGGTCGATAAAGTCATACAGATCGGCCCGGCGCGCACGGTCTCGTCCCTGGTGCAGCGCCTGGGCCGCGCGGGCCACCGCCCCGGCGAGACCAGCGAGATGGTGGTCTTCCCACGGGAGGGCTTCGAGGCCCTGCAGTGCGCCCTGCTGGCCGATCTCGCCCGCCGTGGCGAGCTGGAGCCCATCGCCCCGCCCGAGGGCTGCCACGACCTCCTCGCACAGCACCTGGTCTCCATGGCCGTGAGCGGCTCTTTTCATGAAGAGGACGTCATGGACATCCTGCCGCGCGCCTACCCGTTCAGGAATCTCACGATAGAGGACGTGCGCGCCACCCTGGCAATGCTCGCCGGGGACTACGAGCACGCCCGGGAGATACCGGCGCGGCCAAGGCTAATCTACGATCGAATACATGGCACTGTAAGCGGCGACAACTACTCGCGTATGCTGGCCCTCTCCGCCGGAGGAACGATCCCCGACAGGGGCTACTTCGCCGTGAAGACCGAATCCGGCGTGAAGCTCGGCGAGCTGGACGAGGAGATGGTCTTCGAGGCCCGCCCCGGCGACCAGTTCATGCTGGGGACATTTCCGTGGAAAATCATGAAAATCGGCCACGACGACGTCGTCGTCGCCCCCGGCTCCCGCGACGTGGCCGGCGTACCCTTCTGGAAGGGGGAGGGCGGCGGGCGGCACATCGAAACGGGCCGGGCCATGGGCGCGATGCTGCGCCGCTTCGTTGAGGATCTGCACGCAAAAATATTGCCCGAGACGTTGCAATCCCTGGGCCTGGACGAGGGCGCGGCCTACGATGTGCAGGACGTCATCGAGCGCCAGCTGGAGGCCACCGGCATTTTGCCCGACGAGCGCACCCTGCTGCTGGAGCACTTCAGCAACGAGGCGGGGGAGAAGCAGGGTCTGGTACACTGCGTGCTGGGCCGCCGCGTGAACGACCCCCTGGCACTGCTGTGCCGCGAGGCCGCGCGCCGGAAGGGCCGCGAAATTTCTATTATGACCGACGACGACGGATTTTTGCTCTTCCCCAAGGACGGAGGGGACGCCGACGCGCGCTGGCTCTACGCCTTCGGGGAGGACGAGGCCATCGAGATTCTCAAGGCCCTGCTCCCGGCCACCCCGGCCTTCGGCATGACCTTCCGCTACAACAGCGCCCACGCCCTCATTATGGGGGCCAGGAGCGGCGGACGCCACCCCCTGTGGGTGCAGCGTATGCGTGCCGCCGAGACCCTCAATTCCCTGGTGCGCTGGCCGGAGCACCCCCTCCTGCGCGAGACCACGCGGGAATGCCTGGAGGACGTCTGGGACCTGGATGCCTTGAAAGAACTTATCAAAGCCCTGCGCAATGGAGAGATTACCCTGCGGGAGGTCTCCACCAACGAGCCCTCGCCCCTCTCCCTCACCCTGCGCCGCACCATAGTCGCGGAGAACATGTACGACTACTATCCCACCGGGGACGCCACTGCCGCCGCTGCCTACAACCAGCTGGAAAATCTCGCGGCGGGCCGCCTGCCGCCCCCGAAGGACCTGCTGGAGCAGGCGGCCTTCGGCTCCAAGACGCCGGAAAATCCCGACCAACTGCACAGCCTGCTCATGGCCGAGGGCGACATCGCCGCCGGGGAGCTGGACGTCCCCGCAGACTGGTTCGAGCGGCTGGCGCGGCAGGGGCGGGCCGCCTACATCGAGCCCGGCCTCTGGGTCGCCGCCGAGCACGTGGACGAATATACGGCCTCGTTTGAGGAGAGCGACAGCGAGGCCCTGCAAAATATCCTGCGCCGCCTGCTGCGCTACAGGGGCGGGCAGACGGCGTTGAGCGTCTCCGAGCGCTGGTTCCTGCCGGAGGCGCAGGCCCTGGCCCTGCTGCAATCCCTGCGTGACGCACAGAATGCAGTTGAGATCGAGGGCGTGTTCTACCACGCGCAGAATGTTGAGCGCGCCCGCTTCGCCTACCGCGCCGCCCGCCGCAGCGAGATCGAGACCCTGCCCGGCGGGCTCTACGCGCAGGTGCTGGCCGCGCGGATACGCCCCGCCGCCCCCGCCGCCGAGCAGCTCGAACGCGCCCTGGCATTCCTCGCGGGCCGGGAGTTCCCCGCCGCCCAGTGGGAGAGCCTGCTCCTGCCCGCGCGCGTGGCCGGTTACCATCCGGGCCTGCTGGATACCCTGCTGGCCCAGGGCTCATATTGCTGGCGGCTGCACTCTGGCGAGCGCCAGAGAGAGAAGAACCTGGCTTTTTTCCCAAGAGCAGAGCTGCAAAACCGGCCCGAGGAGCCCTCCGGGGATTTGCCTGAAGATCAGCGTAAAATCTTCGATACCCTGCGGGCCCGGGGCGCGTGTTTCGCCCACAGCCTGCCCCGGAGCGACCCCGCCTCCCAGACGCAGGCCCTGCTGGATTTGACCAGGCAGGGCTTGGTGACGACGGACTCCTTCGCGCCCGTGCGCTATCTTATTCACGAGAAAGAAATCGACGCCCAGCCCGCGAAGCGCAGGACCTCCGCCCGCGTGAATCTAAAGCTCGCCGGGCGCTGGGAGGCCCTGTGCCCGCCCGCCCCGCAGGGCCTTCCCATGCAGATCGACGCCGCGTTCGACCACTGGACCCTTCTCTGCCGCGAGACCGCCCGGGAGGCCGGGCTGCCCTGGGCGCAGGCGCTTACCCTGCTGCGCACCATGGAGTGGCAGGGCACGGTACGGCGGGGCTACTTCCTGCAGGGCTTTGGTGGGGCGCAGTTTGCGCGGGCGGGGGAACTCACGGCCTTCATGGCCTCCCTGCACGGCGCGAAAAAAAATACGGAAATCCACTGGATTTCCGCCGCCGACCCCGCGCAGATCATCGGACGCCTGCTTCCCCACGACCCCGCCCGCTCCTTCACCTGCGTGGCCGGTACCTTCGTGGGCATTTACCAGGGCGAGATCGCCGCCCTGGCAGAGCGCAGCGGCGCGGCCTTCACCTGCTTCGAGCCCGCCCTGCTGCGCCCCTGCCTGGAGTCCTACGTGCGCGCGTTCAAAACCGGGCGGGTCTACCCCGGCCGCCGCAAGCTCCAGCTTGCCGAATTCTCCCCGGAAACCGCCGAGTGGCTGCCCATCGTAGGCTTCCGCCGGGAGATGCAATACTGGATTTTGGACAACAGACGTTAGCCCCGCCCCACCGCCTGGGACATCAGCGCTGTCCAGGTGGCGCAGCCCACTATGCCGTCCGCTGTCAGCCGGTTGAGGGCCTGGAAAACGCGCACCCGCGCGCCCGTCAGCGGGCCGAAGACGCCGTCTATGCTCAATTCGGCGCGGCCCACGACGTTCAGGGCGTCCTGTAAAACGCATACATAGACCCCTATGCAGCCCTGCCGCACCATGGGGTAGCCTGCGGCGCAGGCGGGGGGGCCCAGGCGGCGGTCGAAGTGCACCCAGGTAACAATTCAAAGTGGAAGCGGAGGCTAAAATTCTTGATATACAAGGTTCTTGTCCACCGCTTATCTGACAGGATATACGTCAACAAGGACAAGTCGGCCAAAGTCGAGTTTAGCTTCGATGACCAGTATATGCGGGTGATGGGAAATTCTCCCATCTCACAGAGTATTATCTCCCCGTTGACCCAAAGCCCCCCGCGCCCCTGACTGTATCTTCAAGGGCCTCGGCCCACTCGTAATCCACCCGCAGGAAGGGCGTGACGACAAACTGTGCGATGCGCTCGCCCGGCGCGATTTCCTGCGCCATGCCGGAGTGATTGTGCAGGGCCACCATCACCTCGCCACGGTAGTCGGCGTCCACCACGCCGACTTTGTTGGCCGGGGCCAGGCCGCGCTTGGCCGCCAAGCCGCTGCGGGCATAGATCAATCCCGCGTAGCCCATGGGGACTTCCACGGCGAGGCCCGTGGGCACGAGCCTGGTCTCGCCCGGCTGAAATGCCCAAGGCTCCTCAATACAGGCGCAGAGATCCGCCCCGGCGGCGAAATCCGAGCCGTAAGCGGGCAGGGCCGCGTTTGCACGCAGGGCTTTGACGCGCAAGGGTGTTGATGCCATGGTGATGTCTCCCATCAGCAAATCTGTAGGACTGCATTCATGCCGCCCGTTATTCATCCGCCGGAACCGCCTTCCCCGCCCGCAGCGACTCCCGGCACAGCAGGATGCGCTGGTTTTCGCTCCCCCGGAAGCGCACCTGTAAGCTCTTGCGCGCCAGCACGAAACGGCCGTCCACCAGAATATCGATTTTTTCCAGCAGGCGGCGCAGAACGGGATCGCGTTCGCTCTCCGGCAAGAGCTCTTTGTCGAAGTGATAGCCCGTATAGCACCAGATGTCTTTCTCGGGATACTCTCCGCGCACACGGTCTACCAAGGCCAAGACTGAATCGCGGTTGCGCGGGTGCAGCGGCTCGCCGCCCAGCAGCGTCAGGCCCCGGATGTGCCCGGGCCGCAGGGCCTCCAGCACGCGCCGCTCCACCTCATCGGTGTAGGGCTCGCCGAAGCTGAACTGCCAGGCCTCGGGGTTGAAGCAGCCCGGGCAGGCGTGCTCGCAGCCGCTGACGAACAGCGATACGCGCACGCCCACCCCGTCGGCGACGTCATATGGCTTTAAATTTGAATAGTTCATTGCATATCTTTCAAATTTATTTCTGCATTCTGCATTCTTATCTCACGTTCATCTCGCCCTAATCTCGCCCAGCCCGTGAATCTGCCTGCGCACGTCCGGTTTGCCGTCGTACACGATCTTGCCCACGCCGTTGATTGTCGCGTCGAGCGTCTTCGTCGCGGTGATCTCGCAGCCGCCCGCGCCGTTGATGGTCACGTCGGCTCTCTCGGCGGCAAGGCCGAAGCCGCTGATATTCGCCGCGCCGTTGATGGTCATGTCGGCCCTCTCCGCCGTGCCCGTGAAGGCGACATTGCTCGCCCCGTTGACCCTTACCCGCAGGGAAACCAGCGCGCCGAAGGCGAAATCCCCGTTGCACGCGCCGTTCACGTCCACGTCGCAGGCCGTCACGCCGGGGCAGTCGTAGGTGAATTTCCACGCGCCGTTGAGCTCCAGCCTGTGGATCGGGGCCCCCACGGCGATGGTCAGCCTCGTGGGCGTAAAGACGTCGCGCGAGAGATCGATTACGATCTCGCCGAGCAGCTCATCGATTTCGACCTTGGCGCGCGCGGCGATATTGCTGTCGGTGGTCAGCACCACCTCGGGGGCCAAGCTCTCGGCGATGTCCAGCCGGATATCGCCCTCGCTTGCGCCCCGCAGCGATACGCCCAGGATACGCAGCGCGTAGCCGCGTTCATTCTCCGGGATGGCCGTCCTGTCCGTGACCACGTGGCCGTCGCCCCGCACCAGCTGCCCGCCCGGCTGCAGGACACTCTCGCGCAGGGTGGGCAAGGACGCCGCGGGTTTTAAATTACATGCCGCCAGCGGCAAAATCGCTAGCGCAGCCACTGCCAGGGTCAACCAACGCCTGATTTTCATGATAGTTCCCCTATTTCTAATGCGTTTACTCATATAACGGATCGTCTGGGGCGATTGCTTCAATATCGGCCTTCGGCGGGGGGGAAAGCGCAAGGGTGTCGGTAACGGCAGGGGCCTTGCCCTCCGACGTCCTGCCCGGCGACGCCCGGCTGGTTGCCCGGGAAAACAAGTAGCACCCATGCGAACGTGACGGATATGATTTTTACGAGCAATTGCATGGTTCACCCCCGGCAGGGCGGCTGCCACAGCTGCCCGCAGACACCCAAATGATGCGTGTCTTTATACGCTGGCGGCATGAATGCCGCCCCTACAGATTTCTTGTTTGTTTATCTCGGCTTGACGCGGCCCAGGCCCTGGACGTCCTGGTAGACCTCCTTCGGGTTCCCGCCGTAGGTGATGGTGCCGCTGCCCTCGACGGAGGCCTTCAGGTTCTGCTCGGCGGTGATCTCGCAGCTGCCCAGGCCGCTGATGATCACCTCGGCGTCCTGCGCCACGAGGTCGAAGGCGGAGACGCTCGAGCCCCCGTCGAGCCGCAGGACGGCGCGCTGCGCCGTGCCGCGCACGGCGACCCTGCCCAGCCCCTCCAGGGTCATGTCCAGGCTGTCCATCTCCCCGAGGGTGAAATCGCCGTTTACCGAGCCGTCGGCCCGCAGCTTGCAGTCCCGCACGCCCGTGCTGTCGATTTTGAACTTGCCCAGCCCGCTGAGGTTCATGTCCAGGCGGTCCATCTCCCCGAGGGCGAAATCGCCGCTGACCGCGCCGTCGGAAATCAGCCTGCAGTCCCGCACGCCCGTACTGTTGAGATTGACCATGCCCAGCCCGCTCAGGTCCATGTCCAGGCGGTCCACCGCCCCGAGGGTGAAATCGCCGTTGACCGAGCCGTCGGTCTTCAGCCTGCACTCCCGCACGTCCTTGCCGGTGACATTGACCTTGCCCAGCCCCTCGAAGCGCATGTTCAGGCGGTCCATCTCCCCGAAGGCGAAATCGCCCTTGGCCGCGCCGTCCAGCACAAGCCTGCCGTCCCGCACGCTCGGGCAGCTGTAGCGCACTTCCCACAGGCCGTCCACGTCGAGGTCCCGCACGGGTGCGCCCACGGTGAGGGTCAGCCGCGTGGGGGTGAAGACCGTGTTGCGCGGCGCGCTGAAGGTGATCGTGCCCGCCCTGTATTCCAGCCGCAGGCGCGCCGAGATGTTGTTGTCGGTCTCCAGTACCGCCTTGCGGCCCAGGCCCTCGTCCACGATGAGGAGGAATTCGCCGAAGTTCTGCACGGAAATCCCGCCCACGCGCAGCGCGGCCTCGCCCTCCGGCAGCCCAAGCTCGCGCGTGACGACCACGCCGCTGCCCCGCACGGTCTCCCGCAGCGGCGCAGGTCCGCAGCCGACAAGGCCAAGCGCCAGGCACAGCGCCAAAACAAGAGCGAACCAACGGATGTGTTTCATGATGAATACCCCTTTTCTCTGTTGATACTTATGAAACGGGGCGGTGGGGGGAAATGCTTCATACTATACCCGTTCTAAAAGAGCCCCTGCTGTGCCTCTTCCGCCGATAACGGTCAGCCGCTCCGCACGGCCCCTATGGCCTTTTGGGCCGTAAGGAAGCCTTCCTCACCCGCCCGAGGCGGGGAGCTCCTCCCACGGGGAGGAGCTTTGGGGTTTGACCGAAAGCAAGCTCTGCAAGCACGAACTTGTAAAACCGATGGCGTGTTTCATCTAATCCCCCAGGCTCCTCCCCGTGGGAGGAGCTGTCGCCTCGGGCGACTGAGGAAGGCATCCGCGGAGCGGCTGACCGCTATGCCTCACAGATGCAGCACCCGCGCCTTGATCTCCTTGGTCTTGCCCACATTCCAGAAGTTCTCGCCGAGATAGCCGCAGGTGCGGCGGGTGACGTTCATCTTGGCGTGGTCTTTATTGTGGCACTGGGGGCACTCCCACTCGAATTTTTCGTTGACCTCTATCTCGCCGTCGAAGCCGCACACATGGCAGTAGTCGCTCTTGGTGTTGAACTCGGCGTACTGGATGTTGTCGTAAATAAAACGTACTACATCTTCAAGGGCGTCCAGATTGTGGCGCATGTTGGGGATTTCAACATAAGAGATCGCGCCGGAGGAGCTGATGGTCTGGAACTGGCTCTCGAAGCGGAATTTGGTGAAGGCGTCGATGTTTTCGCGGACGTCCACATGATAGGAGTTGGTGTAGTAGCCCTTGTCGGTGACGTCCTCAATGGTGCCGAAGCGCTCCTTGTCAATCCGCGCGAAGCGATAGCATAAGCTCTCCGCCGGCGTGCCGTAGAGCCCGAACGCGATGGTGGTCTGCTGCTTCCACTTATCGGCCGCCGCGCGCATACGCCTCATGATCTCCACGGCGAAGGCCTCGCCCGCGGGGTCGGTGTGGCTCACGCCCTTCATGAGCCGGGTGACCTCGTACAGGCCGATGTAGCCCAGGGAGATTGTGCTGTAGCCATTGAGCAAATACTTGTCGATGACCTCGCCCTTCTCCAGCCGGGCGATGGCGCCGTACTGCCAGTGAACGGGGGAGACGTCGCTCTTGGTGCCCTTCAGGGTGTTGTGGCGGATCATCAGGGCCTCGAAGCACAGCTCCAGGCGCTCGTCGAGCAGCTTCCAGAAGGCCTCCTCGCCCTTATCGCGGCACAGGATGCCGATCTGGGGCAGGTTGAGGCTCACCACGCCCTGGTTGAAGCGCCCTTCAAAACGAAATTCGCCGTCGACGTCCCGCCAGGGGTTGAGGAAGCTGCGGCAGCCCATGCAGCTGTAGACGTTGCCCTCGTAGTTCTCGCGCATCTTTTTCGCCGAAATATAATCCGGGTAGAGCCGCTTGGCCGAGCACTGGACGGCCAGCTTCGTGAGGTAGTCGTACTTCCCGCCCTTGAGGCAATTGTGTTCGTCCAGCACGTAGATGAGCTTGGGGAAGGCAGGGGTGACGAACACGCCCTTCTCGTTCTTGATGCCCTCCAGGCGCTGGCGGATGACCTCCTCGACGATCAGCGCGTTCTCCTCCACATAGGGGTCGTCCTCGCGCAGGTTCATGAACACGGTGACGAAGGGGCTCTGGCCGTTGGTGGTCATGAGGGTGTTGATCTGATACTGTATGGTCTGCACGCCGGAGCGCAGCTCGCTGCGCAGCAGGCTGTTCACCACGGCCTCCCGGGCCTCCTCGGTGATGCCGTCCCCGGCCTCCCGGGCGATCTGCCCGCTGTATTTATCATAGCTGCGGCGCAGGTATTTGCCGAGGTGGCTGATGTCCACGCTCTGCCCGCCGTACTGGTTGCTGGCCACCGAGGCGATGATCTGCGTCATCACCGTGCAGGCCACCTGGAAGCTCTTCGGGCTCTCGATGAGCTTGCCGTTCATCACCGTGCCGTTGTCGAGCATATCGCCGATGTTGATCAGGCAGCAGTTGAAGATGGGCTGGATGAAATAGTCGCTGTCGTGGAAATGGATCGCGGCCTCGTCGTGGGCCTTGGAGATTTTCTCGGGCAGAAGAATCCTGCGGGTCAAATCGCGCGAGACCTCGCCCGCGATCAGATCGCGCTGCGTGGCCGCCGTCACGGCGTTCTTGTTGGAGTTCTCCTCCATCACGTCCTTGTTCTGGCGGCGGATGAGGCTGAGGATGCTGTCGTCCGTGGTGTTGGCCTTGCGCACCAGGGCGCGCGTGTAGCGATAAATAATATACGCCTTGGCCAGCACGTATTTGCCCAGCTCCATGAGCTTCTGCTCCACCACGTCCTGGATGTCCTCCACCAGGATGCGGTCTTTCTTGCGGGTCTCTATGCTGTGCACGATCGCCTCAATCTGGGCGGTGTCCACGCGGTGCTCCGCGTCCACCGCCTCGTTGGCCTTCTGAATGGCCGTGATAATCTTGCTGCGGTCGAAATCCGCCGAGGCGCCGTCGCGCTTGATGACCTTCATGCCGATTCACTCTCTTCCTTCCATAAAATCATCCCAAACTCAAAAGACATGCCGCTTACGCTCTGCCACTCATCATAGCACATCCGGGCAAATAAATCAATAGGCGAAATGCACAAAATATAGATATTTTTTTGTCTATACCAACATGCCGCCACAAGATGTTGTTTCCATTTTTTGCACCGGGGCCGCAAAAAGCCCCCCTCGCAAGCGAGGGGGGGCCGAAGGCCGGGGGGTGCATTCACTCAGAACCACATCCAGATGAAGCCGAAGCCCAGGAAGAACAATATCCAGTTGAGGAAATTCGCCTCATAGCGGGTGCTGAAGATGGTTTTCACGCCCGTGGCGGGGATGGTCTGCGTCTCGACATACCCGCACACCGAGCACGTCCTGTGCTGGCTGCCGGTTTCGGTCGCGGTGGCCGCCTTGTCCACAGTCCAGCTGCCCGGAGTGTGGGCCGCTTCGCCGTCCTTCTCGCCGCAGGCGCATTCCTTCCAGTGCCCGGCGGCGTCCTTTTGCCAGGCCATGCCATAGTCATGCGTATGAGGTGTGGGCACCGTGAGCTGCTTATACGCGCTGGCGAAGTCGGTCTGGTTGTCGCCGTTGGCTTCCTCGATGAAAATCTGCACGGTGTCGGTCGCCAGGAAGTCGCCGGGCAGGGTGACAGAAGCCGTGCCGCTGGCGGCTGTGGATGCCAGCAACTTGCCGTAATATTTCACCGCGCCGCCGCTGCCCAGCACCACCGCCGAGAGGGTCTTCCCCGCCGTCGCGCCGGAATAGCTGAAGCTCACCGTGTCCCCGCTGCGGCTGTTCGTTGTCACGCCGCCCAGGGCCAGCGAGGCGTCCTGCATCGTGAATTTCAAAGCCGCGCCGGCCGGTTGCGCCGGCACAAGGCCGCCGCCCGGGGCGGCGGAAGATTTTGCGCTCGCTCCGCTCGCGTCGGATGCAAAGAGGACAGATGACAGATTGAGCCGCAAAGCAGGGCGGACGCCGCCTGCCTCGCGGAAGGTAGTGTAACCAGGGAGGTAGACATAGCCGTCATCGCCGACACCCGCAGCACGGTCCTGATAATTGCCGGGCGACCGGAGCCACCACCACGACCCGTATTGCCGCACCGTGGCGTTGACCGCCGTGGCCTCTCCGGCGCTCAGCGGCCAGAATTTCGCGCCCGTGACGGCAGGCCCGGCGACCTTGTCGGGGTCATAACCGGTCGTGTTCGGGCTTGAATAGAGCCCGCTGCCGCCCGCGAGGTCACGCGCGGCCACCAGCGCCTGCTCTTTTGCAGGTAGAGTGCCGTATGCGCCTTCCATTGCTGTTTTCAAATCAGAACCGGAATACTCGTTGCTGTAGGGAGAGTTTACCTTAAAGTAATTAGGATTGCCGTAGCTTTCGCCGTTTGCCAGCAGCAGCGTGAGCTTGCCGCTTTCGCTTGCCACGCCGCTGCCGTTGTAGCCAATGACCGCCCATTGTTTGCCGCCGAAGCCGATGAGGGTGGGCGACGCTGTGTTCACCGTGAAGGTCGGGACGCCCGCCGCGATGCCCACTGCGGCGCTGGCCGTAATGGGTGCGACGGCAATCACCCCGGCCATCATGAGCAGCGCGAGCAATACGGAAAACAATTTTTTCATTGCGAATCTTCCTTTCATATTTAGGATAGGCTCATTATAAACCCGGCAAGGCGGGATGTCAAGAAAAATATGGGGGCGTCATCCCCCGCCCGGCTTCGCCTGCCGCACGTCGGTGCCGAAAAAGCGCAGCACCGTGTAGCTCCCCATGATGCGCGAGGTCACGCGCTCGCCGTACTCGCCATTCAATTGGGCTGTATTGAAGTTCGTGCTGATGATCACGGGCTTCGAGGCCATCATGCGGGTGTTGACGATGTTGTAGACGCACGAGCGCGTGAATTCCGTGGCGTGCTCCGCGCCCAGGTCGTCCAGGATGAGCAGGCCGCACTCCAGCAGGGCGCGCTCGGTCTCGTCGCTCTGCTCGCCGAAGCGGGCGAAGCGCTCGCGGTAGAGGCGGGTCAGCAGGTTCTGCGCCGAGCCGTAGATTACGGTGTGGCCCTGTTCCAGCACCGCCCCGGCGACGGCCAGGGAGAGGTGCGTTTTCCCCACGCCCGTGGGGCCCGTGAACAGCAGGCTTTTGGCCTGGGGCGCGAAGCTTGCGGCATATTTGGCGCAGTAGTCCAGCACGCCGCGCATGTTTTCCCGGGGGACTACCCCGGTGGCGGGGTCGGGCTGGGCGGCGTAGCAGTCCAGGCTGAATGAGCCAAAGGTGCAGCGCTCCAGGGGGGTATCCATGCTCAGCTCCCGGTAGGCGAGCGTGCGCAGCAGTTCGGTGAAGCAAGCGCAGCGCAGCCCGCGCACGAAGCCCGTGTCGCGGCAGGCAGGGCAAGCATATTGCGCCCGGAGATCGTCAGGCGCGTATCCATTCGCGCGCAAAAGCCCGGCCTGCTCGGCCTGGGCCGAAATGTTCTGTTTTTCAAGCAGGGCGATGTATTGCGCCGCGTCCCGCCCCGCGCCGATGGCGCCCACCGCCGCCGCGCCGCTCCCGGCGATCTCCCGCTCCAGCGCCGCCAGGGCGGGGATTTTTTCGTATATCTCCCGCCTGCGCTGCTGCAGCGCATTTTCGGCCCGGGCGCGCCGCTGCTCCAGGATGCGCTCGGCCCGGCGCAGCTTTTCCGCTGTGGTTTTCATAGTGTGACGAATTCCTCCCAGGCCTCGGCGTAGAAGCGGTGCCCCTCGCCGCCAACATACAATTTACAGGCCTCCGGCGCGCCGGCGGCAGCATAATAGCTTTGAATGAGTTTAAAAGTCTCTCTTGTCGCAGCTATTGGGAAAATGCGATCGGTCAGCCCGGCGACAACAACCAATGGCCGCGGCGCGATGAGGCCAGCCAAATCACCAATGTCGAACCACTGGCGTATACCCGGCACGTAGTTGCAGATGCAGTGGGCGATGGGCGCGATGGAGCCGTCGAAGCCGCACACGGCGCAGGAGGGCATGGCCTTGGCGATGCGGGGCTCCAGGGCGGCGGCGTACCAGGTGGCGGTGCCCCCGCCGGAGTTGCCCATGCAGCAGTATTGCGCGCCGGGGCTGAAGTGCGCCTCGGCCGCGTCTATGGCCCGCATGACGTCCCACACGCGCCCGGCCAGGGTGGTGCGGCCCAGCAGCAGGGCCGCCATGGAGGCCTGCCCGCAGTTGGTGCCGCCCTCGGGCCTGCCGCCCTGCTCGCCGAAGCAGCGCTGCTCGATCACCAGGGCGGCGTGGCCGTGATCGATGCTGTGCCGCACGAAATCGCGGTCGCCGCCGATCTCGTCCCCGGGGTACTTCGCCTCCCCCAGGGAGATGTGCATGCCCGTGCTGTGCCCCTGCAGGCAGATCATCACCTTGGAGGCGTCGCCGCCCTTCGGCAGGCTAAAGTACCCCGGCACGCGGAAGCCGGGCTCGCTCTGGAAGGTGAAGCGCGTGCGCGTGCAGCCGTCCTTCTCCCCGGTCTCCTCGATTTGGACGTCCGGCGCGCAGGGCATGACCTTATCCATGCCCAGCAGCTCCCGGAGCCTCTGCCGGGCAAGGGCGCGCCATTTCTCCAGGGGCTGGCCCTCCCGCAGGCGCAGTAGGGGTTCGGTTTTTGCCAATTGCGAAAGATAGAGTTCATGGGGCGTCATAGTGCAATCCTCCTGTAGGGGCGGCATTTCTTGCCGCCCGAATTGATATTTTTTGCCATGCGGGCGGCAAGAATGCCGCCTTTTCATAGGCGGGCGGCAAGAATGCGCCCCTACAGCCTCTACGAGTTTTCAAATACCGGCACCTGCAGCGTGCTGCGCTCGAAGGCCTCCAGGTCGAACGATGGGCCGTAGCCGGTTGCGCCCGCTCCCTTGACGGATTTTTTCGCTGCGGTTTTCTCCGGCGCGGCCCTTTCCGCCCGGAAGCGCTCCTTGGCGGCGATTGCCTCCGCAGGGGACTTGACGCCCTGCCTGTGCCACTCCTCCAGCACTTTGTTCATGTAGGAGAAGCTCAGCTTGCCGGTATGCTCGGCCATCTCCTCGTAGGCGGCGAAGACCATGTCCGTGCCGAAGCCCATGGCCCGCCAGCGGCGCAGGTGCTCGCCCTGGGCGGCGGTGGGCCTCGGCGCGTGGAGCCCCGCCAAGCGGCGCAGCTCGTTCCATAGGGTCAGGTTTTCTTTCAAGGCGGCGATCTCCTCGCCCGCCTTCTCAATGGTGTCGATCTCCCGGCGGCCCCAATCGCGCCCAACCGTCTCTATGTAGCCTGTATTGGTCTTCCCGGCCTCGGCGCAGCACTGCAACAACATATATATCACTTCCACGGGCAGGCCGTCGGTGTCGTGCAGCATGAGCAGCGCGCAGCGGCCCTCGTAGCCTATGGTGCGCCCCATGATCCTGTCCGCCTCCCGGAAGAGCCTGTGCAGGTCCTGGTTCTCCTCCACGCGGGTGAGGATCTGGTTTGCCGTGGGCCGGGCAGGCGGCAGTTCAACAATCTCTGGCACAGCCTGTGCCATCGGCAGCGCAGGCGCTTTGACTTCAGCCTCATTGCGCATTGTCAATTGTGCATTGTCAATTGAAACAAGCCCCCTGTCGACCCAGAACTGGAGGGCGTCCATCAGATCGCCCTCGGGGCGGCCCAGCCAGTGGGCGAGGGCCTGGAGGCCCTCGGCCTCCCCGTGGCGCAGTATCCACAGCAGCACCTTCAGCTGCGTCTCCCTGGCGAGCTTCAGGTGCTCGTCCACCAGGCTTTCCGGCACGGCGAACATGCCCGGCAGCGCCGATTTATAGCTCATTGGCATCCCCCGATTCCATCGTCTGGCTCCTATTATATCACAGGCAAAGCAAAAATGAAATGGGAAAAATCATAAAATATAAAAATAGCCGCAAAAGTCCTTGAAATCCCCCCGCGCATGGTGTATAATAGGATGGACAGATTTTGTACCCATCGGAGGTGAAACCTTGAACGACTCCACCATACAGTTCTCCATCCAGCAAAAGCCGATGAATGAGATGCGCCTGATCCTGCGCCAGGTGTACCAGGCCCTCGACGAGAAGGGCTACCCCCCCGTGGGCCAGATCGTCGGCTACCTCCTCTCGGAGGACCCGACGTACATCACCACCCACAACAACGCCCGCAGCCTCGTGCGCCGCATCGACCGCTACGAGCTGCTCCAGGCGCTGGTGCAGGAGTATATCGACAACGACAGCGCGGACACAAATGCCGATGCGCAATAATGAAGCTGCGCATGAGCACAATGCAGAAAGACGAGGCCTGACTATGCCCGAAACCAAGACGAAGCCCGCCGCCGGGAGCGCCGCCGAGCCCAAAAATACCGAAGCGGCAGCCGAGGCGAAAAACCCCTTCTGGATCTACAAGGGACACCCCCTGGTGCGCTGCGGCGACACGATCTACTACGGTTCCCTGGCCGACCCCTTCGTGGTGGTGCTGAAAATCGCGACCACCAAGGAGGTGAAGGGGATGCAGGTATCCGACAAGGTGAACGTGTACCTGATGAACACCGACCCCGACCTCAACCCCCTGGAGAGCGTGCAGCAGCGCTGCGAGCGCCGGGGCCTCTACAACGCCATCGACATCGCCTCCATCTGGCTGGAGCGCGCGCTGAAGAAGGCGGCGTAACTTCACATGCATCCCCTCCGGGCGGAGGGGATTATTTATCAGAAAGAGGGTATCATCATGAAAACACGCAAGCTCCTGTCCGCCCTGCTGGCGCTGCTCCTTGCGCTGGCGCTGCTCCCGGCCGCGGGAGCGACGCAAAAGGATAATTTGGTGTCCCTGGAGGTCTTCTCTCAAAGCGGGCTGATAGAGACGGTGCAGGTCTCTGAAGTGTTATTCCATGATGCGCCCGCCTCATGGCTCTGGGCTGCGCCGCCAAGATTTGAAGTCGTCAAGATTATCGATAACGGCCCCGATTCGGAGAACATTGTGCTGACCATCATGGGCGACGGCTTCACGGCAGCGGAGCAGGCTCTATTCATCACGAAGGCAACGGAGCTCTGCGGCTACCTGCTCGGCAAGCACCCGTTCAGTTCGTTCCAGGATGTGTTCAACGTGTATGCCATCAAAGTGATCTCAAACCAGTCCGGGGCGGCTGAAAACCTTGGGGATACTGTCGACAATTACTTCGGCAGCAAATTTTATTTCGACGGCAAGACCGAACGGCTGCTATACACCCCCTACACCTCCCGGGTCACCGAGCTCCTCAATCACTACACGCCGCTGTACGACATGGCCGCTCTTCTAGTCAACAGCACAAAATACGGCGGCGCGGGCGGCAGCATCAGCGTGATATCCAGCCATGAAACCGCAACCGAAACTCTGGTGCACGAGTTGGGGCATTCGGTCGGCAACCTTGCCGATGAATATTGGTGGGTTGGGCGCGAGGCGCCAAACATGACAAAAAACAACAATCCGGCAACCATCAAATGGAGGCACTGGCTGAATGTTGAAGATGTGGGCATCTATGCGTTTGCGGAGGACGAAGACCCAAACTGGTACCGTCCGCATGAATACTGTACAATGAGGTACTTGTACCAGCCTTTCTGCGGGGTCTGCGCCACGGAGCTGACCCGCGTGATGGCGGATATGTCTCACGAGGCGTTCCATGGGTGCAGCGGCCTGATAAACGCGATACTTCCAGGCGGCACGGCCCGCATTGGCGACTACATGTTTTACGGATGCGAGAGCCTTTCTACCGTAACAATCCCAGCCAGTGTGGCAAGTATCGGACGCTACGCCTTTCTTCGCTGCACCAATATTTCCGGCATATTTGACTATGCCACCGTGCCGCAGGACATCACCGGCAACGATATATTTTACGGCATTGACCGGTCGAAAATCACATTGAGCGTACCGGAGGAAACCGAAGCTGCTTATTTAACAGCGGGTTGGACTGGCTTTAAGGCGATTACTTTTATAAAGCCCGTCACCGGCGTAACAATCAGCGAGACGGCAGCTACCCTCGACAATAGGATGCAACTTCAGCTGAGCGCAGCTATCGCCCCCATCGACGCCAGCAATCAAAACGTAAGCTGGGGCTCCAGCAATTCAACTGTGGCTACGGTGAGCGCGTCCGGCCTGGTAACGGCCGTGGGCAAGGGCACGGCAGCAATCACCGTCACAACTGCCGAAGGTGCAAAAACCGCAGTCTGTACGGTTACGGTTCTGGATTCCGTGAGATATATTGCGCTGTTCGGCCGTGAAACCAAATACGAGGCCAAACCGCTGAACTGGCTGCTGTTCATCTTCTTCTTCGGTTGGATATGGATGTGGTTCTAGCGCCTCACGCAGAATGAACCCCGCCCCCCGCGCATATATTTGCGCGGGGGGATGTTTATGACAATTTTAGTCCACAACACGCAGCTGGGCCGCATGGAGCGCTTCGAGCGCGAGCCGCGCGAGCCCATGCCCTTCGCCAACGAGACGATGCTGGTGGGGGAGTTCCGGGGCCGCTCGCTCTCGCAGCTGCTGTGGACCACCTCGCAGACCATGCAGTCCTGGACGGCGTTCCGGCGCCTGTGGGGCCAGGCAATCTACGCGCCGTTCATCTTCAAGCGCGTCGGCGAGGGAGGCCACGCCGACCAGAGCCAGCACTACGCGGGCACGGCCTTCGACGTGGGGCAGAACCTCGGCAGCCTCCAGCGCTCGCTCATGCGCCAGCTGGCCGAGCGCAGCGGCCTGTGGAGCTACGTGGAGCCGGCGCATCTGACGCCCACCTGGGTAGGCAGTCGAACTGGAAGTGATTTATCTAACAAAATTTGAATGAACTGGCTCTTGAAAAGTGAGTTGCACCTCTATGGTGTTGTCGTGGTTGATGATGATTTTTCGTACAAGCATACTTAGGGTCGTTCGGTCAATCTCGGGGAACTTCAAGAAGTCTTGGAGCATTTGCCTTATCTGCCCGTCGTTCGCAGTGCGTTGCGTTAATGTGCGGATTTCGTCCTCCGTTGCAATCAGCTGCTTGTTCGCACCCTCGCGCTCATCGTTGATTTGCGCCACAAACTCCTTGAACATATCCTCGGTAATCGCGCCGTTGATTTTGTCCTTGTACAGGTTCATGGCTAGATGCTTGGCTTCTTCAATCTTTGCCTGCAGTCGGCTGATTTCCTTCTTCTTCTCTCCCACCGCCTTTTCAAGCATTTCCGTGTGGGTCGAAGATAGGAGCTTGTCAGGGTCTATGTACTGCTCCGCGATGTCTCGGAGCAATGCGAGAACGTGCGCTAGAAGAACTTCTTCCTTAATCATAAGCGTTGAACATAACCCAAGCTTACGGTGTCTTTTGGCTGTCCCGCATATCAGATAGTATTTGCCCTTTTGGTGCTGGTTCATATGGGAATATGGAGCACCACAGCGTCCGCAAAATACAAAGCCTGTAAACAGGTGCACTGGCCTTTGCTCACGGGGACATGACCTCTTTGCCATTAATGCCTGCACCGCTTGAAAATCCTCTAAGGCAACGGTTGGCTCGTGGGTATTCTCTACCTTAATCCATTGGCTGGGGGGCAAGCCTACTTGCTTGTCAAGCTTATAATTTACTTTCTTGTATTTGTTCTGCGCAGTGTGGCCAATGTAGACCTCATTCTTTAAGATGACACGAACGGCGCGGTCGTTCCACACCCCAGGGAATCGCGTTTGCGTTGGACCAACTCCCGAATATTGCGATGGTGTGGGGATACCCTCTTGGGTCAACTGAGTTGCTATAGCTTGTAGCGGTACGCCTGCAAGATATTTTTCGAATATCCTTTTGACGTAACCCGATGACACGGGGTCTGGAAGTAGGTGCCCTTTTTGCGCAGGGTCTTTCTGGTATCCAAACGGTGCGCTTGTGCCTAGATAGGAGCCCGCGATTTGCTTGGTTTTCAAGGCTGTGCGGACTTTCTTGGAAATGTCCTTTGCATACATGTCGTTGAACACGGACTTAAAAGGAATAAAGTCATTACTGCTTGCTTCCTCGAAGGTGTCGAAGCCGTCATTGACCGCGATGTAGCGAACATTCTTGCTGGGAAAATAATTTTCTAGGTAGTAGCCCGTTTGAATGTAATCCCTGCCAAGTCTTGAAAGGTCTTTGGTGATAACCATGTTGACCTTCCCCGCTTCAATGTCCGCTATCATGCGTTTGAAGTCCTTGCGTGCAAAAGTAGTTCCGCTGATACCGTCATCAACATACTTGTCTACCAATGTCCAGCCGTTTTGCAAGATGATTTGTTCCAAGAATTCCACTTGATTTTGAATACTCTCGGATACGTCTTTTTTTCCCTTTTCATCATCTTCTTTATCGTCCTCGCGTGAAAGCCTCGCATACAAGGCAACACGGAAATTTTTAGTCCCGCTATCGTAAAAATAGTGTTTATATGGAGTAATCAATGCTGTGCCTCCTCTTACTCGCAGATTTACAAACAACTATTTGTCCTGTGCTTCATATTGTACTACTTCACCCTGTGGGCTGTCAAGCTGTAATTGCTCACAGGATAGTAGCCTTTGCTTTAATACATTTAAAAAGACATCTTCTATTGAACGGCCTTTGCTGTCGTAGGTAACTATCATCTTGAATTGCTCTTTACTCTCCATAGCACCACCCCTTTGGTAATGCTTATGCGCTTTAGCGCGAAAAAGAACAAGTTTTGGCTTGTACGCTCGGCTTCGGCCTGCCGTACCGGCTCCCATCGCAGCCCTGCGGTGCAGGAAGCCTTTCATTGCCTGATTAGCACCGAACATAGGCGAACTAGCTTGTCAATTCACCCTTGATGAGCTAGTTCGCCTATGTCCGTCAACGATGAGGGCGGGATAATCACGGTCTATCGCGGTCTTCATAAAGATCGGCAGGGCAACAGTCTTGCCACCGCCTGTCGTACCGCATACGAACACGTGCTTTGCGTTGTCGGCGATACGAATTTCACGCATATAAACGTACCTTCTGGTAGTGTAATCGGCTTGATGCTCTCAGAACTTGTATTCACGGCAAAAACGTGATATAATACTGCTTGAAGTGCGCCAGTACGGTGCATGTAATATAGCTGGGTGAAACACCCAGCCCGGCAAAGCGTAGCGAGCAGCCGGTACCAAGCCTTGGAGCCGAAGCCGCGAGGTTAGGTTTAAGCGTAGGCATGGGAGCGTGAGAGCCGCAATGGGAAACCGTGAAGCGATTGAGCCCCGTAATATATAGAACGCAGAAGCCGATGTGTTTTCATGCACCGCAGGCAGCAAGAACCGGCCGCCATCGCGAGGCTGGGGAGAATCCGCCGGGGTCTGAGAGCGTGGCGAGCACGCAAGGTAGTGCATGCATACCTGGGAGGTCTGGCAGGTTCCGCGAAATCTACCCCGGCAGCCGTAGAGTAAGATACACTTGCTATCGTACGCTCAACCGAAGGCATCAAAAACGCAGCATGAAATATAATATATTCCTGCGCATCTGGAATCACTACGTGAAGGAACCGCACCTGACTAAGGACATCTGGAATTGGCAACCGAAGTTGATTTGAAGAGCCGTATGCGGGAAAACCGCACGTACGGTTCTGTGAGGGGGCCATTCAGTAATGGAGGGTTCTACTTGAAAGAATATAAGAAGCGTGAAGGGACGTACCCGAGCGACCTGACAGACACGCAATGGCTTTAGTCTAAACAATGGCGCTTTGTTTTATGAGATGTTGTTTTACGTGATGGTGGGATGGCCTGCAATTATTCTCGGGCGCTATATACGGAATTTCCAAGGTTTGTTTTGGTGATAGCTGAGTTAGCCAAGAGCAAAAAAATTTTTTGAAACCCTTGTAACGAATCCCCGGCTTCTCCGTCTAACCGATGGTAACCAAAATTAACAAGAGGAGGCACCCCCATGAAACACACAAAACGCGCGTTAGCCCTGACTATTGTTCTAGCCCTGGCGTTTGCCCTTGCATTGCCCGCAATGGCGGAGGAAGCCGAATTCGAGTCACCGATGCTTATCTTGCAAGAAAATGAACATGAGGATGGAACAGGCGAGCCGGAGAACCAGCAATCTATGTGGGATCGCATTTGGTCAATCGCCAAGTGGCCTGTTGCCGGGTTGTATGTCATCATCGCAGTGCCGTTGGCCGCGATTGCTTTCATACCGCTGTTGCTGATAGAGATCGTTTTAGTAGAGTGGCTTCATCTTTATACAACACCTGTGCCGCTTGCGATTGCGATGTTGATATATCTGCCTATGCTTTTAAATCGTATACTTGGTTGATTGCATTTATGAATTGAACAGGGAGGCTAATTATGGATATTAAGACTTGGCTACTCACGCTGCTCGGCTTGCCGTACTCCCTAACCATGGCGCTCATTATTTTGTTGATGTTTGCTCTGGGCATAAATCCTTTTAGGTGAAACGTAAAGAGGTAAACAAAATGTTCCCGTTACGCAACCTACGGGCGTGCTGCATACAATAGATTTTATAAAAACCCTTGTAACGAATCTCCGACTTCTCCGTCTAACCGATGTAAGCCCAAACAGAAGGGAGGCGATGATACGGAACCCAATTTTGAGCAGTTGTATAACACCTACTACATGCAGGTGTACTCCTTCACGATGACTCTGGCGAAAAACCGGGACGCTGCCGAAGAGATCACGCAGAAGACTTTCTTCAAAGCGATGACGGCCAAGCAGAAGCACCGGGGCGAGGCCTCGGAGCTCACCTGGCTGTGCAGCATAGCGAAGAACCTGTTCATAGACGAAACCAGGACGCAAAAGAGAATCGGCGAGTTACCCGGCGAGAGCGCTTCTGATGTTGATATCGAAAAGGCTTTCGCGGACGAAGACGAAGCTTTCAGGATCCACCGGGTGGTGCACGGCCTGGAGGAACCTTACAAGGAAGTGTTTCAATTAAGAGTGTTCGGCGAGCTGCCATTCGCGAAGATCGCGCAGCTGTTCGGCAAAACCGAGAACTGGGCCCGCGTCACCTATCACCGCGCCCGCCTTAAAATTCAAGAGAGGATGGATGAAGTATGAAATATCCCTGCGATACGGTCAAGGACCTGCTGCCGCTCTACCACGACGACGTATGCAGCGCCTCCAGCAGGCGCATTGTCGAGGAGCATCTGTCGGAATGCCCCGCCTGCAAAAAGACAATAGAAAAGCTCAATAACGAGACTTACACAGAGCAGCTGCGGGAGGAAAAAGACGCCGTCATCGGGCACTACGCCAAAAAGGCCAGGCGGAAATCGCTCCTTGCGGGCATCTGCGCCGCCTTGGGCCTGACGGTTCCGATTCTTGTCACTTTGATTGTGGATCTCGCCACATCCCGCAAGCTGGATTGGTTCTTTATCGTATTGACCGGCATTATGACCATCGCGTCGCCCGTCGTGGTTTCCCTTACGCTGAAGAAAAACAGGGCCCTTGTCTCCATGGCGGCCGCCACAGCTTGCCTTTACGCGCTGATTGCCGCCATCGGCCAATACGCAAGCGCTGCCTATTGGGTACCGGCGCTGATCATCACGAGCGTCACCGTCCTGTTTGCCTGGCTGATATTCATAACCATCAGGTATATGAAAGTGAAGGGCATGGTCAAAGCGTATGTCAGCGCCGCTTTAGCCCTGGCGATTCCGGTTGCGATTACCATGTATGTCAACTATTTCACGGCCCGGGCATTGACCTGGTCTCTCATCGTGCTGGCCGGCGTCCTGCTCCTGGGGTGCGTCCTTGCGGCCCTGTTCGCCGCCGCCAGGGTTATCATAAATAACCATAAGAAGGGGGGACGCGCATGAAAATCAAAAACACAGAGACCTTTGGGATACAGCGGAAGATCGTGGCCAACATGACCAGCGAATCCTGGGAGACCATCCCCCATGTCACTTATCTGTACGAGGCCGACATCACGGATTTCTGGGAAGAGTACAAGAGGCTCAATCAGGGCCGCCGGGGCGAGCAAAAAATCACGGTGAATACCCTGATGCTGAAGCTCATCTGCGAGGGGCTGCAGGCCGCGCCCGCCATGAACGCCCATATCGAGTTCAACCGCAGGCTTGTCCGCGGGAAGATACACACCATGGACCAGATCGACATCTCCATGCCTATGGTGCTGCCCGACGGCCGGATGATGACGATCAACCTGCGCGATTTTGGAAATAAGAACCTGTATTCACAAGCGTTTAAGCAACGTATGGAAGTGGGAGATTTTTATGACGGCCTCAGCGGAAGCGGTAGTGATTTCGTAATCCTTGCTGAGGCGGCGGGAATTGTTCAACCAGCTGAGTGTGCGCTCGACCACCCAGCGCCAAGGAAGCTTCTCCCATTCGTGAGGC
>Ga0123353_10002091_pt1 | contig 24686 bp, 23 predicted proteins | sample TergutLab28metaG_3_FD_92763 | JGI IMG/M metagenome (GOLD analysis project Ga0123353, IMG submission 92763) | Labiotermes labralis P3 segment gut microbial communities from Petit-Saut dam, French Guiana - Lab288 P3 | ecosystem: Host-associated > Arthropoda: Insects > Digestive system > Gut ... | reverse complement strand
GGCGGGGGCAGCAGTGGCGGTCGAGGCGGAAACCGTGGCGGTCAAGGTGCAAGCTGCCGAGACGACGACAAGGGGAGCCAGACAGTGAACAAGCGCGATCAAGTCCTCGCTGCCTTACGCAGTGCCGACGGCAGGCGGGTGAGCGGCGAGGCGATAGCCCAGCGCCTCGGCATTTCAAGGTCTGCAGTCTCAAAGTATGTTGCGGCGCTTCGGCAGGCGGGCTACGCGATCGACAGTCGGATAGGGGGCGGTTATCAGCTCCTTTCTGTTCCCGATCTGATGACTCCCGCAGAGGTCGCGCCGTTGTTATCAAGCGATTTCTGGACCCATGTGGAGGGGCGGGAGGAGACGGGCTCGACAAACGACGACGCCCGCACCCTTGCCGAGCAGGGCGCTTGCGAGGGAACCGTTGTGCTGGCTGCCAGGCAGACGAGAGGGCGGGGTCGTTTCAGGCGGACATGGGAGTCCCCGGCTGGCGGGATCTACTTCTCGGCGGTGCTCAGGCCAGCGGTTCCGATGAGCGATCTGGCACCACTTCCGCTGGTGATCGCCCTCGGCACAGCGCGCGGCCTCGCAAAAACCGGGGCGGAGCCTGGCCTCAAGTGGCCTAACGACATCTTGCTTTGCGGGCGCAAAGTCGCAGGCATCCTGCTTGAGGTGAGCGGGCAGCCCGACCGGATCGACTGGGTAATCGCCGGCGTGGGGATCAATGTCTTGCCGCCCGGTGGTGGCTCTGGCGGTGGCGGCAGCGGTTCTGGCAGCGACTCCGGCAGTAGCTCCGGCAGCGATTCTTGCGCTAGGGCTCTTGCGGAGCCTGCCGACAAGCCTGCCGACAGCCTCGCCGCAGGTGCCTTCCTCGCCGAGGTGGTGGACGTCCGTGTTGCCGAGGCTGCCGCCATGGTGCTCGATGAGATCGCCCGCGTTTATCGGCTATGGCAAAAAAGCGGTTTCTCTGTCCTGCGCGAGGGGTTCATCGCACTTCATGTGCTCCAGAAGCAAAACGTGGTGGTTCGCGACATCACCGGTGCGATGACCGCCGAGGGCAAGGTCTTAGGCGTGGACGAGCTTGGGAGGCTTGCGATCCGGACGCCGACAGGGAATGTGACGCATGTCTCTGCGGGGGAGGCATCGTTGCGCTGCCATCGGCATGGGCACAAGGAGCGCTAAGCCGACATCATGCTTTTGAACTTGGCAAGGATGTTGTCAGGTATCTCAACATAAAACGGTGGGCTGTCATCTACGAAAAGCAGGTTGCCGTCCATGCCATCAGATGGGGATATGACGATCAAACGGCGTGGGTCTCCATTAGTATCACGGAAAATAAATATCCCGCGCTCCGTCTCTGTCTCAATAGGCTCGTTATCGTTGTACTTGGCATTGCTGGAGTCACTCACTGGTCTTGCTGGCCGGCATCTTTTTCGTCCGTATAATCTTTATACTCGTAGGGCTTTCCTGATTCCAGGCACTTCTTTATTTTCTTGATGGCAGCGTCGGCGACAGCAGAATCGAGTGTGCCGCCTGCGATCTCATTGCCAAAAAGATTTCCAAGTATCTCTCTATACTCATCCTGGCAAAGCGTCAAATCAGCAAGGCGGTCATCCCCGAAAGCCTCGCAGTATTTATCCTGCCAGTTTTTCAAATCATCAAGACTGCTGCTCACGTAGGTCTCCTCTTAATAGTCCTGCTAAAAACGTTGCATATCCCAGGCGAAAAATATCAAGTAAGCGGGTGTTTTGCGACCCCGCAGGAATAGAATGCCTTTAGAATGTACGGCTGACAAGTATTTGGACAGCACGTGTTTGGGCAGCACAAGCTGAACAGCGTCCGTGCAACATCATTGTCAACTACATTGTTGATGGTAGTATACAATCAGGTTTACAATACGTGAAAATGCAGTGCGCAAAGCCAAAAAGCCGAAGAACCAAAGCCAAAAAAGCCCAGGACGCTTCTGGTAACCTCTCACAATTCCCGTGCATAAACAGCGAAAGCAGCCCTTGCGTGCAGCCGAGAAGACCCACAGCCCTTCTGCGGTTCCCGTGGGCAAACAGCGAAAGCAGCCATTGCGTGCAGCCTCATAGGACACAACAGATGGCCGCTGCAGCGCTCATCGTCGCGCTGTTGGCGGCATCTGCGCACATAACCATCCCGCTCGGCGTTGTGCCGGTGACCCTTCAGGTGTTCGTGGTCGTGCTGGCGACGCTCCTGCTTGTCCCCGAGTGGGCTGCGGCAGCAGTTGCGCTTTATCTGGCAATGGGGGCTCTTGGGCTTCCGGTTTTCTCGGCTGGGCAGGGGGGTCTGGGTGTGATCGCTGGGCCAACAGGGGGCTACCTTGTCGGCTTTCTGGTTGGGATTCCCGCGGGGGCGTATATGCGGGCTGTGCTTGAGAAGAGCACGCACGAGGGGGGCACGCACGAGGGGGACGCACACGATGAGAACGTGCATGAGCAGGGCGCGCACGGGCAGATTGTGCTCGAGGAACTTGTGGCCGAGGAGCGGGGGGCACCGTCTAAGAAGCGGGGGCGGGTCAGCCAGGCGGTCGCGGACTGTTTTGCGGCCGCCATAGTGATCACCTTCACGTACATCTTCGGGACCGTATGGCTCGCCGCGGTCACAGGGACGGGGATTTTAGGGGCGCTCGTGATCGGGACGCTGCCCTTTGTGCTGCCGGACATCGCCAAAGCCGCCGCCGCCGTGGCCATTGCCGCCGCCGTCCGCCGAGCGCTTGGTGTTACTCGGCGAGCCTCGGCAAAAGGACCGTAAAGACCGTCCCGCCTTCGGCGAGGTTTCTCGCGCTCAACGATCCGCCGTGTGAGACGACGATAGCGCGTGCGATGGAGAGCCCAAGCCCGGTTCCTCCCCGGCTGCGGCTGCGGCTTGCGTCAGAGCGGAAGAAGCGGTCGAACAGCCGGTCGATATCGGCATCCGGTATGCCGGGGCCGTCGTCGATCACCTCGATCACCGCGTGCCTTTCGTCTTGGGACAGCGCGATCTCGATGTGGCCGCCTTCGCCCACCACTCGGCTGGCGTTGTCGACGAGGTTGGCGACCACCTGCTGGAGGCGGTCGGTATCGCCGAGCACGACGGGAGCGGCCCCGCTGATCTCGATGCTCACGCCGCGGTCCTCCATAAGCGGCTCTAACATTGCGACGGCCCGCTCGATCACGCCTTTCACGTCAATCCGCCTGAACGGGAGCTCGCCGGTCGCGCCTTCTATGCGCTGCAGCTGGAGCAGGTCGTTTGCGAGGCGTGTAAGCCGAGATGCCTCAGTCGCTATGGTGGAGAGGAAGCGGACCTGGTCGTCAGGGCTTACGCCACCGTCGAGCAGCGTCTCGGCCGCACCCCTGATCGCCGTGAGCGGTGTGCGTAGCTCGTGGCTCACATCGGAGACGAACCGGCCCTTGCTGCGCTCCTCAGAGCTGAGCTCCTCCATCACCTCGGCGACATCCTCGGCCATTTTGTTGAACGCCTCTGCGACCATCCGGATCTCGCGTGGGCCTCCTGAAGGCGCTCTTCGGGTTCTGTTCCCTGCGGCAAAAGACGCGGCGGCGGCGGCCAGCCGCTGGAGGGGGGCGGTGTAGCGGCGGGCAATGGAGGCTGACACGGGGATGGCGATGATGCCCGCTAGCACAACGCCCGCAAGTGCCTGGGCGAAAGGCCAGTACCTTGCCCACCAAAGATCCGGCGAACCGGGCTGAATGCCCAGGTAGGCAAGGGTTGCCAGAGTCAGTCCGGCCACAACTGCGCCGCCGACTATGCCTGCGAGCATCGCCCAAAAGAGTTTGCGTCTGAGGGTGCCCTTCACCGTCGGCCCCCTAATCGGCCTTGAAGCGGTATCCGTAGCCGCGCACGGTCTCCACCTTCCCAGGGTCGATCCCCGCAGCCTCAAGCTTGTCGCGCAGCCTCTTCACGTGCGTGTCCACCGTCTTGGTCTCAACCAGGTACTCCCAGTCCCATGCCTCGCGCAGCAGCTGGTCACGTGAGAGGACCTTGCCCACATGCCGCATGAGGCAGGCGAGCAGTTCGAACTCCCGCGGGGTGAGGTCGAGTTGCTCGCCGTCGGCGGTTGTCGACTGATGCGATGCCTCGTCCAAGACGATGCCAGCAGCCTCCATACGTTCGCCCGCGCCGATCACCTCGCGCCCGGTGCCCTGCCTACGCCTCAAGAGCGCCTTGACCCGGGCGATCAGCTCGCGCACGCCAAAGGGTTTTGCCAGGTAGTCGTCGCCGCCGATCTCTAAGCCGACCACCTTGTCCAGCTCGGTGTCTCGCGCCGAGAGGAACAGGACCGGCACATCGGCGGTCGTGCCGGAGACCGCCCGTAGACGGCGGCACACCTCATAGCCGTCCATACCTGGGAGCATGACATCAAGCACCACCAGGTCGAAGTCCGCTTGCTGCGCAATCGTCAGTGCGCTGTCGCCGTCTGTTGCGACCTCGACCTCCCAGCCCTCCTTGCGCAGGTTGTAGGTCACAAACTCTGTTATCGCGGGCTCATCGTCAACGACAAGGATGCGGGTCGTGGGTTCAAGGGTGCGGGCTGTGGGCTCGTTCATGTATGCTCCGTGTGCCTTTGGAATCAGGTATCTTTAGCAACCAGGGATCTTTGGCAGTGGTGTGGCCGATGATAACACCAGACACAGGGCACCACCTTGCAGGCGTCACCAAGTTGTCACGCTTGCGCTGCAGCAGGACAGCAGCACCAGGGGCTGGCAGCGTGGCTGCAAGCGCAGTGCAGGGTGGCAGTGCGGGCAGGCAACGCCAGGACAGCAACACCAGGGCACGCAACACCAAGGGCTGGCAGCGTGGCATAATGTCAGTGTCAAAAGACCAGCTATAACCAGCTATATAAAACCAGCATAAAACCAGTGGGTGAACACAAAAGGGGCGACGGGATGCTTCTTGCCATAGATGTCGGCAACACACAAAGCGTGCTAGGGCTGTTCGAGGAAGGTCGGCTTGTCGTTAGCTGGCGGGTCTCAAGCAACCCGGCGCTCACCGGCGACGAGCTGCGTGCCAAGACAAGCGGCCTCCTTGTGCTCTCGGGTTTCTCATGGGCGGATGTCACCGATGCCATCCTTTCTTCAGTGGTTCCGCGTCTGACGCATTCGTGGGCAGATGCTGTTAAAGAGGGTGCGGGTTGCTCGGTGCTCGTTGTCGGGCCTGGCTTAAAGACCGGCATGCCGATCCGCTACGGCAACCCGCATGAGGTGGGTGCCGATCGGATCGCCAACGGCGTTGCTGCATATGATGCCTTTGGTGGGCCGGTAGTGGTGGTGGACTTTGGCACGGCCACGACCTTAGATGTCGTGTCGGTCGACGGAGCGTACTTGGGCGGGGTGATAGCGCCCGGCCTCGAGACCAGCGCCGAGGCACTGTTCTCCAAAGCGGCACGGCTGAGCAAGGTGGACATCAGCCCTCCTGCTCACGCTATCGGCACCAACACGCGGGAAAGCATCCAGGCCGGCCTGGTCCTTGGGGAGGCCGAGCGCGTTGACGGCCTTGTCCGCAGGATCCAGGCCGAGCTTGGCTGCGATGCCACGGTAGTAGCGACCGGTGGGCTCGCCTCTGTGTTAGCTCCGCTTTGTGAGACGGTCGGGCACACCGACATGGACCTCACGCTGAAGGGGCTTTGTCTGGTGCGCGAGCGCAACCGCTGATATGCGTACCTGTTTCAAAATAGATGAAGCGCGTTTACGATGAAGAGGCGCAGGTCTTGAACCAGGAGGCCATGTCCCAGGGCTCGTTTGCGCTGACCATTGCGTACCACGGCGCGCTCTTTCACGGCTTTGCGAGGCAGCCAGGGGTTGTCACGGTGCAGGACCGTCTCGAAGAAGCGCTGTTGACAGTGCTCGGACACGAGGTCGAGACCGTCTGCGCAGGCAGGACCGACGCTGGGGTTCATGCGCTCGGGCAGGTGGTGGGCTTTAGCGTGCCCGAGGCGTTTGCGGCGAGCGCGGCGGCTCGAGTGTCTGCGGTAACCGCGGTGCCCGAGCCACCCGAAGCGTTCGGGTCGCCCGAAGATGCCAGTCACCCTGGTGCGCTCGGGGGCACGTCGGCGCTGAGGCGCTCGTTGGACGCGCTTGCCGGAGAGGGGATCGTCGTCCGCAGCGTGCGGGCGACCGTGCCGGGCTTCTCGGCAAGGTTCGATGCCCTTGCGCGCGAGTACCGGTACCTCATCGTTCCCGGCCCGGCTGCTCCGCTGTTCCTGGACGCGTTCGCCTGGCATGTGCCGGCAGCCCTCGATGCGGAGGCGATGGGAGCGGCTGCGAGGGCGCTCATCGGCGAGCACGACTTCCGCAGCTTTTGCACGGCGGCCTCGGCGGAGGGCAAGAACACCGTCAGGCGGGTCGAGACGATCGAGATAACCGCCGAGCAGCACCTGGGCGAGGGCTGTCTCTCGATCCGGGTTGTCGGCAACGCGTTCCTCCACTCGATGGTCCGGGTGATCGTGGGCACGCTCGTCGAGGTCGGGTCGGGGCACCGTCCGTGCGCCTGGGTGGCCGAGGCCCTGGATGCCTGCGCACGGGAGGCCGCCGGGCCCACTGCGCCCGCAAAAGGGCTTACGCTCATCGGCGTGTGCTACCCGGATGAGGTCTGGCTCTGAGCTTGCGGCATGCTCGGGCACCGCGGATCGGGCGCGTGTTCGGGATGCGGCCCAGGCACGGTTCAAAAAACATCAGACGCAGTACGCTGCTGGCGCTCCGAGTGTATAATAACGTAGACAAAGTTGTACACACTCTGCAAAAGGGCGCAAAAATGCGACTGTTCCGCATTGGCGACAAGGTCATAAGCCGAGAAAAGCTCTTCAAGGCGCTTGAAGCGATCCTCGAGGAGCGTGAGTCCGGCGCGACCCAGGAAGAGGCGGCCCGTCAGGCCGGGGTGCAGCGCTCCTTCGTGAGCTTCCTCGAGTCCTTGGGCGAGATCCGGCGAGGCCCGCGTGTCGCGCTCGTTGCCTTTCCCGTCGCCAATGGGGCGGAGGTCCGTGAACTCGCCGAGAAGTACTCGCTCGATTTCGCGCTAGTCGTCAACCAGGCTGAGCGCGAGTCCATCGAGTCCGGCGATGCAAGCGGCATCTTCAACCAGCTGCTGGAGACGCTCGCCGCATTACGGGGCTTCGATACGGTGATCATCGTGGCGAGCGACTGGCGCGTGTCGACCGTGGAAAAGATCCTTGGCACCGAGGTGGTCGGCATCTCGCTCGGGCACACCCCGATCAGGGAGGATGTGGCTGCCGACCTTGCCGAGCTGGAACACGTCCTTTCCATAGTCATGGGCAAGGCACCAGAGCAGCCGCGTGGACGCACCGGACGAATGGGCAAAGCGATAAAAGATGTCACAGAGATCGCCGGGAGGTGGACCCAGTCAAAGAGATCGCCGGTGTAAGCATAGGATCGTCCCGACGGGACCATAGCGTCGAGATCGAGCTGGCAGGTGAGGTGTTCCGCCTCAGCCGCGAGGGTACCGACGGGGACATAGGGCGGGCTGTTGCCCGCATAGCCGAGCTGGACGGTCACGTCGACGCATTCGGGCTCGGCGGCATCGACCTTTTTTTGCACGCCGCGGGGCGCGACTACTATTTCCGGGAGGCGAGACGTTTTCGGCAAGCTGCCAAAAAGACGCCTATCCTAGACGGCTCGGGCCTTAAAGGGGCTGCCGAAGGCGATATCGTCCGGTTCATGCGCGAGGACCTCGGGCTTTCGCTTGAGGGCAAGCGTGTGCTTGTGCCCTCGGCGGTCGACCGATGGGGCATGGCGATGGCCTTTGCGGATGCCGGATGCGAGATGGTCTATGGCGACTTGCTCTGGGCTCTCGGCATTCCAAAGATGCTGCGCAGCCGCAAGTGGCTTGAGCGGGTCGTGCACGTCCTCGCCCCGGTCGCTGTGCAACTGCCGTTCAAATGGCTTTACGAGGCGGAGGCCGACGATACGACCGAGACGAAGGCGCAAAGCAAGCACGCCGACCTGTACCGTTCGGCGGATATTATCGCTGGCGACTACAAGTATGTGCGGCGCTATATGCCTGAGGAGATGTCGGGCAAGTGGGTGGTGACCAATACGACCACCGCTGCCGACGTGGGGTTTTTGCGCTCACGCGGCGTAAGCTTGTTGTTGACGACTACGCCTCGGCTCTCAGGGCGAAGTTTTGGGACCAACGTTATCGAGGCGATGCTGGTCGCTTTGGACGGTGCAGGTGGCGCGCTCACAGCCGAGCGCTACATGGAGCTGCTGCGCGAGATCGGCTTTGCGCCGGACTATCAGTGGCTTAACGCGTAACACGCGGCATATGACACGCGGCACGTAACACACGGCGCAGGTGCCCTCCGCATTCGGCGCATAACACACGCATATAACACCTGTGGTGCCTCATTAAGAAATGCCCGCGAAAGCCACGGGGGCACCTGTTCCGCACGCGACATTGGTGCTAATATCTAAGCGTTCAGGCAAGCAGGGTTGCGATGCGTGCTTTCTCGCTCGCGTGACGCTTCCCCTTATGTCGAAGCGGCGAGTGCCGCATGTGAGGAGTTGTCATGAATAAGCGTGCCCGTATGCGGCTTATCGGTGTCACCGTTATTATCCTGATCGTCGTGGTGGCCATCTTCCTTGGCAGTGGAGGCACAGGTGCTGCTTACTACAAAACCGTCGAGGAGGTGTACTCGGACAGCTCTTTGGTCGGGGAGCGTGTCAAGGTCGGCGGTGTGGTGGTTGCCGGCTCGTGGGATCGCCAGTCAAACCCGATGCGGTTCTCTATCCGTGACGAGAAAGACGAGGGGGACACGGGCCCTGCGATCAAGGTCGTTTACGACAAGGGTGTGCCTGCAACGTTTGGCGATGGGGTGGGTGCTATCGTCACCGGCAAGCTCGGCGAGGGTCACGTTATCACTGCCGATGACCTTCTCACCAAATGTCCCTCGAAATACGAGTCTGCAGAGGGCGCGATGCCCCTTGACGACCTGGAGCGCAATGGCCAGTCGATGATCGGAAAGCACGTGAAAGTCACAGCCTTCATCAAGGCTGGCTCGGTCAAGCCGCCAGGCGGTGATGCTCGGTTCATTGCGACGGCGAAGTCAGACGGCGGCTTTGAAGTGCCGGTGGCTTTTGAGAACGCTCTCCCAGATGGGTTGAAAGACGGCGTTCAAGTCATTTTGACCGGTGCGTTTGAGTCCGACGGGGTGTTTGTCGCAACAGATGTCGCACTGTCCAAATAATGTGCGGGTGAACGGGAGATCAGTATGTTTTTTGGGAAGTTGGCACTCTGGCTTGGACTGATCACGGCGCTTGTCGCCATATGCGCGCTCTGGTGGGGGCACTATCTTGGCCGAAAGGATGGTGAAGCTGCTACCAACCTCGGCTATTATGCGACCTTTGCCAGCTTCATATCCTTCACGCTTTCGGTGCTTACACTGGTTGCGGCGTTTTTTGGCAACAACTACAAGCTTCTTTACGTTGCCGAGAACCGCTCGACGGATGTCTCAAGCCTAGCCTGGCTGTATAAGCTTGCCGGCGTATGGGCGGGGCGTGAGGGCTCGCTGCTTTTCTGGACATGGCTCATCGCGGTCTTTGCGGCGTATGTCGCATGGCGCCGGATGGAAAAGACCGATGCGCTCTCAAACATGGGGTTGCTGGTCACCAATGTGGTTCTCAGCCTGTTCTCGCTTGCCATGCTTTGCGCGGAGATAAACGATCCATTCAAATTGACATCGGCAGACATGCTTAGCGCGAGTGGTGAGCTGCTGGCGAATACAGGTATGAACCCGCTTTTGCAGCATTGGGCGATGATCCTTCACCCGCCGACGTTGTTTGTGGGCTATGCCGGGCTTGTGATCCCGTTTGCCTTTGCAATGGCGGCGCTTATTGTGAACGACTCTTCGTCGGAATGGGTCGAGATCGTCGACCGCATCACGCTTTTCTCATGGCTGTTTTTAAGCATCGGTATCGGGTTGGGCTCGGTGTGGGCGTATGTGGTGCTCGGGTGGGGCGGGTACTGGGCGTGGGACCCGGTCGAGAACGCCTCGTTTCTGCCCTGGCTCACTGGGGTCGGGCTGATACATAGCTTCACGGTCTACCGTCGACGAGGCGGGTTCAAGCGCTGGGCGCTCCTTAACGCCGCCATGACGTTCTCGCTCGTGGTGCTCGGCACATTCATCACGCGCTCGGGCATCGTGCAGTCGGTGCATGCCTTCCAGCCGGACTCGTTCTCGACATGGCTGTTTGGCTTCATGATCGCTGGGCCGCTCGTTTTCATTGGACTCGGGCTTGTGCTGCGCTGGAAGTCCTTTGCCGGAAACGACGAGTTCGAGTCGCTTACGAGCAAGGAGTCTGCGTACTACTTCAACAACGTGCTCATGCTTCTTGCGGCAGCCATCGTCGCATACCTGACGGTCACGTCGGCGTTGCCAGCCTGGCTTCCTTTTGGCAAGCAGTCGATCAGTGCGATCACCTTTGACCTGCTTGCTCGACCGGTCGGCATCCTATACGCAATCATCTTGGCGGTCTGCCCGATCCTTGCGTGGCGCAAGACAGAGGGCGCAACGTTTTGGAAGCGTGTGCGCTGGCCGCTCGCAACAGCCGCGGTGATCTTCGCCGCGCTTGTCGCGGAGTGGTGGCTGAACCTCAGGCCGATCTATGACTTTATGGTCGGGCAAGGCGGGACAAAGGCTATCGGGTTCACGGCTTTTGGGCCGCCATTTGTCTATCACGGCCTTGCCTTGCTTGCGTTTGCCACCGCGTCGGTCATTATCGCCAACGGGGTGTGGCTCTTCATCGAGGGCACGCGTCAGCGTGCGGCTGCAAAAAAAGAGGGCATCGGTACGGCGCTTCAAGCCATCTTGTTCAAGGCGCGTTCGCAGTCAGGCGGCTACATTGCGCATATTGGGATGGGCATCATCCTCATAGGCTTGGTTGGCTCGGCGATGTACGTGCGCGATGTCAAGATGACTGTCCCCGCCGATGTGGGATCCTCTTTCACGGTCTCGAACTACACGCTCACGTTTAAGTCGGCCGACTCGAAGACGCATGACAATGGGGACGTTGACGACCAGGTGACATTCGCTGTCAGCAAGAACGGCCGCAATGTCGGTACGGTGACTCCGGGAAGGACGACGTTTGCGCTGCAGAACCAGACGCGTCTCAACGCAGCGGTGCTTTCCGAGCCGCTTCGGGATATCTTCATGGTGTGGGAGGGGACGCAGCCGACGGCGGATGGCGGCTATGACTCGTCGATCAACGTAAAGATCAACCCGCTTATCTGGTTCGCCTGGGGCGGTTTTGGGATCCTGTTGCTCGGCTCGGCTCTGGCTACCTGGCCAAAAAAGACCGCTCGGCTTGCTCCGGCGACGGCTTCGTCTGCCTCGGCTAGGAGGGCTAAGGCTGGCGGAGGGCCTACTGGCGGCAAGAAAGGCGGCAGCGGCAAGGGCGCGGGGAGCAAAGGCGGCAGCGGCAAAGGTGCTGGCAACGAGGGCACCGGCGCGAAAGGTGCCGGTGGCAAGGGCGCGGGAAACAAAGGTGCCAAGAGCAATAAAAGCGGCAAGTAGGGACAACACGTAGCGGTGGAGACTTCAGGCGGCTTGGGGATATCCCTTGAGGTTTGCGGCCTTTCGCGGGTGTTCGGTGCCCGCCGGGCGCTTGATGGCGTGAGCTTCACGCTGCCCGAAGGCGCGTTCCTTTCGATATTCGGCCCGAACGGTGCCGGCAAGACAACACTGTTGAGAGTCCTCTCGACGCTTGCCCCGCCATCGTCAGGAACGGCGACCGTGCTCGGCAAAGACGTGCTCGAGGATGCTTCCAAGCTGCGCGAGCACATCGGCCTTATCAGCCACAATCCGTTGCTTTACCCGGATCTTTCCGCCGAGGAGAACCTTCAGTTCTTTGCCGATATCTACTGTTTGGACTGTCCGCAAGAGCGGATCCGCGAGCTGCTTTCCGCTGTCGAGCTGGATCATCGCTGCCTTGATATCGTCCGTACGTTCTCGCGGGGCATGCTGCAGCGGCTTTCCATTGCACGGGCGTTGCTTCACAGTCCCGAGATGCTCTTTCTTGATGAGCCCTATTCCGGGTTGGATCCACATGCTGTTGATATCTTGGATGCGCTTTTGGCGCGCATTCGCAAGCGCCACACGTTTGTCATGGTAAGCCACGACCTTGAGAAAGGGCTTGAACTCTGTTCCCATGCGCTGATCCTTGCAAAAGGCAAGGTGGTCCTCTTTGAAGAGCGCAACCGGATCGACGTAGGGGAGTTCAAGGGCCTCTATCGCCAGACAGTTGGCATGGGGGTGTCTTGAGGGATGGCTCGGAGGATCTCATCGTCAAGGCAGCTCAAGGCTATTTTGCGCAAGGACATCGTGATGGAGCTGCGCACCAAAGAGATGCTTACGTCGATGGGGCTGTATGCGCTGCTCGTGCTGCTCGTCTACCATCTTGCGTTTTCGCAGGTGGACAGCTACGACGTGACACCCATCGGAGCCGGTCTGCTCTGGCTGGCGATAGTGTTCACCTCGCTTTTAGGGCTGAACCGCTCGCTCGTGCATGAAAAGGACCAGGGTTGCCTGGAGGCGCTGCTGCTCTCCCCGATAGATCGGCCAGTCATCTTTTTTGGCAAGGCAGCAGGCAACCTGCTCTTCCTGCTTATCGTTGAAGTCATTATTGTGCCGCTGTTCCATTTCCTCTTTCTGCAAAACATCGAGATGTCAGGCGCGGTCTGGATGCTTGCTTTGGCGCTTTTTGTGGGGTCTTTAGGGATTGCCGGGGTCGGAACGTTGCTTGCGACGATGTCGGTGAATACCAAGGGCAAGGATTTCATACTCGCAGTGCTGTTCGTGCCGGTGATGTTCCCGCTTCTTTATGCCATGGTTGCAGCATTAAGTGCGGTTATCACAGGAGAGGTGCTGTTTCCTGGAGAATGGGTAGGCGAGTACTGGCGGGCCCTTGGGTTGGGTGCCGGTTATGATGCGATAATGTTGCTTATCGCTTTTGGGCTGTACGAGTTCATCATCGGTGCCTGAAGCAGGCGCGGGTGTTGCGGGTGGTGAGGGGCAGCTGCAGGCAGCTGCGCGTGCCAGGTAGTCGCACGTGTTCGAAAAGTTGCTGTTAAGGTGCAGATGGCGACGGATGGAGGATGTTCGTGGGCAAGACCGCGGAAAAGGCCGGGTTTCTCGGCTTTTCGATAGATGTGTGGATGTATCTGTTGCTTGGGCTTGGGGCGGTGCTTACGACGGTCGACCTTGTCTTGGCATTCCTTTTCGCGCCGCTGGTCCTTGGTGCCGGCGCTGGTGGGACTGCAGTGATAAACGGGGTTGCGGTAAGTAACCAGCTGCTCCTCAGCCAAAAGATATTCTTTTTCCACGTACCGGTGGCGATCTCAAGCTTTCTTGTCATCCTATTTGCCGCGTATTACAGCATCCGTTTTCTGATGACGCGGGACAAAGGGTTTGACATCAAGGCGCGTGTTGCGACTGAGGTCACGCTCATGCTTGTGGTGCTCACGCTGATCACCGGGGACCTGTGGACACGGTATGAGTGGGATGCCTGGTGGGTATGGGAGCCTCGGCTTACCACGTACTTCATCCTGACGCTTTTGGTGGCTGGCTACTTCGTGCTGCGCAACTCGGTTGAGGACGAGGAACGCCGAGCGGTCTACGCGGCAGTGTTTTGCATAATCGCGGCGGTGGACGCGCCGATCTCGTTTATGATCACCCGCCTGGTCCCTACCAAGATGCATCCGGTGGTGCTCAGAAGCGGGGGAGGGCTGACCGGCATCCAGCTGCTGGCGTTTTTGCTCGGCATGTTTGGCATGCTTATGATCGCCTGGGTGGTGTTTAAGCTCCGCGAGCGCCAGGAGTTTGCCTCGGAGCGCATTGAGGCGCTCAAGGCTGCGCGTGAAAGCTGATTGTGACATGTGCGGAAGCTGACTGTGGTGTGCGTGAAGGCTGATTGCAGAAAGGATAGGCATGGATCCGGTTCTCAAAGAGATATATTCGACGGTTCTCGGCGCGGCGCCCTATGTGCTAGGGGCGTATGGGCTGCTTTGGCTCGGTCTTATGGTATACATTGCTATGGGCGTGCGGCGCACGAGTGCGCTTGAGAAGCAGATCGCTGTGCTGGAGGAGTCTCTCTCAAGCGAGGTCTGAGACGAGGTTTTAAGCGGTGGAAGTAGCCTCATCGGTTCTGTTCTGGTTTGCCTTCGCGCTTTATGTTGGCGCGACGGTGCTCTATGCCTACCAGTTCATCCTGAAGCACTCCAAGGTCGTGTGGTGGGCGCGCCTGCTGACCGGTGCTGGCTTTTTGTGTCACACCGCGTCCATCGGCGTAGCATCGGTTGCAGCTGGCCGGACCGTGTTCACCGGCAAGAACCAGCTGATCTTGGCGTCGTGGGCGCTAGTGCTTTTGTACTTTGTGCTCGAGCATCTGCTCAAGATCAGGGTTTACGGGACCTTTCTCATCCCCGTGGGGATAGTGCTGATGGCGATCTCGGTGCTTATGAGGAGTTCGGGCGGACACACTCCCGAGCAGGAGCTTTTGATCAGTACCGCCGGCATAGCATTCCATGTGCTGCTTGTGGTGTTCGCCAACGCAGGCTTTGCGTTCGGAGCGGTCTCATCGGCACTTTACCTGTACCAGAACAACCAGCTCAAGCAGCATAAAAGTAACCGGGTAAGCCGCAGGCTGCCTTCGCTCGCAACCCTGCAGACGGTGGCTCGGCGCTCGGTGCTGCTGGCCTTTCCTGTGTATACTTCCGGGCTTATGCTCGGGGTTATCCGTGCGACCCAGACCGATGTCGGTGGCTGGTGGGCGGATCCCCGCGTGATGATGTCGGGTTTCGTTTGGGGCACCTACGTGATCTACCTGGTAACCCTGTACCGCAACTCTGTGTCCTCGCGCACCAGCGCGTGGATATCGGTCGTAGGTCTTGTGTTCGTCGCGGTCTTGGCCGTTTTAGCCCGCACGGTTGGAGCGGGCTTCCATGTCTTTGGAGTGCCGTAGAGCATGAATAATGAGCCCAAACGCTATTTCCCTGTCTTCTGTGACCTTGAAGGCCGTCGCGTGGTGGTGGTGGGCGAAAGCCCGCTCATCGACAAGCGCATCCGACAGCTTATGCGCTACGGTGCCGACGTTGTCGTCATCTCCTCGCGCCCAAGCAGAGGGCTTCGCGATGCCGCTGCGTTGGGCAACGTCCGTCTTATAGGGCGGACATACGAGCACGGGGACCTGGACGACGCATTCCTGGTGCTCTGCATGAGCAACGACGAGAGGCTTAGCAAGAAGGTATTCAAAGATGCCGAGGAGCTAGGGTGCCTGGCGAATGCCGGCAAAACGCCCGACTTGCGCAACTATCTGCTGCCGAGTGTCATCCATCGCGAGCCGCTGCAGGTCGCCATCTCGACTGGCGGCATCGCTCCGGAGGCTGCGAAGATACTGCGGCAGCACCTGGAGCCAGCGCTCGGCGTGGAATGGGCGAAGTGGATCAACCTGCTTGCAGAGGTGCGCGCAGAGCCAAGGCCAAAAGACGACAAGCCCGGGATGCTAGAGCGAGAGATCGATATCGTCTTAAGCGAGCAGACGCGTGAGCGCATCTCGTTCGGGGAGCGGCTCTCTGCCCGTACCATTCAGGGGCAGGCAAAGATAGAGGGCCTTCGTGCGGAGATGCTCGCAAAAGCCGAGGAGACGCTGAGCGAGCACGCGGCGATGATGGCTGCCCAAGAAGCCGAGGCTGAGGCTGAAGCCGAGGCTGCGGCCACCCAGGGCGAGGGCGAGGAAGAAGCCGGGCCCGCATCGGGCACCGGATGAGGCTCCCCGAGGTTCGCAGTGACCGGGGGCTTGCTGTCGTCACTGGCGGCAGCAGCGGGATCGGGCTTGCCGCAGCCAAGATGCTGGCCGCACGCGGCATGGATGTCACGATCATCGCACGCGACCCCGCCAAGCTCGAGGCCGCCTCAAGCGCGATCGCGCAAAGCGCAGCGCCGGGGGTGGATGTGGCGGCCTTCTCGGCGGACTTGTCTGACTGGGACGTGACACGTGCGGTGTTCGAGTGCCTTGCCGCCGAGCAGGGGGTGCCCGACGTGCTCGTGAACTCGGCGGGCGTTATCTACCCGGGCGAGTTCACTGCGATGCCGCTCTCGGACTTCAAGATCAATGTGGACTCTGGGTTTTGGAGCGTCGTGCATCCGTGCAGGGCTGCTGCCCCGGCGATGGTTGGGCGGGGGAGCGGTCACATCATTAACGTCGCGTCCGTCGCCGGTTTTCTAGGGATCTACGGCTATACGGGGTATTCTTCGGCGAAATATGCAACTGTGGGCTTCTCCGAGGCGCTGCGTTTTGAGATGCGTCCCGCAGGCATCCGCGTTGCTTGCGTGTGCCCGCCGGACACGGAGACGCCGGCGCTTGCGCTTGAGCGTGCCATGCGACCGCCGGAGACCGATGCCGTCGCCGGCAACATCAGGCCCATACCTGCCGAGAAGGTCGCCACAGCAATTGTGCGTGCAATCGGTCGGGATCGGTTCATGGTGATCCCTGACGTGCTCTCGGCGTTCTATTTCCGGCTTAAAGGGATCGCCCCTGAGGTCTTTCAGGCGATTGTCGACAGCGATGTGCGCAAGGCTCGGCGTGAGCGGCGCAAGCTCAACGATGCGCAGCGCGACGTGTGATGTGGCATTGCGAACGGAAACGGTGCGACGAGCATAAGTGCAAGACGGCGACGAGCATAATGCGGCATGGCAGGACGACGCGTATAAGCGCAAGGCGAGCGACGCACGTAGCATAAGCTTGGAAGTCGTACCCGTGGATGGTAACATTCGAGTGTTCAGGCGCGAAGCTGGTGCGTAACGCAAGGATGGAAGATACCGCCCTCGCCGGGGCCTGCTTGCCTGAACACCAACGCACCGCACCGGCGAGGGCGTACCTATGTGTTGATGCGTAGGGCTGCTACGAGAATAGGATGTCGTGCCTATTTTCATTCTCGGCTCGGCAGGCAGCGATGGGATGTTGGGTATCAGATGTGTGGGATCGCGTAGGATTGCGTGAGCTTGCGTAGGGTCGTGTGGAGTTGCGTATTGATGCACGAGGTTAGGGATCAACAGTGAGGCGAGGACCGGCATGCACTTGACGCTTGTGGGGCTTAGCCACAAGACCGCTCCAGTGGCAATACGGGAGAGGCTTACGTTTCCGGCACAGCAGCTCCCCGATGCGCTTGGTCGCCTCTGCGCGCTTGACACTGTTGCCGAGGCGGTGGTCGTCTCGACTTGCAACCGCACCGAGATATACGCGGTCACCTCGGCAGATGCCAATGGGCCGGAGGCCGTTACCAGTTTCATCGCCGACTATCACGGCCTCGACCAGCAGGAACTCACACGCTATCTCTACACCCTTGAGGGCGAAGCGGTGGTCAAGCACCTGTTTTGCGTGGCATCCTCGCTTGACTCGATGGTGCTCGGCGAGGCGCAGATCCTCGGCCAAGTGAAAGAGGCCTATGAGTCCGCGTTCGCCAACCATGCATGCGGGCGCATCTTCAACCGGCTTTTCAGGCAGAGCTTCGAGGTGGGCAAGCGGGTCAGGACCGAGACCGACATCGGCGAGAACGCGGTGTCGATCAGCTATGCGGCTATTGAGCTTGCCAAGCGCGTTTTTGAGACGCTGGAAGGCCGCTGCGTGCTCGTTGTGGGCGCGGGGAAGATGAGCGAGCTTACCGCCAAGCATCTGGTGAGCAACGGCGTCGGGCGCGTGCTTGTCGCTAACCGCACGTTTGAGCGTGCCGAGGAGCTTGCGCGGCGCTTTGGCGGCGAGGCGATCCCTTACGACATGCTTTTCGAGCGCATGGCCGAGGCCGACATCGTCATCTCGTCGACGGCTGCCACACAGTACGTGATCACGCGTGATGAGGTCGCCCGCGTGGTGCGCCACCGCCGTGACCCGCTCTTCTTGATCGACATTGCGGTTCCCCGCGATATCGACCCTGCGTGTGCAAACATCGCCGATGTCTTCCTGTACGACATTGACGCTCTAAACAACGTTGTCACCGCCAACCTCGAGGAGCGCATGGTCGAGGCAAAGCGTGCCGAGGCTATCATAAAAGACGAGATCGTCGGCTTCGAGCGCTGGCTGGACTCGCTTGAGATCGTGCCGACTATCGCCGCTATGCGGGCCGAGGCGGAAAAGATGCGGGCCGAGGAGCTCGGAAAAGCCCTCAAGCGCCTGGGGGGCCTCTCGGAAAAGGAGCTGCAGGCGGTCGAGGCTCTCTCGAATGCCATTGTTAACAAGATGCTGCACGAACCGACCGCTCGGCTCAAAGCGGCATCTGCCGAAAAAGACGGCTACAGCTATGTCGAGGCTGCGCGCTTCCTCTACGGGCTTGATGCCAGCCCAGAGGCCAAGGCTTCCTACGCCGGGCTGCTCAAAGGCATTCTTGGCAGGGGCGGCGGGCGTGCTGTGCCCGCCAAGCCTGGCGAAGAGGCGGGGGACACGTATGGCTACTGAGCGAGAGAGGTCCGGCAAGTGCGAGAGGCTCGGCGTTAGGCCGACTGACGCAGAGACCCGTTGGATGGAGGGCGCGTGTGGCTACTGAGCGCAAAAAGCTGGTCATCGGCACGCGGGGCAGCAAGCTTGCGCTGTGGCAGTCGGAGTTCGTGCGGGGTCTTTTTGAGGATGCGACGGGGCTTCGTGTCGAGATCAAAGTCATAAAGACGACGGGCGACAAGATACTCGATGTGCCGCTTGCGAAAGTGGGCGGCAAGGGGCTTTTCACCAAGGAGATCGAGGTCGAGCTTGCAGCGGGATCGGTCGATCTCGCGGTGCACTCGATGAAAGACGTTCCCACCGAGCTTCCCGAAGGACTCACGATTGCGATGATGCCACCGCGGGTCGATCCGCGTGATGTCATCGTCTCGGGGGCGGGGTATACGCTTGACATGCTGCCCGAGGGCGGCACGCTCGGCACGAGTTCGCTCAGGCGTCGCAGCCAGGTCATGGCGCTCAGGCCCGATCTTAGGATCGTGGATGTCCGGGGCAACCTCGACACGCGCATGCGCAAGGCCGAGACAGGCGAGCTCGATGCGGTCATCCTTGCGGCCGCCGGGATCTTCCGGCTCGGCTGGGAGGATCGCATCACCCATTGCATAGAGCCCACCCAGATGGTCCCGGCCGTAGGGCAGGGGGCGATAGGGGTCGAGATCCGCACTGACGACGCGTTCATGGCTGAGGTCTGCGCACAGCTGACCCATGCCGATACGATGCGCTGCGTTATCGCCGAGCGCGTTGTCATGCGTAGGCTTGAGGGTGGCTGCCAGGTGCCCATCGGGGCGTACGCCCGCGTCGAGGCCGCCGAAGACGAAGCTGTCGAGGGCGGCAAGGACAAGGACGGCAAGGGCGGCAAGGGCGGCCGTCTGGTGATGGATGCCTACGTGGGATCCGTGGACGGGCAACAGCAGTGCCGCCAGCATGCGGAGGGCGGTCCGGATGCGCCGGATGCGCTCGGCGAGCAGATGGTGGAGGCGCTGCTTGGCAGCGGGGCAGCGGGGATCCTCGCCGAGATCAGGGATGCCGAGGATGTCAGCGGCTTGTGCTAGGATGTCGTCGGGCCCAAGCCCGCTTGCGGGCGTGCGCGTGGTGGTCACCCGCACCGCCGCGCAGTCGGCGGCGTTGTCGGGTCCCCTCATGCGTTTGGGTGCCGAGGTGATCGTCCTGCCTGTGATCAGGGTTGCAAACCCTCCGGACCCTATGGCGCTTGCCGCCGCGCTCTTGAGGCTTACCAGCTACGAGTGGCTGGTGCTTACATCAGCAAACGCCGTAGAGCAGTTCTTTGCCCGCCTGGCCAGCTTGGACGATCCGGGGGTGGACGCTGCGGCCGATGACCCGGACAGGTACTCGTGTTTTTGGCTGCCTGCTGGCATAAAGGTGGCGGTTGTCGGCAAGGCGACGGCGGCGCGGCTTAAAGAATACGGGTTCAACGCCGACCTTATCCCTGGCGATTTCCGTGCCGAGGGGCTGGTCGCCGCCTTTTCCGCGGCTGGTGTCGACGCGGGCACGCGAGTGCTTATCCCGCGTGCCGCCGAGGCCCGCGAGACACTTCCCGCCGGGTTGCGTGAGCTAGGCGCGCATGTGGATACCGTCGAGCTGTACCAGCTTGTAGCCGAGATCCCCGAACCTGCGGTGTTTGAGCAGGTTGCGTCCGGTGCGTTTGATGTCATCACGTTCGCAAGTGGGGCGACCGCCCGTTTTTTTGCGCGGATGCTTGAGGGAAACGGTGTCAACCCTGCCGAGGTATTCTCGGCGGGGAAGGTGGCAAGCATCGGTCCTGTGACGAGCCAGGCGATCCGGGAGCTGGGGTATGGCGTGGATATCGAGGCTCCGGTGCAGGACATGGGGGCGCTGGCAGGGGCGATAGCGCTCGAGTTCGGCACTGCGGGAAGCGCCTGAGAACGTAGTGCCGATGACTTCGGAGCCCGCGCTTGGTATGATTATCATCCGTACTGAAGCGCAACGAAGTCCTACAAAGGATCCGTGGTGCAGGTACGTATGGGGACGTGGCTCAGTTGGGAGAGCGCTGCCTTCGCACGGCAGAGGTCGGCGGTTCGAATCCGCTCGTCTCCACCATGACCTACCAGCGGAGACTTCGGTCTCCGCTTTTTTCGTGTGCCCGGCAGAGTACCCAAGACGCATCATTGTGTGCATCAATTTGCCGCCCTTACGCCCCCCATTACCGGTACGGCCCGGCACCGGCTACTCGCGCTCGGCAATTGTGACTTTTACTGTGTCACCGGGCTGTTTGCCGATCTTTAGACGAATCGCCTTAAGAATGCCGATGATGTAGCACACCGAGCCGTCGGCGTTTTTCACGCCCATATTGACGATGCTGCCGTCATACGGCTCGCCGTCAAACGTGGCGTGCACCCTTACCCTCCCCTTGCCGAACTCCGCTCGGATATCATGCGGGAACGGCACATACGCGCCACCTCTACCGATGGTGGCAGGTTGGATTACCGCATCGTACTCATAGGTTCCCTCGTTCATTGGATCCCACCCGTCTGAGGTGTCCAACCCACGGCTAACACGCAGGAGGCCTCGACCGGATCATCGGTCATATCTTCTTACGCGGATCCCTCTTGGGCACACGGGGCTTGGACTGTCAATCCAAAGGCTAGCAGCCTGCTGCCCTGTGCGGTACCCTATATCTATAACCATCTTCTGTCAGGGCACGTATCAGGCCAAGTATTTGAGCCACCCTACCGTAAGCCGTCTTTGATCGAGGAGGAGTTGCTGTATGGGCCATTTCCCCAAAAGGACGATGAGGCCAAGGCCGCGCCTCTCGGCACTCCTCGCGGCTGTGCTTGTCCTCGGCATGGTGCCGAGCGCGGTGTTCGGCGGTGGCACGGCCCGGGCGACACCGACCCTCTCCTCGGCTGCGGGATCCGTCGGCTGGGGGGCTGTGAGTGCGGGGAGCGATTGCTTCCTCGGCATCGAGCGCGACGGGTTGCTCTGTACATGGGGGGCTAACAGCTACGGGCAGCTCGGCGATAGTGCGATGGCGGACAAGAATGTCACCGCCTTGGCCGACGGCTTGGCCGCAGACTCTGAAGGCTCCATAACCCGCGTCGCAGGTGCAAACCGTTACGAGACCGCGATCAAGACCAGCGAGAAGAACTTTGCGAGTGCCGACAACGTCATACTTGCAACCGGCATGAACTACGCCGACGCGCTTTCGGCCTCCGCTCTTGCCGGCTCCCTTAAAGCGCCGCTTCTCTTGGCAAGGCCGGATGCGTTGGACTCGGGCGTTCTAGGCGAGATCCAGCGCTTGAAGGCCAAAAAAGCCTACATCATGGGCTCTTCTGCGGCCGTCTCTAACGCAGTGGAAGGCTCGCTTACGAGTGCGGGCCTGTCTGTCGAGCGCATCGCCGGTGCCGACCGCTACGCCACAAGTGCGGCCATCGCATCAAAGGTCGCGTCCCTTGAAGGTGCCGCTTTCACGAAGAAGGCGTTTTTGGCTCGGGGAGACAACTTCGCTGACGGTCTTTCAGCGTCGCCGGTCGCTTACAAAAACAAGGTGCCAGTCATCCTCACCCGCTCGGCAGTGCTCGCCGAGGATGCAAAACATGCCATCAAGGACTTGGAGATCACAGATGTCACCATGCTCGGTTCTACCGCAGCGATCGCGAAAGATGTCGAAGACGACGTAAAGGATCTTGCCACGACCACCAGGCGGCTTCAGGGCGCTGACCGCTATGCAACCGCGCAGGCCATCGCCGAGCATGCGCTCGATAACTCCCTTGCCACCACGGGCTTTATCGGGGTCGCCACCGGGCTCGACTTCCCTGATGCCCTTGCCGGCGGCATGGCCACCGGCAAGCACGGCGGCATCATGGTGCTCACTCGGCCAGAGGCGCTCTCACCGGTCTGGGGGCCCTACTTAAAGGCGGCCTATGTTGACGCAGGTATAAAGCCTGATGTCCAGGTCTATGGCGGGAGTAACGTGGTATCTGGCGTGGTCTTTGACGCGCTTAAGGCGCTGCTTATCGGCGGTGCCCCCGGCTCCGACCCCGACGACCCTGACCCCGACCCCGGCGATGGCTCGCCTACAGGCGTGTCGATAGGAGTGAGCGTAGGCAGCCCATATATGCCGCTTCGCTATGAAGGGCGGTACCAAGACGAGCTGCTCGGCATTCCGGCAGCCCCAGGAACCTGCACGCTGGTTGCGACCGTGCTACCGGCAAGCGCAAGCAAAGACACGGACATCACGTGGTCTTCCAGTCAAACGAGTGTCGCAACGGTAGACAGTAACGGCAAGGTGACGGCCGCTGATGTCGGGCAGGCGACGATCACCGCCACAACGCAAAACGGGAAAAAAGCCGACATAGTTGTAACAGTCGCCCCTTTTGCCATGAAAGTAGGGTATTCCATAGCGGCACGACAGAGGACACCGGCTGGATTCACCGTGGGCAGCCATGCCTATATGGATATGAGAAAAGGCGAGGTAGTACCTCTACCCTTCCCCGATGTGATTGAACCGGAAGGCGCTTTCTCAGGCTTCCACCGTCGCTTCTACGCCAAGGGGGGCGGAGTAGCACAAGACGCTATTGAGCTAATCGATAACGGGGACGGAACAGAATCCATCAAGGCCATCAATGAGGGCTGGGGGATGATATGCTGGTCGAGATGGCGGGGGCCAGAAGAGCCTGCCAGTGCCGTTTTTGCCGATATGGTATTTATCGTTCGCCCGGCTTTAACTGATGCGCAGATCCCATCAGCCAAGGCGATGAGCGTAGGCGAGGAGTGGCGGCCGACAATCACGCTCACCCCGCAAGCATACCCTGAGGATGCACCGGACTTTTGGAAATCGCCGTTGCCAACCTATACGGTGGAATCATCCGACTCGAATACGGTGCGGGTAGAAGAAAACGGTAAAAAGGTATATGCCGTCAAGTCTGGCACGGCGCAAGTCCGGGTCAAAATCGATGGCGTAGTAAAAAGCACCTGCAATGTGACCGTTTCCCAGCCGGTGCTAGGCCAAGCAGCACTGAGATACAACAAGGCAACGCATACTGCTAATGGCAAGGCAACGCTCACGTTGGGAGTAACCCCGACGACAGGAGCAACGCATTATTTAATAACGGAACACGTAGCCTACACAAAGGGCATGACGGCGGCACAACTGTTCGCTTCCAGCAATATTAAAACACGGGATAATACCTGCACGCTAAAGGCAGGCAGTGCAGAAATAAATCGCTATGGTAACCAAGCTGCGCGCCAATGGGTCATAACATCGGCGCAGGCCGGCTCTACGCTGACCTTCACCGGTATCGACACGGGCTTGCGGTTTTTCAGTATTCAGGCGTACACGGCATACCCAAACCCTGCCACTCCTCCTAGCAACGCATCGGTACTGCAGGCGCCTGTGCTGTACCACCCACGCAATGTGGGAGGCACCAATGAAAGCACGAGTGATGGAAGAATTGAATCGACCTGGAAACCCTGTTACAACTTAGTACCCGGAATGTCGTACCCGTACATGGGCGATGACGGGTGGATGGATTATGGGTACATCACGGGAAGTATGTCCGTTTATTACGCTCCAGGCGCACCTTGGGGCATGTTGCTTACTTACGACGATATACCGGGCGCAAGCGGCTATGATGTCCCTTGCATCCACAACGGTAAGGAGTTCGGTCAGGCGCAGACGGAAACCTCCGGCGAGATTCAAAAGAAAGGCAGTCGATGCATAATAAATACGGGTCTCGTGTTTCAAAACGGCAGTGCTAGGTTCGATATCAAGCCCTATGTGCGCGACGCTGATAACAACAAGGTGTACGGAGAAACGCGTACGGTGCTCTTTCCGGATGTGCGCGCCGAATACTTCTACAGCATAATATATTGGGACACTGACGCCGTAACACAAGACAACAGCCCCATTTTGGAGTTTCCATTTACGTATAAGTAGCTCAAGCCTCGCACGTGGACTTCTTTCGTTGTTGTAGCAAGAGGTGGCTGGTTTATACCCCATCTGTGGTATGGCCTTTTCCTTTACGTGGGGTAGCATCGTGGCATGAGCAACCCATTTGTCCATAGTCGGCACACACGGCGCTTTGATGTGACGGTTGCCGTAGGGCTCACCCTGTTCACCTGGATGCACCTGCTTGTGATCTGGTTTGTCACTCGGGGTGTTGTCTGGCTGGGAAAAGCCTCCGTCGGCGTTGCGGTATTTCAGCATGC
>Ga0123353_10002090_pt1 | contig 24690 bp, 9 predicted proteins | sample TergutLab28metaG_3_FD_92763 | JGI IMG/M metagenome (GOLD analysis project Ga0123353, IMG submission 92763) | Labiotermes labralis P3 segment gut microbial communities from Petit-Saut dam, French Guiana - Lab288 P3 | ecosystem: Host-associated > Arthropoda: Insects > Digestive system > Gut ... | reverse complement strand
TTCTGTATCTGTAGCCAGAAACTCTGACCACTAGACCACAGAGGCGGTCTGTCTTAACTACTATCGTCACTTTGTACCGACAGCTTCATAGAGTAAGATACGAAACTTGTTTGGAAACACATGAAATAATAGCCAATATAAAAAATATCCGTTTTTCCCATATATCAACGTGAGAAACTTCAGGACTCTGAATTTTCAGCATCCGAAGTTTAAAAGTCCACATTGTTACGGTTGTGATCTGTAAATTCAGCATATATTTTACTTTTGTTTAAATGTCTTAAATCTACATTCACACGCAATTCTAGTAAGCTGTACGGTTTTGTAATTCTGTCGTACATAGACTTCTGGGTTTTCTACTGGTAATAATGAAATTCAACTACTTCGCCGTGATATAGCGGCAACATCTCCTTCAGACGAGTGATGCTGGCATGTAGAACAGTCTCTGCAGGCGCATTGTATCCACCGGCATGTCGATCAGTCTCTGCAGGCGCAATGTGTCCACCGGCACGTACATCAGTCTCTGCAGGCTTACTGTATCCACCGGCATGTAGATCAGTCTCTGCAGGCGCATTGTATCCACCGGCATGTAGATCAGTATCTGCAGGCGCACTGTATCCACCGGCGTGTAGATCAGTATCTGCAGGCACACTGTGTCCACCGGCATGTAGAACAGTCTCTGCAGGCGCACTGTATCCACCGGCATGTAGATCAGTCTCTGCAGGCGCACTCTATCCACCGGCATGTAGAACAGTCTCTGCAGGCTCACTGTATCCACCGGCATGTAGATCAGTCTCTGCAGGCGCACTGTATCCACCGGCATTTAGATCAGTATCTGCAGGCGCACTTTATCCACCGGCATGTAGATCAGTCTCTGCAGGCGCACTGTGTCCACCGGCATGTAGAACAGTATCTGCAGGCGCACTGTATCCACCGGCATGTAGATCAGTATCTGCAGGCGCACTGTGTCCACCGGCATGTAGAACAGTCTCTGCAGGCGCACTGTATCCACCGGCATGTAGATCAGTATCTGCAGGCTCACTGTATCCACCGGCATATAGATCAGTATCTGCAGGCGCAGTGTATCCACCGGCATGTAGATCAGTATCTGCAGGCGCACTTTATCCACCGGCATGTAGATCAGTCTCTGCAGGCACACTGTGTCCACCGGCATGTAGAACAGTCTCTGCAGGCGCACTGTATCCACCGGCATGTAGATCAGTATCTGCAGGTGCACTGTATCCACCGGCATGTAGATCAGTCTCTGCAGGCGCACTGTGTCCACCGGCATGTAGTACAGTCTCTGCAGGCGCACTGTATCCACCGGCATGTAGAACAGTATCTGCAGGCGCACTGTATCCACCGGCATGTAGAACAGTCTCTGCAGGCGCACTGTGTCCATCGGCATGTAGATCGGTCTCTGCAGGCGCACTGTATCCACGGGCATGTAGATCAGTCTCTGCAGGCGCACTGTATCCATCGGCATGTAGATCAGTCTCTGTTGCTACCACTAAGGACAACACCATCACTTTGATGCAGAACATATATTCACGTCTATTTCTTCTTGCGTTGTTTTATAACTCTGAACGGAATTGTGTTTCGAAATTCACGCCTAGAAATCTATATTGTATTCCGAAGGTCTCGGGATGAGATAGAGAATATACTGAACGTTTGTAATTTTTCCTCAGTCACTCCAAGCAAATGGCTGTGTAACATTTTAAGTAGACCACGTTCGCTTCCTAGCACATTTTTTTAATCAGTTTATCGCACAATAGCCGCGTTTAAATCAAGGACTATAGAGCAAAAATGATCAAGAAGGCGCATGTGTGTGTGGCGTGGCTCATTAAGGTAATGCCATCTATCCCATTACAGGCCTGGAGAGGCCGTTAGGGCTGTGGTAAGTTGAGGCTCCTAGAAATTCTAGACAGTCAGCACATGAAGAGAGTAAGTTTGTCAGTCCTACGCATCGGCTGCCTTTACTCCCAGGATATACTCCTGATACTGATTTAGTTAGAAGCCGGGTCGACCCCAGGGCCATATTGCGGCCGGAAAGATTAAGTCAATGACAAATATAAACTATCTTAAAAAGAACTGAGTAAAAACTACAACAACAAAATAATACCCCACTAAAACACAACATACAATCAAAAAAATCAAACTACGCCGAATCGAACGACACACTGATTCAGCATAAATAAAACCTCAACTAACAGAAACGATCTGATACAGCCGCACCTTCCGGTACAACCACTTCGTTACGATTTATCTCATTAACAATTAAACGAGAGCGACGGGCCATCGGGAATCGAACCTACGACTTTCCAGGTTGTAGTTCAGTGCCTCAAACAAGTGTGCCACCACGTACTCTAGCGCGTAGCTCATAACAAAGACAAACTTAAATTGCATGTTCACAAATTGATAATGTATGTTTATCACGCAGATTAATACACCGTGTTTTGTAATTACATTTGTGGAAAGCATGTACACTAATTCTCAGGCTTATGATGCTCAGATATATTTAAAACAGGCTATGCTAATTTAAGTTTATATATATATATATATATATATAGTGAATTCTACATGACTGTGATGACGTTGTACTATATTCCGTGACAATATCCTCTTTTTTTTGGACTTCATCATTGACTTACCATTGAAACGTTTCGGAAGCTGACGGCTCTGCTTCCGTCTTCAGGTGCGGGAAACGAATCTCTCAGTAGACACCCTTGGACGACCTGTTATCAGTGAACCATGACCCTTGAAGGCATAGATCTTTGTGCGCGCTGATTTACTGGTATTAGAACATCCACTGAAATGTCAACAGGAAAATTTACATTTATAATCTCTGGTTAGATTTCCACAGATAGCCCTTGCCTTGATCCTCTGTTATACGTTGTGGCCCTCGAGGGATATTTCGAATCTGATGATGCACGGCAAATGATATCTTGTGCAAAAGTCGAAGCTGCAATACCGACTTAATAATAGGTCTAGTAATTCATGAACTGTAATCTAATGTGACTTACGTGTGTTTCGTCCACACTTGTTCACCAAAATTACGTCATATCTTTTATTATTTTACACTTTCATTGCGATTTGATTTTCAAAAACATGTGAGCAGTGAGGAAATCCACATGTCTTGCCTGACTGAATTTAGCCTCCCCCTCCTTCCAGAAAGACATGACGATTACGTCAGCTTGACCTTCAGACAAGGACGCTCTGTATCCTCCTTGTCTCTTTTACATCATTATGAAACAACTCTTTCAGGTCCTCGCCAATTGCAACATGCTGTTGTTTAGGCATTCCACTTTCTCCTTCCTCTCCTCGTCATATACTACTACTCCTACTACTGCTACTACTAATACTGTGCATCTTGTTATTTGGCTTATAACCGACATATCCTTATTAGTTAAAGCACACTGCTATATTGTATTAATGTTGAAGAGTCTTGTATCCTATGCTGCTGTACTGCAGCTCTTAATGAATTCACTGAATTATTATATTTACAAATTCCCGCTAACTTAGGTCAAATTCTAAAATCAGCCTGAAACAAACGGCTGACACCCAAAAATCCCGAGTACAAATGCATCATATTCTTTTACTCGCGTATTTTGAAATACAGTATTTATGGATTTTACCTTTTAGTGAAAGACTGGGTTTGTTTAATATATCAGACTTCTGTCTATTCTTTGATAAAATTCCAGAAAGGTACATACAATCAGCTTTTATTATTGATTTGGCTCAGTTGAGGGACCAGTGGCAGGCTCTTGTGAAGTCAGTAATGACCCTTCAGGTTCCATAAAGTGCAGGGAATTTTTGACAAGCTGAAGAATTATTAGCTTTTCAAGGACTCTGCTCTTTGGAGTTTGTGAGTTAGTAGGAACAGAACACTACACTACATAATACAGGGACTAGATCCATTGTGGATCAACAAAAATATTAGATGTTTGTATGCTAATCAGAAACTAACAACATAGCAAGCATGTAAGAATTTTAAATATGCATGTGTTATTATGCTGTTATTTACATGCTAAGACTATAGCTGTGGAAATTGATATAATAGAGTGAATATCACCATTGTATTTTATTACATTTTGTTTTAAATATATAGGTATGTATACTCCCCACTGAAGGCAGATTGCTGCCAGAACATGTAGAAGGAATTAAGAAATTGTATGTCTAGATATACTGCTTGTACAAAGGTTGGCTTTAAAAAACAGTAATCTCTTTGCACTTAATATTTAAGTTTGCTGCACATCTGTGCTGCCTAGAAGATCCTTATATATAAACAATGCTTGCATTTGCTGAGACAAAAGCACTGAATAATAGGAGAGATAATTTTAAAAGGAGGGAAGGGTATATGGCATAACTTAAAGTGCTACTCTGGCATTGTCTGGACCAAGACCATGAGAAACTTCAGCCAGGATAGCTGGTTTCTGGGGTTTGCCTCAATGTGTAGGATAAGTTTTTACATTCACTGACACACCATTGTATAATTGAATAAGTGGATACTTTGTACCATCTCATAAAGTGCAGAATAGGAGTAGGCCCACGCCAAGTTACAGAATAATCATGATAAAAACAGGATAAACTGTGGCAGTGCAAAAGAGGCACATAACAGCAACAACATATGGGAAGTCACAATACAACAGCTAGCACGGCTATGTAAGAACCTGCTGTTCAGACTCTAAGGGATACAGTAAATGATTGGGTGTATTAAATTATGGTTATGTGTAGCCATACAGAAATTGAAATGCTAACACCAATTCATTATTGTGTCCTAATAAACCTCAGTGGTAATTGAAGAAATCCCATAATGATAAGCCCCAAGGTATAACATGAAATAGGCTACAAGACATACACAACAGTGGTATTAAATGGTACTGTCCATTTTTACAGCACATTTTACCAACTTAACTGAAATGTTTGGTAAATTAATCTTAATTAGTTAATGATTATAAGGGAGTGTGTTGGATACAAGATATTAATTATATTTATTTCTATTTGTAGAGGTGAAAGGCTGTTACTACAACTTCCAGCACTATGAAGAAGGGGACCGCATCATCACCAATGAACCTTGCCTCAACTGTACCTGTCACAATCGGATGCTCATGTGCTACTTGCGAGTGTGTCCATTCACAAAAGGCATTGGACAAGACTGCACTATAGAGAAGAAACCAGATCAATGCTGTCCTGTTATCACATGCCCTGAAGGTAAACAGAGAACAGTTAATGTGTTGTTAAGATCATATTAGCGAGCATGACTTTGCATTCTTGTCATCTAAGAAGTGGGTTTACGGAGAAACTGGTTGGTTATGATGAGACCTGTAAAAGTCACAAATCCTATTTAACTTAAGAGAGTAGATACCAGTACTCTAGCCCAGTGTTCTCAGACAAAACCATATTTACCTCACCTGCAATGGCATAGATTTGTATTTACTTACTCTACCTACTTCACAGTATGCAGAATTATGTCAACTATGTGAAATGTGTGTGTTGTCACACTTGACTTTTTGTAAATTATTCCCAACATTCTGTGCGTATAACAGGAATAAGCAATGTTGCTTGGAGTGAAAATTCAGGTATGCATAAGACAGCCTGAGTCTCCCACATCAGATATTTTGCATTGTAACCTGTATTTAAGCTTACAAAATATTACAGCTCTCTTGGTAGTTGAAATTACAATATAAAAAAAATTATAGATTCCTAAAATGTTTTGTGTAAAAATTAAATTTGAAGTTTATTAGTCAATTCTTCACAGACAATGCTGTAGTGAGAACTCAGATTCATCCTTTTACATACTTAGTCTGGTCTGCAACATAATACATAAATTCTTCCATTTTCCTTCATGTGCCTAACATACATACAACTTTTGTATATTAAGACCACTGAAAGGGGTCCTGTGGATTGTGGCAATGTTAGTGCTAAAGTCTTCTGCTGTATTCACCTAACCATCCCATATCACAGGCTGGTAGTGAAGGTCAATGTGCGATTATCACCACCAACATTTGTGGCAACAGAATTACTAGATGATAAGAGACATATGGGAAGTACGGTAGAGATGAAAATATTAACACCCTGAGTAGATGTGTTGCATTCACTCTTTGGGTATTCATCCCATAACATCAGTACAGCAAAGTTGTGACAGTACAGAATACTGATTACACATCACTTCTTGTGGTTTATAGTGCCAGTACACCTCTTGACAAGCTCAACAACAGCAACCACTCCACCAGCTCCTACTGGATCCACAACAGCTATTGACTATCCTGACAGTTATGGCTGCACAATTGACAGTACTTTCTATGCAGATGGTGCACAGGTAAGGCAAAAGTGGGCATCTGACACATACATACAGATATTTGTCACCTGAGAATCATTTACTGTAAGTGAACATGATCAAAAAAATTTACTCAAGTGATAACAGTTTCTTCTTCCTCCAACCGCTTCTCCACCACCACTAGGTCTATGGCCCATGAAAGACCTAGGGCTACTACATGATTAATTTCCAGGCTTCTGTATCCCCAGCTATTTTTCTTCAGCCTCCAATACCCATTTTCTTCAGATCATTTTTAACACATCCAAACATCTCTTCATTTCCAATGGACCTATTCCTTTCTGGGATACAAGTAATAATATTACTGACTTATACTCAGGAGACATAACTCAAATCTCGGCCAGGACATGGCTTTTCATGGCTTTCCTCCTTTCTCCAGATTAATGCCATGTTACGATCTCACACTAGACCATGACCACTGACTTCCTTATTCTGTGCCTGTCATTATTCACTGCCACCCTTCTATTTAATGTTATTTAGTCTTGACATGCTTACATTGTTATTTAAACCATTTAGAGTTACAATAAATGTGTACTGATTTATTTGTAGGTACCAGGAAATCCAAGTGAGCCATGTGAACTCTGCTACTGCATCCGTAACAGGACAGCATGTGTTATGCAAGAATGTACATTGCAAGTAGAAGGCTGTCGACCCATTTACCAGCCAGGAGTGTGCTGTCCAGTCAGATATGACTGTGGTAAGAGCAATAAACCAGTATATTGTGTCCTCTTGAACCCCTGTTTCGGAAGGTAAGAAGGGAAATATCTTTGAACAAATTTGAATGGAAAGAAAGTCTCTGGGAACAGAAAAACAATATTTATATTTGTAGTATGGTTGATATTTAAGGCTTTCAAGGTGATGTAATGTAGAAATGCGTTTTTCTGGGCGGTGTCACTGTGTATTTTGATATGAAATTACTGGTGTTATGGAGGAACCTGCTGCCAGGACTCTCAGGAAAAGAAGCTTCGAATCTGATGTTGAAAGGAATGAAATTTATAATTGTGATTTTTTTAAATTTGAATTCCTCATGCCAGTAAAAATGGAGATCATGGTTTTTTGGTTATAAAACCATATAGTTTGGCATATGGTTATTAGTTTATCAGAATAAACTGCTGCCTTCTTCATGGTATAAGGAAAAATTTGATGATGAACAAAATTTTTACCTGTAATATAGTTGAGGGGAAGATGGTGTGATGGAAGATTCCAGGAAGTTGGGGGAGAGAAATTGGAGGAATGCTGCAAGGAATAGGGACAGCTGGCAGAAGCTTCTGAAGAAGGCCTTGGCTCAAAAGAGGCTGTTGTGCCAACGATGATGATGATGATGAATATAGTTGAGACCTGAGATACTCTAGGTGGTGAAAATTAATATTGTAGTTTACTAGGTGATAAGGATGGGACGTGGTGGCGCAGTTGATTGAAGCACTGTGCTACATGCCGGAATATCATGGGTTCAGTTACCAATGGTGTCACTGGAATTTTTCATTTCCATAATGGCTGCTCTATGGCCCTTGGGTCAACTTAGCTTCTAAGAGACATGAGTACCAGGAATATTCCCTGGGGTGTAAAAGCGGCCAGTGCTTAGGGCTGACAATCTTACCACTTTCATGCACTGAAATGTCTTGAAATCTGGAAGCCTCACCCTCCAGAACCCTCAGGGTCTGCTCAGGCCTGTGCAGGGACTGGGTTTGGGGGAAATAGGTGATAAAAGCATATAGTTGGGCAGGGGATTATCCACATTTTCAAAATGAACCTGCTGACAGGCAGCTGGTCATATGGCTAACTTTCTTTTCAAACTGAAGTAAAAAAAGCTGCTGACCATTTTTCAAATAAACTTGAGGCACTATGGGAATGTTGGCTGATACCCATGACATGTGATGAGTGTTGATAGATGTCAATAATGTATCTTGCCTGAAAGAGTTTTCATTTTCCATTAACAAGTGCAGTCTTTCTAGATCATTTATCTGTCTTGTGACATCCGTTGACTCTTGAAGTATAGGTTCTTTGTGTCTCCATCCTATGATTAAAGAGGGTTGAGGGAAGGAAAAAAGAATGAGGAAGAAAGAAAAAATTTGAAAGTTTAAAGAGCCAGGTAGAGAATTACAGGGCCTACCCACCTGCAGCAGCAGACCACTTAAGTGCCCATACAAAGAGTAAAATGATGAAGGTAGAGAGATAAAATAAAATGAGTAAGTAATACAGTGATGTTAAATAACATTTTTTTTTTTTAATTTTTAAATTTCAGACTATCTGGATACAACAGAAATACCAGAACTTCCTCCAACAACATTGCGGCCTACACCTGCTCTTCTTCTAACCACTACCACAGCTGGTCCATTGGACTGTCAATTTAATGATGAGCTATATTCAGATGGTGCTCGTATTGATACTTCAGGACCTTGTGAACATTGTTATTGTATGAGAGGAGATATTGTGTGTGCTGTGCAAGAATGTGGTACCCCACTAGAACGGGAAGGAAAGAACTGCACAGCATTACCACCACAACCTGGTCAGTGCTGCCCGGAGAAGTATCAGTGTGGTAAGTACTTTTTTGAGAATTTCAACATACCCGTAAGGATACGGGCGTGAACAGTCCTTAGCTATTGACTTTACTTCTTTACAAGATTTTTTCATACTGAAATTGTGATTAAATTACCTTGTCATATTGACATCCAACATACATATGGCAAATGTGAGAGGCATAAAATATTTGGAATATCCTGCAGGAACATGTATGAAAAGCTGCTTCAAAATTTACAATAAACAAATCTTTAGGAATTAGGTAAGAATGAACAGAGACTATTGTAATACATACACCACAATATATTTCACGTACCACAGGGATGAACTAAATATCTGAGCATCTTGTTGCATCTGTTCATATTATGTACTGATCAAATATGTGAAATGAGAGAAATATTTCACAACATATGTGCTGAAATAATGTTGCATTTTAAGTGATAACTATACTTTTCCTGCAGTACAATCAGTAAGTTTCTTTACAGATTATTTATAAAGATGTTGTGCATGTCAACTCTTGAACACTTTTGTACCTAGAAGTACATTCTTCAATTTCTCATGGCACTTCGTATTCTGGAGACACCATGTTCAAATATCTGACAAGAGATGGTCCATCATAACAGATTTATTTTTGATTCTCTCAGTATTTTCTGTTAAATGCCCTGATGGTACTTCAGATTAGGGTTCAACTGCTTCCTTCTCCATCATTTCCAATTCATTATTCACAAACCATCTTGTCACTCAGCTCTGTATGATCCAAGATATTGACAGAGTTATTTATCTACTTTAAATAAATAAATGGAATATAAGCATTTGATGTCTTTGAATCTGTGCTACACAAGAAGAATTTGGTGGCTTTTTTACCATTCATGCTACAATTAACATTTTCCCTATGTTATAGGTGTATGACATTACTTTCTTTAAACATAATTCATTCATCCATCTGTTAAGACTATAGTTTTAGCATTCGGAGGTGGCTTATAAATGTATTTAACTGTATCTGATACTCGCAGAGTAAGTAAAATTTGAACTGATGAATTTTATTACACACTGGAGACTAAAACACCTTGAAGCTAAGCCACAATTGCAAAGACCAGCTGGATCATGCTCTTTAAGGACATAATTTCTATTTGTTTTCAGAAGCATCTAAAACACGTAAATACATTGTGTGATCAAAGACACATACATTTTGTAAAATAAAGCAGGCTGCTGGAAGTCATATCTAATTTAAATCCTTTTGTGTTTCACTGGGTGAGATTCCAGCAACAACCGTTCCATGGTAATGAGTGGGTTCATGGGTGGTACCACAATGGAAAAAGAGTGAGGAACGATCATGACTGATCTGTGTTAAGAGTTATATGTTACTGTTGTTGGAAGATGTAAAATAGAATATCAACTAATACAGGAGAATAAAGAAGTGTAACATGATATTACTGTATAATGACCATTCTTCATTTTCTGTCTTCTTTACTAATATGCTGCATAATATAACATATTAATGTGTGTATTTTTTGTGCACGGCATGCTGCGTTCATAGCTGAATAATTCTTTAGTGTTGGATAAGAAGGGCTTAAGAAAGGAATTATTACAAACTTTGTCAGTTTACTCAGAGGTTAAAATTTATGTGCATATTGCTTACAATCTACAGCCTGGGTACATTGTTTTTTAATTTTCGTTTTACAAGGTCTAAATTTAAACTCTAATCACAGTGAAGAGTAAAAGTAATTTGTGGCATATGTAAATATTTATAAAATCTTATGTCTGCCCTTCTTTGTGAATAAAAAAGAATTATTGGTTGTGCTTCTAAAGTGTTCAATATTTCTTATCCTGCTTTTGTACCCTGTCTTTCTTAATCCTTCCTAATGGATACAAAATGGCAAATATAATTTGAAGGAATCTACAGTGTTACTTAAATAATATGTTGTACATCTTAGTATATATTAAAAGATGGTCTTCCAGGTTATAATAGTATGTAGTTTGATAAATATATGACAATATATTCCATGAATTTGCCACATTCTTCTTCAGGGCATTTTATTCTGAGGAAGAGGCAGGAGATTCCTCTGAAATGTTATTGTCTGTTTACCAGACTACACAGTGTCACATTCAAGGAAGGCATAATCTTAATTTATTACTGTTAAACCTCAAGAATCACGAGTGTGTATTGTTTTCATAAATTAGGATTTACTATATTTGATACTTTAGAAAAATGAGTGTGTTCTGTCATAAATTTTGTACTATATTTTAAATGCAGAAATTTAAAATAATGGTTTCTGTAGGGGCTTTTGCTTATATTAACATTCACACTGTTAATTTGCAAAATTAATTTATTTTCATGTGGCTGTTATGGGCAAGCTGGCAATTTATTTGGCTGTATTCTTGGAGCATTTATTTGAAGTTGCTAAGAGTTTCAATAAGTCCTTACAGGGAAATTTGTTCTTAGACTATATGAAAATGAGTGTAAGTAAGCAAACACTCCTATTCCCATTACAGCACACCATCTTGAGACAGATGATGTTGTGTAGGGAATGGAAGAGTTTTATCCTAGCAATGACATTTGAAGAATGATGTTTTCTAGAATGGCACAACATATATTCTGGTGGATGTGTACTGACATTTCAGAGGTTCCTGCTGCCTTCCAGGTAATGGACGCAGTAAGAACCTTTGAAATGTGGGTACACTCCTACAATACTAAAATGTGTCACATCCCAGAAGAGAGCATTACTCACTGTAACTGCTGTGGAAACCTAACACCTTACAACACTTCTGTAGAATGTTGGTACTACTGCTTATGCTTTCAACTATCAAGAGCACCGGGCTGAGTTATTCACATAAAGGAATTTTAAAAATATACAAATTGCCTGGTGATTTATGAGTGCAACTCGTGAGATTGGTAACATTCTTGAAAGATTCTCCAGTTATCCCAATCAACCAGTGCTAACTGTAGGAACTTCTATTCTTTGCCATTCCCTTCTGTACATACATCCATTTTGTTTAACTATACAGTGCACTTGTTTTGTATATTCCACACTGTGTGATTTTGTCCATTATATTAAAGCAGTGAATATTATTGGTTTTTCTTATTTAATGTACTGTAATTGTGTTTGGAGTGGTTACTAACATGGGTATAAAAATGGAACATTCCTTTTCCAAAAAGGATAAAGAAACAAGATGCTTTTTGAAGAAACATAACTTAATGTGATCAAAATTTAAACTGCAAATGAGAGTGGTCCAAATAGCCCCACCATGGGTAAAAAGTAATTGCTTCTTTTCATTTAACTTTGAAACACAAAACACTGATAAGGAAAGTTGATGTCAGTTGATTCACACACAGAACACAGTCAACTATTGAATTCCATTTATTAGGGCTGGTAAAAAGGTTTGTGCTCTATTAGGCACCATGGCAAGAAGTCATAAGAATGAGGGGAGGTACAGGTGCACTAGGTGGATGTGAGTGGTCTCATAATACAACCAATGAGATGCACTAATATCTCAAATTTATTTTTGGAATAGGATTCTACATGTTTTGGACAGTTCCTCTGTTCATCATCAGGAGTCTAGCACTGTACACACAGCAATAGGTATCTGTCATACAGATTATGCTGACTGCTTGCTAGTGGGATCCCACTAGCAAGCAGTCAGCATAATCTGTACAACACACTTATTGCTTTGTGTACAGTGCTAGACTCCTGATGATGGACACAGAAACTGTCTGAAATATATAGAGTCCTATTCCAAAAATAAATTTGAGATATTAGTGCATCTCGTTGGTTTTATTATAGGAATATATCATGACGCACGGTCCTCTGAATGGCAAATTGGATGTGAATGGTCTGCTTAATGTCCCAGCCACTTTACTTACAGGAAAGAACCCGTGATATCCACTGGATAGGAGACTGTGTGAGCTCCAGAGCCATACTGCATACTTAGTAAAAGAAAAATGTCTTGTGTTCTTGCTGGAAACCAAAGTCATTGAGCTCTTTGCATAGCCACTGTAGTGATACAGCTTTCCCGGCTCATTAACAGTCTATCTGGCAAGACTTTTCTTTGTTTCCTAAAAACAGAAATTGGAAGACAGTTATGGTAATGGTTTTATGAATGCTGTTTTGATACCATTGACACCAAAGCCAGGCAATTCTTTTCTCTTCTTGTAGTTCAGATAAATTGAAGATTATGGTATTCAGTATTTAAGAGATGGATCATCTCATCGTCATACAACAGCCTCAGGATTATGCAAAACACCTCCATATTACTGAAATTAAAATAACTTGTTTGTTATGTTCGTCAGTGAAAATTCTGAATAGTACTAGGTTCCTACTTAGGGAGGCAATGTCTGTGATTTTGCAATAATGAGAACCACCTAACTGAGATATGGGGTTCTCAGAACTGTGACTATGAAGTTCCTGTGATGTGATGTACCCATCTATAAAATTACATGATACCACATCTTGGCAAATGATCATCTTGATTTGTCCTGTAGGTGTCCAGTATGAATCTCGGCTGGGACATGGACTGTCCAGACTGAGATCTGTTCTGTTCTCTTTCAGTCTGTTCCAACAGATGGCAGGATAGTACATTCAGTTAGGCCATTACGTGTTTCATCCCACATTCTTTCCTGCTTATTATTTACTATCACCCAATAACTTGATGCCTATATTCTTGAATTATCAACAACACTGTTCCATTAATTTACAAATAAATAAATACATAAATTAAAAAAACACACGCACACGGTGCCACATCCCAGAAGACTCTAACGTTAAGAAACACCTAACACTGGGATCTGTGCTGCCATAGAGCTGAGACTTACTGTTTGAGGGCAGGTCCATAGAGACTCACAGTGACCTCACACTTTGTGATTTCAGATAACGAGATAAGACACGTGAACGACCTCTCCTTGAGGCAGAATCGCAAACATGAAAATGATGCCAACGGTAATGACTGTATTGGGAACAATTTCTTGGCAGCTTCCCTTGTATCTCTTCTGTGATATTGAGCACGAAACAGAAAGATGAACACATGATGACAAAAACATTATTTTTTTTACAGTGGAGACTTTTTTCATGAAACTACAGATGTGTTCCGGGAATATTTAAAAGATTTCGTGCTTGATTTATACACAAATGTACATGAATCAAGCTTCTGCATACTACTCTTAAATGCTTTTGTTTATTGCAGGACATACATATTATCTAAAGAAGTGCAACACTTCTCTTCATTGGCTGTCAAAAATAATATTCTAATTTTTTTTAAATTTCATAAGTCATTAATGTAGCTAAGTGGTGCAATAACCACAAAGACATGCTTGGGTATGGACAAGTTGGGCCCTGCTTCCTACTAATTGACACGCTGTGCCAGCCAATTTGAAAGCTTATGAACCTATTTTCTACTCTCTCTGCATTAAACGTAGCATACTGGGAAATTATATATGGTTATTAAAATCCTGCATTAGAAATGGTAGTGTTTCATGTGTAGCATTTTGTCCTTATCTTGTTTCTTGTTGGTTGAAGACTTAAGTATTCTGGGATATGACACTTATTCACTGAGCAAGTAGTTTCTGATATTTAGTAATTGCTTTTTTTTCACAGTTCTTGACAAAATTTGTACCACATCATTCACTTCATTTAAATGGAGTCAGGAACCACACACCCAGTGACACAGCATTATATCCCAGAAGAAATTAGTCTTAAAATAATATTGCTGTGAGAACCTCCAATCTTGTTTTCCTCTTGGTTGTTGGTGTTGTTGTGGTGTATATTTTTTAAGGGTCTAGATCCCTGCTCCTAATTATGTACTTCAATAATATGCATGTAACATGGAAAATATTTGACTGAGAAATTGAATAATGAAATATCTGTTGTTCTGTTACACAAAAAATTGTTTTTTTTTTTTGGAATGAAGTCATGTGGAGGAATTAGACACTTCTCCTGTGAATTTCAGGTGGTCCATAACATGGAATTTCCTGCAAGGACACATTGTGTAGGAAATTCATTCTATATGTTTGTTAGTAAATGGAATTGAAGAAAATGAGACCCTAAATGTTGAAGGATATTAGAAATTCAGTTCACAATTCAGTCCATGTCATTTACACCTCAACAATTGCAAATTTACAGACTTTCTTATTTCACAGCAGTTGTTTCAATGATGGTCAAAAACCCCAAAATGACTATCATTTCTATAAAACACAACCTTAATTACAGATAAGCAAACGTATTTACTTCACATACAGAGTCTTTCCTGGTACGTATCACAATAACCTGCATTACAGTATAATTGTAAGGAATAATGTAAAATGAAATGGACTTGCTACTGAGAATTCTAATATACATATGGCATTAGCTGGATCATTCTTTACATTTTTGGTATCATATAAATGATCTTGAAATTTATTTTCCACTTACATTTCATGATTTTTTGTGATATGAAATAAATGTATGTGAACGTACACCAAAATCATTTTTATTTTTTATAGATAATGGAACACTTCCATTGGAGAGCCTTTCCCATGAGAAGGAGGTGACAACAGAACATACTCATGTAGGTTTGCCTGCAGTAGGCACAACTGCTGCCATCAGTGTACATGATGAGACAGAAGGACATGTGGAAACAACATCCAGTGAAGAACCAGGAACAGAAGACTCAGAACATGGTGAAGTTCAAGTGACACAGGCAGTTAATACAGATCAGCTACCTTCATCTGGAGAAAGTATTCAACAGGTACCAGACATTCATGGTGAAACTGTAACTCAAATAAACCCTGATCAACATGATCTAACAGGAAATATAGAACAAGAAAGTTTACCTGCAATAGGAGGAAGTGTGTCTGAGGAAGCACACCTGCATCATGAAACATTGACTGAGAGGGTACCTGATATAAAAGAAGAGAAAGTGACAACCAACAAAGAGGAAATATTGAGTGTAGAACAAGCAGTCACCAGTGCTGAAGGAATAAGTGATGAAAAAATTGAAATTAGTACAGAAGGAGTTAAGGGTCCAAGCATTAGTGGCAGTAATCAAGAAAAATTAACCACAGAACCACAGCAAGTATCAGTAATGACAACTGTGGGTGGTATAGAACAGTCTCTAACTGATAATATAGAAAATGAAAATATGTCTGAGGGAGGGAAAGGAGAAGAACCACATGCTGTTAATGGATTAGTACATGAAACAGTGACAGAAGAGGTGGAAGCTATAGTATCACCTGTCACTGAAAGTGTAGGAAAAGACTCCGTGACAGAAACTGCAATAGATGAAAAAATAACAGTAACAGAAGGTATCATGATTGGTAAAAAACCTGTGGGGCATGAACAAGTAATGGAAAAGGTGGAAGGAGAGGAACAGCCTTTAGAAAAAGAACCGGTAACGGAAAAGGGTGCAGAAACATTAGGGCAACAGGAACTGGTAACTGAAGGAGAGAAGGAAGAACAAACAACATTCATACATGAACCAGTAACTGAAGAAGGCAAGATTGAAGAGCAGCCTGTGAAGCAGGGATCAGAAACTGAAGTAGCAACAACAGCAGAACCATCTAAGAAGCAGGAATCTGTAACTGAGGTACTGAAGCCAGAGGAGCCATCTCTGGAACAAGAAATGGTAACCAAATTGGGGGAGACTGAAGGGCCATCTGTGGTACAGGAAGAAGTAACTGAAGTAGTGAAGGGTGACGTCTCATCTGTGGTATATGAACATGTAACAGAAGTAGTGAAGGGTAAAGAACCATCTGTGGAGCAGGAATCAGCAACTGAAATAGTGGAGGGTGAAAAACCATCTGTGGAACAGGAACCAGCAACTGAAATGGTGGAGGTTGAAGCACCATCGGTGGAAAAAGAACCAGTAACTGAAATAACAAAGGTTGAAGAATCATCTGTGGAACAGGAACCAGCAACTGAGATAGTGAAGGGTGAGGAACACTCTGTGGTAAAAGAACCTGTAACTGAAGTAGTGAAGAATGAAGAAGCATCTATAGAACAGGAAACAGTATCTGAAATAGTGAAGGATCACCAGCCATCTGTGGAACAAGAAACTGTAACTGAAGTAGTGAAGGAAGAGGAGCCCTCTATGGAACAAGAACCAGTAACAGCAATAACAAAAGTTGAAGAATCATCTGTGGAACAGGAACCAGTAACTGAGATAGTGAAGGGTGAGGAACACTCTGTGGTAAAAGAACCTGTAACTGAAGTGAAAAATGAAGAACCATCTATAGAGCAGGAAACAGTATCTGAAATAGTGAAGGATCACCAGCCATCTGTGGAGCAAGAAACTGTAATTGAAGTAGTGAAGGGAGAGGAGCCATCTGTGGAAAAAGAAACTGTAACTGAAATAGTGAAGGAAGAGGGACCATCTACAGAACCAGAAGTTGTAACTGAAATAGTGAAGGATGAGGGAACATCCTTGGGCAATGAACCAGTAACTGAAGTACGGAAGGATGAAAGACCATCTGTTGACAATGAACCAGTGACTGAAGAAGTATACACCAAGGAGCCATCTCTGGAACAGGAGTCAGTTACTCAAACAGTGAAGGGTGAGAAGCCATCTTTGGAAGAGCAACCAATAACTGAAATAGTGAAGGGCAAGGAACCGTCTGTGGAGCAGGAACCAGCAACTGAAGTAGTGAAGGGAGAAGAACCACCCATAGAATATGAACCTGTGACTGAGAGAGTGAAGGACGAGGAGCCACCTGTGGAAGAACAAATAACTGAAGTTGTGAAGGGTGATAAGCCATCTGTGGAGCAGGAAACAGTAACTGAAATAACAAAGGTTGAAGAAACATCTGTGGAACAGGAACCAGTTACTGAGATAGTGAAGGGTCAGGAGATATCTGTGGTAAAAGAACCTGTAACTGAAGTAGTGAATGGTGAAGGACCATCTACAGAACAGGAAACAGTAACTGAAATATTGAAGGGTGAGCAGCCATCTGTGGAACAAGAACCTGTAACTGAAGAACAGAAGGGAGAGGGGCTCTCTGTGGAAGAAGAACTAGTAACTGAAATAGTGAAGAGTGAGGAGCCATCTGCAGAAGAAGAACCTGTAACTGAGGTAGTAAAAGGAGGGGAGCCATCTGTGGAAGAAAAAGTTGTAACTGAAATAGTGAAGGTAGAGGTGCCATTTGTGGAACAACAAGCTGTAACTGAGATAGTGAAGGGAGAGAAGCCATCTGTGGAACAAGAAGATGTAACTGAAATAGTGAAGGGTGAGGGACCATCTGTGGAACAGGCACCAGTAACTGAAGTAGCAAAGGATGCAGAACCATCTGTAGAACAGGAATCAGCAACTGAAGGAGTAAAGGATGCGGAACCATCTTTGGAACAAGAATCAATAACTGAACTAGCTAAGGGTGAAGAACCATCTGTTGAGCAGGGTGTACAGCCATCTGTGGAAAAAGAGACAGTAACTGAAACTGAGAAAATTGAAGAATCATCAGTGGAACAGAAACCAGTAACTGAAGTAGTTACGTTTGAGGAACCATCTGTGGAACAAGTGCCTGTAACTGAAGGAGTGAAGGGTGAAGAGGTATCTACAGAACAGGACACAGTAACTAAAATAATTAAGGGTGAGGAGCCACATGTGGAACAAGAACCTGTGAGTGAGGTAGTGAAGGTTGAAGGACCATCTGTAGAACAGGAATCAGTAACTGAAACAATAAATGATGAGAGGCCATCTGTGGAACAAGAACTTGTAAATGAGATAGTGAATGGCAAAGAGCCATCTGTGGAACAAGAACCAGTGACTGAAACATTAAATGGCAAGGAGCCATCTGTGGTACAGGAACCAATAACTGAAGTAGTGAAGAGTGATGGACCACCTGTGGAACAGGAAACAGTGACTGAGACAGAGAAAGGTGAGGAGACCCCTGTGACTCAACTGTGGGTAACTGAAATTGTGAAGGTTGAAGAACCATCTACAGAACAGAACCCAGTCACTGCAATAGTGTGCTCTAAAGAACCATCTACAGAACAGGAACCAGTAACTGAAATAGTGAAAGGTGAAGAACCTTCTTTGGAACATGAAGCAGTAACTCAAAGAGTGAAAGGTGAGGGTCCATTGGTGGAACAAGAACCAGCAACTGAAGTGGTGAAAGTTGAAGGACCATCTTCAGAACAAGAAACAGTAACTGAAGTACTGAAAGTTGAACAGCCATCCTTGGAAGAGGAGGCAGTAACTGAAAGAGTGAAGGGTGAGGAGCCATTGGTGGAACAAGAACCAGCAACTGAAGTGGTGAAGGTTGAAGGACCATCTTCAGAACAAGAAACAGTAACTGAAGTACCGAAAGTTGAACAGCCATCCTTGGAAGAGGAGGCACTAACTGAAAGAGTGAAGGGTGAGGAGCCATTGGTGGAACAAGAACCAGCAACTGAAGTGGTGGAGGTTGAAGAACCGTCTTCAGAACAAGAAACAGTAACTGAAGTATCGAAAGGTGAACAGCCATCTTTGGAAGAGGAGGAAGTAACTGAAAGAGTGAAGGGTGAGAAGCCATCTGTGGAACAGGAAGCAGTAACTGAAGTACCTTCCATGGAACATAAACCAGTACCTGAGGGAGAAAGAGTAGAAGGGTCACCTGTTGTTAGTGATGGTGATCATGAAACTGGAAGTGACATACATCCTGGAATTGATGTAATTACATCCATTCCTGTTTCAAGTTCATCTGTTGTTACTACAAGTGGTGAGGGAACTGGATTTGAGTATGTTACCTTGCACACTTCTGAAGCACCATCTGGCTTATCTACAACTTCAGCAGTTGTTCCCACATATGGAGTTGTTCCAGGCGAAGGTATGATTTTATGAGTTCTTTCCTGTAAAGTAATTGTAATTTTAATCCCAATTTATAAAATAATATGTTTTCAGACCCACCTAACTCTTCATAAATAATTGGTCAGTTTGTATCTCCTCCACTTTATGGTATATTTATCTTTGTGTCCTCTGTCTATGATGTAGTCCATAAATGACATAACATGATTTTTGTGTAAAATTAACCCCCACCTGCCTTGTTGCATTTTGTCACAAAAGTCCAACCCCATTCCAAAATGATGTCACAAAAAAGCCACTAGATTGGGCCAGGTAGCATAGTCGGTATAGCGACTGGCTATGGGCTGGGCGGTCTGGGGATCGAATCCCAGTGGGGGCGAGATATTCCGCACCTGTCCAGACCGGCCCTGGGGCCCACCCAGCCTCCTGTACAATGGGTACAGGGTCTTTCCCAGGGGTAAAGAGCAGCCAGGCCGTGACAGTGACCCCTCACCCCCTTCTAGTTCCGTGGTCAAGAAAGAGTAGAGCTATACCTCTACTCCTCCTGTGAGCCGTACGGCCTGTACAGAGCCTCAGTGCCTGTATAAGGGTGCACTTTACGTTTACTTTACAAGCTACTAGAAAATGAATTGCCTGTAGAAATTAGTAGCCACTCTTTATAGCCAGTACACCAGTCCATATTATTTTAACAATGCACATCATAAAAAACAACGTGCACAATTTAAGCCTACTGGAAAATGTACGATAGGCTGCCTTCTATCCATTAATCAATAGCAAGCAAATTAATCAAGGAGTATCAGAAGTCTAGCCAGATCTGCACAGAATCATACTGGTTGTATTAAGACTTTTGTGATTCCTGACAAAAGTTTTGAACCCCTCCCTCCTCAGAGCATGATGTAATATGTGGACAACCCTCATATAGTTCATGTTACAGACCATTTCATAGGTGGGGGAACTACAGTGAAATTAGGGATGATGAAATTTTGGTCACATATAATTGAGATGTTGAAGGATGCTGCTCTTTATTGCATGTGCTTAATGTGTAGTCAACACCAAGAGGGGACATGGTATTTCTCATATACACAAAATTTTGACTTTGTTAGAGGTGGGAAGAGGGTAAAGAATGTGGCAATTTCCACAGTGAATCCAGCTGATCTTGGACCTCACACATTTCTGATCACCTTGCATTTAGACTATCATTACTTCATCTATTAAAACAAAAACTTCCGTTTATGAAACTCCGGAAAAAACATATAAAAGAAGTTGATAATCTACACAAATTTGGAAATGATGCATTCAATGCTCTCCCTTCAGACATGAATAGTTTTTGAATTCTTGCTGTCCAAAAGCATGAGATGTATGTTGTGTGCATCTAGTGCAGACCTCCACAACTCAGAAGGCAGTTAAGGCCACATTGCTCAAAGAAAAAAAAAACAGCTGTGGGTCACAGGGGTAGATTCAGGGGAGAGGGGAGTGATACTTTATTAATAATTTTTAATTTAAATAAAATAACTTTTCAAATTATTTTTATATTATTTATGAATCACCAAAAAATTAAAAATATATGTTCTGTTAAAAGAAAACATTTGTGCTTTTCCTAATCATGTTGGAAACTTAATGAGAGACATTACATCTGTTTTTTTTTTTTTGGCAATGAGCTTGTCATATTCGGGGGTCATGTGGAGTGGATGTTTTCGAAATGATCTGAGTCCTGAAGAATAGAGGGAATGGCTATTTCCTATTCCTCAAACCATGTGAGACATGTCACAACACATGCATACAATGCTAATATTTAATTGTAAATTTTCAAACAAATATAATTTTTAAAAATAAATATTATTTCCAAAAGCTGTCACAGCAGCCCATGAACAATACATTGTGCAAGCCGGCCTAGTTTGCCTAGTGTAAATATATATCATGTTACAACTACTCGTATACAAATATAGTTTTGGAATGTTTACATGTTTGCAACCTACACATCAGATACCTAAATGATCTACTCCACTCACATTCATGAGTATTGCTTATGTATGTAATTTCCAACTTTTATTTTTATCCAGTTCACCTTTACCACACTTGTGTATTTGAATTGGTTTTCAAGGCATTGTGTTATGTGTGCTGCTGATGTTTACAGGCAACTGTCTGATTAATGGCCAGACATATGCGAACAACTCTGCTATTCCACCAGCCTCTCACTGCCAGCTCAGCTGCCGCTGTGTTAGCAGCATTGTGCACTGCATTTTGGTGAAATGCTCTCCACCCCCACCACACCACACTAATTGCATGCCTGTTCATCATGGCGGGGACTCATGCTGCCCAACATATGCATGCGGTAAGAGTTATTGTACTACAGTTACTGGTACCGAAAGAAAACTGCAGTTATTTGTAAATTTAATTTGGAAATTGCTGCAGTTAAAATAAATTTTCTGTCTTTTCAGTTTCATAATATCTGTGCAATTTTCTTCACTCCCGAGCATTTCAATTTAACTCATTAACAATTATTATTTAGGATCAGGGGTTTTAACACTTTATAAATTATACAGAGTAATAAAATGAACCCCCCCTAGACGAGGAGCTTATTTTAATTCAAAATGGCCACTATACTTTTTTTACCCCAAATTGCTAAATTTTACTAGATATCACTACCACATGGACTGCTATCAGCAGTAGGATTAAAGTACAACAGATGGCAGCTTATTAAGAACTGATAATCTGTATATTTAATGCATAAAGTGTTAAATTTTCCAGTACTGTTAGTGACCCTATTTGTTTAAAGGGTGCATTTACTGTCCAGGAATAGAGGATTTTTAATCCCTTGGTTTGATAGAACTAGCAACCAAATTGTAACAGCGATAAGAGTATTAGCACTGAAAAAGTATAATGCTTGGCTACCTTGCAATTCATATATAATTCAACATGTGGCTGGTAAAATTTAACAATCCACATTTCATCTGGTATTAGTAATCACTAGCTAATTAACTACCTAAGTAACTAACTAACTAACAGGTCTATCTTTTACTTTTTAAATTTTGAGAAAGGAAGTTACAAAGGGAACATTTTACAAATCATGTTTCTGTGTAAAGTGTACCACAGCATATGGCATGCATATACAGTTCCACATATTATGCAAATAGGGGTACAGTAATTTCTCAGCCACTGTGTACAGAATTAATCAGCTGTTTCCTTCCTCACAAACACTAATCCATTAGTGTCAGAGGTGATACTCAGATTAGTTTCTGCTGCTTTGCAGTTTTTCATATAAATAATGGCAAATTCTAATAAAATGAATAAGTGGTTTGAAAATATTCCAATTTAATTTAGCCACATGTAGGGCAAACAGAATAACAAAATGTTTGCATTTGACAGATATTAAATAAGTCCAACGGTATGCCTAAAGGTGTAGAACTAAATAAACATATAAAATAAGAATGGCATAACATTGCATTAAATCCATGATAATCCTTTTCAGATGAAGACAAGAAGGAAACCCTTGAGGCTGATAACCAGATGGTAGGAACAGAACTCCCTAGTACAACACAAACAACACAGGATGAGAAAATTGAAAGCCATAAAACAAGTACAGTAGAATCAGTATCAGAGGATCAGTTAGGGCTACATCCAATTATGGAATCAGTAGCCTCTCACATACATGATGAATCTGAAGCAGAGAAGCCAGATGAAGAAGTATCAGGACAAACTCTTGTTCAGAAACCACAAAATTCTGCAGGTTCTCATGAAGTACCTGAACACAAACCGGAGCATATTCCTGCACAATCTGATGAAGAAAACATAATAGAATCTGGTCATTTACCAGAACATGTTCCTACAGTATCAGAGGTTGGACAGACAGAAACACCAACACACAGGCCTGAATATGTTCCTACAGGACCAGTTACAACTGAAGCACTTGAGCATGGGTTTAGCAAGACACAGGAATCTGAAATGAAACCAGAGCAGATTCCTGGACAGTCTGTGGTAGAACAAATAAAACCAGCACATGTTCCTATAGACTCTGAGGTAGCTCAAACTGAAACACCAGAATATGTTCCTCAACAGCCTGACTTTGACCATACAGAAGTACCATCTGAAGTTCCTGGAGAATCTAGCACCGATCACACTGGAGTGCCAGAATATAAACCAGAACACATTCCTCTTGATTTTGAGACTCATCATTCCTCTGAAGAGCCAGAGTTTGGCCATTCATCTGCACCAGAGCTCATCACTACTCCATTTGAAACTCACCACACAATGGTACCAGGACAGAAACCAAATCACATTACTGTTGAGCCTGAGACTATTCACACAAGAGTACCAGAAGAAAATCCAGAGCCTGAAGGACCTGAACAGAAGCCAGAACATGCTCCAGCAGAACCTGAGGTAGATATTAGTAACACAGAAGGACCTCTACATGTTTCAGAATTTGTTCCTACAGAATTTGACACAAGTTATTCAGAACTGCCTGAACAAAAGCCTGTGTATTCTGATGACCAAACAAAAGTTGATGAACAGAAGCCTGAGCATATTCCTTCATACCACACAGAAATTCCTGAACTGAAGCCAGAACAAATTCCTACAGAACTTCAAACTGGACTGACTAAAGTATCTGAATCTGTAACTGAACATGTCTTCCTGGAGACAGGTGATTCTGAAGCACCTGCACAAGAACATATTCCCACAGTGTCTGTATCTGAACATACAGAAACACCAGAACATTCTACTGTACAATCTCTATCTGAACATGTATCTGAGATGGGCCATTCTGAATCACCTGAACATGAACCAGGACATATTCCTACAGAACCTGAAATGAGCCATACAGGAAAACCTGAATACATAACACAACATGGCCCCACAGAGGCTGAAATTGGATACACAGAGGCACCTGCACACATTCCTGAACATGTACCTGAGATGGGACATTCTGAATCACCTGAACATGAACCAGGACATATTACTACAGAACCTGAAATGAGCCATGCAGGAAAACCTGAATACATACCACAACATGGCCCCACAGAGGCTGAAATTGGATACACAGAGGCACCTGCACACATTCCTGAACATGTACCTGAGATGGGACATTCTGAATCACCTGAACA
>Ga0123353_10002089_pt1 | contig 24697 bp, 20 predicted proteins | sample TergutLab28metaG_3_FD_92763 | JGI IMG/M metagenome (GOLD analysis project Ga0123353, IMG submission 92763) | Labiotermes labralis P3 segment gut microbial communities from Petit-Saut dam, French Guiana - Lab288 P3 | ecosystem: Host-associated > Arthropoda: Insects > Digestive system > Gut ... | reverse complement strand
CCAGGTTCCGGCCGTAGCGCTCCACGCGCTGTATGCCGTGCGTATCGCCCTCCCGGCCGAACACGCCGTTGTGCACCGAGATGGCCAGCTGCGCGCCCTGTATCATCTGGAAGTTGGCCCGCTTGCCGATTTCGGCCTCCATATAGTGCGGGTAGTCGCCGGTCACCTCGCGGGTGCCCGCCCCTATGCCCACGCAGTGGGCGGCGTAGTTCACCAGCCAGGTCTCCCTCGAGCCGTCGTCCGGTTTGAAGCGGAAGCGGTGCAGCAGCGGGTCAATCATCTGCGGCGGGCGCTTGTCGTTGATATATTGCTCCGCGTCCACCGCGCCGTAGTAGAGATTGCCCTTCTTCATGCCGCCCACGGCCTCCTTGATCGCGGCCGCCGTGGTCTGGCGCAGGTTCTCCATGAAGTCGTAGTTCTTCCCCGTGATGGGCCTGTAGAACCCGGTCAGGTTCGCCAGTGGATTGACAGCCAGCGCCAGGAACAGCGGCCCGTTCATCCCCAGGATGTCGATGGCGCTGTGCTGGTGCAGCGTGCCGATGTTGATGCTCACGATATTCTTCTCTTTGGCGTAGTCCCGCAGCAGGGCGCGTATGGCGCGCACGTCGGTGGAGGTGAGGGCGTAGCCGTCTATGCTGGCCAGCACCACAATGCCCCGGCCGCTGCCGTCGCTGAGCGCCGTCACGCGTACGGCCTGGTCGTCGTGGAGCTTCGTCGGGTTCTTGCGCTCGGTCAACTCGAGGCCGCCGCCCATGTAGACGTCGTCCGGCCCGATGTAGCTCCCGTCCTTGTCAAAATAGCCCGCGGGGATCAGCGTCTTCTTTGAATAGCCCAGCGACCACTTCTTGGCCCCCTCGGGCTTATCGATGAAGCGCTCCATGCCGGGCATGAAGTCCGGATTATTGTGCCTGTAGGACAGCCCCGCCGGGGGCGGCACCAACGCGGCCCAGCCGTTGGCCAGCCCGCGCAGGGCAGCATCGCCCACGTCGTAGAGGATGCCCTCCAGCAGGGGCGGCGGGCCCTCGCCGGTGTCGGCCGCGTAAACGGGCACGGCAGCGCCCAGCAGCAGCACGAGGCAGATTGCGAATGAAAGCGCGCGCTTGCGGAATGTTTTCATGGTTTAGCCTCCCCATTAATATTCTATAAGACAATAGTAGCACAAAGGAAGAGGGTTGTCAACGTTGATATTTGGCATAACACGTCAATCTATTCTTTCGCGATTTCACGGCAGGCCTTTGGTCGGCCGAAACTAGGAAACACGACGATGGGTCGCGCTTTAGACCGCAACAGATTGGATTCACGTGTAGCAAGTGTCAGCCGCCCATTGACAGCGCACGAAAAAAATAGTATAATGCATAAAACGATGAATGGAGATAAACCCATGAAAACATGCAAACGCTTCCTGGCAATCCTGCTGGCAGTGCTAATGCTCGGCGGCGCAATGGCCGTGGGCGCTTCGGCGGCCGAGCGGACTGAGCTCACGGACGAGCAGTACAAGGCAATGCTGGTCATCGCTATGCCCCTGCTTGTTGTTTTCACACATGCCGAACTGGTTGTGATGGAAGGGGTTCCGAGCTTTCTGTTTTTTAAGGCGGGCAAGAACTTGCAGACATTTGCCCTGGAGCTGTTTGGCGACCTGGAGGCCCTGGCCGGGGAGTACGGCTTGAGCATCGACTTTGGAGGGCTCAACGAAAACGGCGAACTGGTCCTCAACGACGACCCGCTGGCCATGATTACCGAGGATGATTTCCTGGAGATATTCTTGGAAGGCCGCCTGGGCGGCGTTGTGGACGGCATCGTCGCCGCCTACGAAAAGGCCGTGAAGAACAACTTCAACTTTCTGGTCAGCGGACTCTATTCCATCATGAAGTGGTACTTCAATATTTTCTTTTCCGAGCGGTTGATCCTGGCCTATTTTAACGCTATTTGACATGAAAGAGGTGCTCCCATGAACGAATCGAAATCCCTGCGCGCCCCCGTCATCGCCGGCAACTGGAAGATGAACCTGCTGCCCGCCGAGGCCAGGGCCCTCGCGGAGGAACTCATTCCCCTCACAGCCGGCGCCGTCTGCGAGGTCGTGCTCTGTGTGCCCTACATAGATTTACCAACTGTGCTTGCCGCAACCTCGGGTACTAATCTAAAAGTCGGCGCGCAGAACTGCCACTGGGCCGAGAAGGGCGCCTTCACCGGCGAGGTCGCCGCCGTTATGCTCAAGGATGTGGGCGCGCAGTACGTCATCGTCGGCCACAGCGAGCGCCGCACCCTCTTCGGCGATACAAACGAGACCGTCGCCCAGCGCGCCCGCGCCGGCCTGGACGCCGGCCTGAAAGTGATCCTGTGCGTGGGCGAGGTGCTTCAGGAGCGCCAGCAGGGCATCACCCTTGAGATCGTGCGCCAGCAGACCAAGATCGCCCTGGCCGGTGTGAGCGCCAAAGAACTGCAAAACAATATAGTCATCGCCTACGAGCCCGTGTGGGCCATAGGCACGGGGCTCACCGCCACGGCGGAGCAGGCCAACGAGGTCAACAGGGCCATTCGCGATCTCCTCGCTGAACTGTACGATCAAGATACGGCTGGCCGCACGGTGATCCAGTATGGCGGCTCCATGAACGCGGCCAACGCCGCCGAGCTGCTCGCCCAGCCGGATGTGGACGGCGGCCTGATCGGCGGGGCCTCCCTCAAGGCGGCGGATTTTGCGGCGATTGTAAAGGCGGCGGGCTAAGCAATATATTTCTTTTGATAACCCTCTCGCCCCGCCAGGCGTAGGCCCGGCCCGCGAGAGGGGTGTTTTTTGTGATGCGCGCGATTGGGTCAATCAAAAATTCCGGCAGGGGTTCAATTCTCGCGTTGCGATTGCGCGGGCAGGCCTCCTGGCACAGGTCACAGCCCCACACGGTCCCCGCGCGCCGCAAGAGTGCGGTTTCCTCCGGGGTGAGGGTGCCTTTCTTTTGTGTGATGAAGGAAAGGCATTTTGCTTTGTTGAAGCCGTCTGTTCTCAATGCGCCGGCGGGGCAGGCGTAAATGCAGGCGTTGCAGCGTTGGCAGTGCAAATCAGTCAATGCAGAAAGATCAGCCGCTCTGCGGACACCCCCTCGCCGCTTCGCACCGGCCCCCCAAGGGGGGCATCCTGACGAGGCGGCAAGTTTATTCTGAGAATTGATAGATAGAATATCCGATTTGTCAAGATGCCCCCCTTGGGGGGCCGGTGCCGCAGCACCGAGGGGGTGGTGCGAAGCACTAATCCCCCCCAGAAACACCCAGCTGCCGTATTCTTTCGTGATGAGCAAATTGTGCTTGCCGCGCACGCCAAGTCCGGCTTTGATAGCCAGCTCCACCTCGGGCAGGGAGGTGCTGTCGCAGTGCCAATGGAATTCCTCCCCGGGGAAGGCGGCGTGCAGCAGGGCGCAGGCCCTCTCCAGGCGCGTGCCGCAAATGTCGTGATAGTCCCGCACCACGGCGTAGCGCGAGACGTTGCGCCCGGCATAATATTCCTCCGGCAGCAGATAGGGAAAAACCGCCGATATGACAGATTTCCCCTCGTGTTCGCATGTGCCCCACAGGGGGAGCAGGGAATCAAGCAATGTTTGCATTATAATACCTCCGGGGGTATTATACTGGATAAAGCGCTTTTTTTCAACCCCCTCTGGCCTGCGGCCATCTCCCCCTTGGGGGAGGGGGAGTGCAAATCCCGCAGGGAGTGCAAATCCCAAAAAAAGTTCTTGCTTTTTCTTTCTTGATATGCTATAATCTTTTTCGTTATGTTCGTCGCATCACTAGCAAAGGAGGTGCCCCCATGGCAAAATGTGATTATTGCGGCAAATCAGTCGCTTTCGGCATTAAGGTTTCCCACTCCCACCGCCGTTCCAACCGGACCTGGAAGCCCAATGTCAAGCGCGTAAAGGCGATCGTCAACGGTTCCCCCAAGCGCGTTCACGCATGCACGCGCTGCCTGCGCTCCGGGAATGTGACCCGGGCCGCTTAAGCAAATCAGGGAGGCAGGAGGCAGGGGTTACCCTGCCTTTTATGCTATTTATGAGCAAACAAATTGCGCAAATCCAAAAGAACCTCCCCCCACGCACGGCGGCGCTGGTCGCCTCCCCGGTGAGCCGGCGGCGGCTTACGGGTTTCGACAGCTCCGACGGGCTGCTGTTTGTCACGCCGGGGACTTCGCTGTTTCTTACGGACAGCCGGTACATTGAAGCCGCCCGCGCGCAGATCACTGCCTGCCCGGTGGAGGAACTAAAGGACGCGGACAAGCAATTGCGCGCCCTGTGCAAAGAGCACCGGGTTAAGCGCCTGTTCGTCGAAACAGAGAGCAGCACCCTCGCCCAGGCAAAGAGGCTGCGCAAATACCTGCCCGGGGTGTGGATCGAAGCCCGCGACAGCCGCGTGGATAAGCACCTACGCTCGTTGCGCATGCATAAGATTTCTTTTGAAGTTGACTGTATTCGCCGGGCGCAGGCCATCGCCGAGCAGGCCTTCGGGCATATGCTGGGCTTCATCAAGCCCGGCATGAGCGAGCGTGAAATCGCCCTTGAACTCGACTACGCCATGCTGCGTGACGGGGCGCAGGCTGTATCGTTTGAAACGATTGTAGTGGCTGGAGAGAACGGCTCGAAGCCCCACGGCGTGCCGGGGGGTAGGCCGGTGCAGCAGGGCGATCTGCTCACACTGGACTTCGGCGCTGTCGTTGATGGCTATCACAGCGACATGACCCGCACAATCGCCATAGGCGAACCGGATGAAGAGCAAAGAAAAATCTACGATATCGTGCTGGAGGCACAACAGGCCGCTTTGGCCAAGCTCGCCCCCGGCGTACCCTGCAAGGAGATAGACGCCGCCGCGCGGTCCGTGATCGAGAACGCGGGCTACGGGGAACACTTCCGCCACGGCACGGGCCACGGCGTGGGCCTGGAGATCCACGAGGCGCCCAGCCTCTCGCGCAAGTCGAAGGACGTGCTCGCGGCCGGCATGGTGGTCACCGTGGAGCCGGGGATCTACCTTCCCGGGAAATGCGGCGTGCGCATCGAGGATATGGCTTTGATCACCGAAACGGGCTATGAGAATTTGACGCGGACCGGGAAAGAAATGATTGTATTGTGAAGTAGTTTTTTGTGCGGAGCACAAAAAACACGAAGAGCAAAACAATCTTTCGGATACAAACGAGCAACAAAGGAACCGCCATGTCCATCTTCGTCCTGGGCGACCCCCACCTCTCCTTTGGCACAGCCAAGCCGATGGATATCTTCGCCGGCTGGGGGAACCATGTCCAGCGCATCGAGAGCAACTGGCGGCTGCTCGTGCAGGATGAAGACACGGTCGTGCTGCCGGGGGATATCTCCTGGGCCATGACATTGGAACAAGCCCTGCCGGACTTTCAGTTCCTGCATGGCCTGCCGGGGACGAAAATCATTCTCAAGGGCAATCACGATTACTGGTGGTCAACCAGAAAAAAAATCGAAGATTTCTGGCAGGCCCATGGTCTTACGAGCCTTCGCCTGCTGCACAACGACGCTGTTCTTGTCGAGGGCGTCGCCCTCTGCGGCAGCCGGGGATGGTTCTTCGACTGCGAGGAAGCCGAAGATCGAAAAGTGCTTCTCAGGGAAGCCGGGCGGTTGAGAACCTCCATTCGTGAGGCGAAAAAGCTAAGTGATCGAATTTGCGTGTTCCTGCATTACCCGCCCATCGCCAACGGTCGCCGCTGCGACGAAATCTACGACGTACTGGTGGACGAAAACGTGGGCAGCTGCTGGTACGGCCACCTGCATGGCGCTTCCATCCCCTGGGCGTATCAGGGGGAGGCGGGAGGGATCAGGTTTAGGCTGGTTTCCGCCGATGCCCTGCAATTCTGCCCCCTGAAAATCAATCTATCTGAGGTGAAAGTGATGTCACGTTACGAATCGGCCAAGAAAATCTACGCGTCCCTGGGCCTGGATACGGAACAGGCAATTGAAAAACTGCTAAAGCTGCCGGTCTCGGTGCACTGCTGGCAGGGGGACGACGTGCGCGGCTTCGAGGACAGCGGCGGAGAGCTCAGCGGCGGAATTGCCGCCACGGGGAACTACCCCGGCCGGGCGCGCACGGCAAAAGAGCTCATGGACGACCTGGACTGCGCGCTCTCGCTTTGCCCGGGAAAACACAAACTCAACCTGCACGCCATGTACGCCATTACAGACGAGCCCGTGCCCCGGGATCAACTCAAGCCAGGGCACTTCCGGGCCTGGCTGGACTACGCGAAGAAGCGCAAGCTGGGCGTGGACGTCAACCCGACGCTGTTCTCCCATCCCCTGGCGGCCGACGGCATGACGCTCTCCCACCCGGATGCGAGCGTGCGCAGGTTCTGGATTGACCACTGCAAGGCCATGCGGGAGATTGGCGCGTGGTTCGCCCGGGAGCTGGGGCAGACCTGCGTGAACAACATCTGGATCCCCGACGGCCTGAAGGACGTCCCGGCGGATCGTTTGGGTCCCAGAGCGAGACTGAAAGACTCTCTTGACGAAATATTGAGTGAAAAATACGACCCAGCAGTGCTGGTTGACACTGTCGAATCGAAGGTATTCGGCCTGGGGCTGGAGAGCTACACCGTTGGCTCCCACGAGTTCTACCTGAACTACGCGGCGAAGACCGGCTGCGTGTGCCTGCTGGATAACGGGCACTTCCACCCCACGGAGCTTGTGAGCGATAAGATCTCCGCCCTGCTGCTGTTCAGCGAGAAGCTGGCGCTGCATGTTACCCGGGGCGTGCGCTGGGACAGCGACCACGTGCCCGTGCTGGACGACGAACTCCTCGCCATCGCCCGGGAGATCGTGCGCTGCGGCGCGTGGGAGCGCGTGCTGCTGGCCCTGGATTACTTCGACGCAAGCATCAACCGGGCGGCGGCCTGGGTAATCGGCCTGCGCAGCCTGCGCAAGGCGCTGCTGGCGGCGCTGCTGTGGCCCCACGATGAACTCAAGCGCCTCCAGGACGAGGGGCAGTTCACGCGCCTGCTGGCCATGCAGGAGGAGTGCAAACTCCTACCCGTGGGGGATGTGTGGGAGGAGCTGTGCAGGCGGGCTGGGATTCCCGGAGGGATTGAATGGCTGGACAAAATCGAGAGATACGAGAAGCGCGTGATGGCGGAGAGATAAGTGCAGAAATGCACTGCGGTGCGTCTCTATCAGCCTATAAAAGAACCCCTTGCTAACTAGAGTGGCAAGGGGTTCGGCTATCTATATCAATAATTCATCAGTCGTTACTTTGAAATACTTTGCTATCGCATTCAGCTCTATGTCCGCAACAAATCGTTCTCCGCTTTCGATTTGCTGAATCGCATTTTTATTCAAATCCATGCCGATTAGTTGCAATTGGTCAGCAAGCGCACGTTGTGAAAGCCCAGCTTCTTTGCGCAAAGCAATTATCGCTTTGCCGCAGATATTGAGTGTACCGTCCTCATTCTTATTCTTGAACATAGATTTTACCATTTTGCTTTTCCCAATTATCCACATATGCTTGGATAATATACTCTAATTCTTTGTTGGCGGATCTTTTGTTCTCCATGGCAATATTTTTCACTTTATCAATCAATTCTTCAGGAATGCGAAGCGAAAAAGGAGGATAGTAATTCCCCATTGAAAACAACCCCAATTCATTTTGATATCATTATCATATCAAAAGAACTCCAATTTATAAGAATTCAAATTGAAGTCATATTGACATCGCTTACAGAATGTGATAGAATTTATAAGAATAAGAAATTAAAGGAGAATTGTCATGCAGAGAACCGTAATCAGGCAGATGGATGAATTGGGGCGAATCGTATTGCCAAGAGATTTTAGGAAAGCACTTGCATGGGAAACAGAGACGAATGTAGCGATTCAAATAGATGGCAATAGACTGGTATTATTTGCGGAACCGAGCCTATGCCTTCTTTGCGGAGGTAAAGAAAACTTACGCGAGGCGAAAGACAGATATATTTGCAAGGCATGCATCGCAGAATTAAGCGGCGGGCAAGCCCAATAAAGAAGCCCTTACCACGCTTGATGGCAAGAGCTTCTTTGACAAACTGAGTAGAGCCGCACTACCGTATTATTTTTCTGTCTTTTCCTGCATCGTGTTGATGCTGCCGCGGAACACCACGAAACGCATAAAGATGAACTCCGTTATGCCGTTGAAGGCGAAGGTGCTCACCTGCACGATGGAATGCACGGAATCCGGCTGCCCGTTGGTGAGCACGACGCCCAGCCAGAGGGAAAGCGGCGTGAACACCGCGTAGTAGCCCAGGATCTTCAGCATGGCGACGGGGATGTTGTTCGCGCTCTTGTAGGTGAAGCGCCGGTTGAAGGTGAAGTTCCAGGTGACCGCCAGCACCAGGGAGATCAGATAGCGCGGCCAGTAGGGGTTTTCCATGAAGGAAAAGGCGTTCAGCCACATGAACAGGAAGAAGGTGCCCTCCTGTATTACCCCGGCGGAGGCGGCAAAGGCAAAGTACTTGACGGTTTGCTTGAGATGATCTTTGAACATCAATTTGACCGGCACGGTCGAATTGACGTTGTTATTCTTAGCTGGCACGGCAGGCTTGGACATGGGTTGTCTCCTTAACGAAATCAATACGTCCCTTCCAGTCTTTCCATCAGAGCCAAATATATACCGAAGATCTCCCGCGGGTCGTGGCGCAGTACGTCCCCGCCGCACCAGTAGGAGTGGTCGACGTTGTAGACAGTGGGCATCACGTTCCACACGCCGGGCTCGGCCTTGGTCTCGCCGGGGATGAAATCGCGGTGGGGCTGGTCCTGGGGATACAGGGCGGAGGGCAGGGGCACCAGGCCGTCGTTGACCAGCCATTCGGGGCCGGGGGAGGCGATCCATCCGGTGCCGCGTCCGATCTGGAAGGCCCACCAGAACAGCACCGGGTCCGCGAACTCCCGCGGGTGGGGCAATTGTACGCCGCCCACGGGCAGGGTGATCACCCCGGAATAGCTGAAGTAGTAAACCGAGGGGTGGATTTTGTCTATTCTGTTCAACGCGGCCGCGCCGTCCAGGGAGCAGCCGTAGAAGGCGTGGTCCAGGCTGTCCAGGAAATTGCGGGAGATGTCGTAGGAGGGCCAGGGCGGGCCCCAGCCGGCGGGGGCGATGCTCATGCCGAAGTGCTCCAGCTGCAGGTCGTAGACCCCGTTGATGGTGCGGTTGCGTCCCATGGTGTTGAGCAGCAGCACGTACCAGAGATAGGGCTCGCCCTCGTGCTCGTCGGATACGGTGCCCGCCGCGGTGGTGCCGTTGTGGGGGGCGGCGAAGGTGGTGATGGAGTGCACGCGGTCGATCATCCCGCCGGCGAACAGGGGGGAGAGTTCCTCCGCGGGGGTGGCCGCCCGCTCCGCGGCGCAGCCCTCGTCCAGCAGCAGGGCGAACATGCGCGCCGTGTTGCCGCCGAAGCTGTGGCAGATGAGGTTCAATGGGCGCTGCGCGCCCCAGCCCTCGAACAGGGGCTTTGAATGCGTTCGCCCATAGCGCGCGTGGCCGCAGCGTTTGCTGTGCGCCTCGCCGTAGTCCACCCGCGTGCCGGTGAGTTGGGCGTAGAGCTCGCAGGCGCGGTCCCACTCGCTGGACATGGGCCCCAGGTCCGGCTGGTAGGTCTCGTAGCCGTGCTTCTCCAGCGCCTGGCCGAAGTGCATGCCCGTCAGCGAGCCGAAGTAGGGCATGGCGCGGTCGGCACCCACGTTCTCGCCGTAGCCCCCCAGCCCAGCCATCAGGAGATTCACGGGCCTATCCCTCGTGTCGATGTGCCTTTTGGGCACGGGTACGCCTTCGGCGATGAGTATCATCTGGATGACGACGAGCACCAGGAACGGCGAGAGCAATTTCAGAATTAGTCTCATATATATCACTCCAACATTATTTTACTAAGTATACCATAATCCGCAAATAAAATCCAGCGGTTTTTTATTTTTATATCTTCCAAATTACATATAAATGGTGTAGAATGGGATAACCACCCCGGCCTTTGGCCACCCCTCCCAGGAGGGGAATTAACTGAGGAGGATTTTTATGCTCTACCCCGAAAACCTCAAACCCACGCTCTTGCCCGAAACCTTCAAAAACCCCGGCCCGGAGTACCGGGGCACGCCCTTCTGGGCGTGGAACTGCCAGCTGAACCAGAAGACGCTCGACCGCCAGATTGCCTGCATGAAGGAGATGGGCTTCGGCGGCTTCCACATGCACGTGCGCGTGGGGATGGCCACGGAGTACCTCGGCGACGAATTCATGGGCTACATCAAGGGCTGTGCGGATACCGCCAAGCGCGAGGGGATGCTGGCCTGGCTCTATGACGAGGACAAGTGGCCCTCGGGCTTCGCTGGCGGCCTGGTGACGAAGGACCCGAAATACAGGGCACGCCAGCTGACGCTGACAAGCGAGCCCTGCGAAGAACCCCAGGAAAGCATATCCCCCGTCCGCAACGGCTGGCCGGGCGGCGGCGCGCTGCTGGCGAGATACGCCGTCTCGCTGGACGGACAGGGTTGCCTACGGTGCTACAAGCGCCTGATGGAAAGCGAGGCCATCCCCCAGGGGGCGCGGGTGCGCTATGCCTATCTGGAAGTCCAGAACCCCTCCGACTGGTACAACGGGCAGAGCTACGTGGATACCCTCTCGCCGGAGGCCATACAGGCGTTCGTGCGGGTCACCCACGAGCGCTATGCCCGGGCGCTGGGGCGGCAGTTCGGCAAGAGCGTGCCGGCAATCTTCACCGACGAACCCCAGACCGCCCGCCGGGGCACGCTGCAATCCCCCGATGACGGCAAGCCGGTCTCCCTGCCGTGGACTGGCGACCTTGCATCGACATATCAAAACGCGTATGACGAGGACATCCTGGATTTTGTGCCGGAGCTCTTCTTCGAGCTGCCTGATGGCCGGGTTTCCCGGGCGCGGTACAGATACCATGACCATACAAGCGAGCGCTTCGCCGCGGCCTTCGCCGATACCGTGGGCAAGTGGTGCGAAAAGCACAACCTCATGCTCACCGGGCACATGATGGAGGAGCCCACCCTGCGCTCCCAGACGGCGGCCCTGGGCGAGTGCATGCGTTCCTATCGCTCCTTTGGCCTGCCTGGTATCGACATGCTGCACGAAGCCCGGGAGCTCACCACCGCCAAGCAATGCCAGAGCGCCGTGCACCAGTACGCCCGGCCCGGCATGCTCAGCGAGCTGTATGGGGTATCCAACTGGAACTACACATTCCGGCACCACAAGCTCCAGGGGGACTGGCAGGCGGCCCTGGGGGTCACCGTGCGCGTGCCGCATTTATACTGGGTCTCCATGCGGGGCGAGGCGAAGCGCGACTACCCCGCCAGCATAGGCCACCAGAGCCCCTGGTATAGGCAATACAAGTATATTGAAGATCACTTCGCCCGGGTGGCCGCCGCCATGACAAGAGGCAAGCCATTGGTGAAAATAGGCGTTTTCCACCCCATCGAGAGCTACTGGCTGCGCTGGGGCCCGGAGAGCCAGACGCGCCCCGCCCGGGACGAGATGGACGGGCGCTTCTCACAGCTGACGGAGTGGCTGCTCTACAACCAGCTGGACTTCGATTTTATCTGCGAATCGCTCCTGCCTGCGCAGCACAAACCCGGAGGGGCTGGCTTCAAAGTGGGGGCAATGGAGTACGACACTGTCGTCGTGCCATGGCTGGAGACCATACGCTCCACCACGCTCAACGCCCTCAACGCCTTCGAGGCCAGGGGCGGCAAGGTGATCTGGCTGGGTCAGGTGCCGGGCTGCGTTGACGGGGAGTATGCGGGCGGCTGGCACGCCGGCCCTGTGATCACGGCCTGGAGCAAGACGAAAATCCTGAACGAACTGGAACCCTACCGGCTGCACGGCGTGACGGAGAACGGCGTGCCGGCAACGAATATACTCTCCCAGTGGCGTGAAGACGGGGATTGCCGGTGGCTGTTCCTGTGCCACGCCAGCGACAGCGACAGGTATTATACAAATCAACCGCGCAAATTGCAGGTCAAAATCAAGGGCAAATGGCGTGTGCACAAATACGACACACTTACCGGGGATATCACAGGCATGCCGGTGCAATACAAGATTGATGAGACAATTATTGGCTGGACCGCCTGGCCCCAGGATAGCCTCCTGCTGCGCCTGGAGCCGGGTATGCAGGCCAGCGCGACGACCAAAGAAATCGCCTGGAAGCAGGTTGGCGAGCTGCCACCGGTGAACCCCGTGACCCTCAGCGAGCCCAATGTGCTGGTGCTGGATATGCCCCAGTGGTCTTTGGATGGCGGCGAATGGCAGCCGCGGGAGGAGGTGCTGCGCATCGGTGACGGCTGCAAAAAAGCCTTGGGGCTGCAAAACGAGATCCGCCGGGGCCGCCAGCCCTGGACGCTCAAGGACGACAAAGAAGCCAAGCCTGCTTGCATATTAAAGCTCAGGCACTCCATTCAATCGAATATAGACGTAGACCAAGTGCAACTGGCCATCGAAGACTTATCCATGCTGAAGCTCACATGGAACGGCGCAGATGTCACCTCCATTGCCGAAGGTCACTACGTCGACGAGGCCATCCAAACCGTGACGCTGGGCGCTCTGAACGAGGGCGAAAACCTGCTGGAGATCGAAATCCCCTTCGGCAAGGTGACCACCGTGGAAAACGCCTTCTTGCTGGGGGATTTCGGCGTGGAGGTACAAGGCCGAGAAGCTGTGATCACCGAGCCCGTGCGGGAGCTGGCCTTCGGCGACTGGACGTGGCAGGGCCTGCCCTTCTACGGCGGCAATGTGGTCTATCACGCGGCTTTCGATATGGAGGGCGACGGGCCGCAATACGCCCTGGAGGCCACGCACTTCGCCCAGCCGGTGCTGGAGGTTGCTATGGACGGCACCGACCGGGGGCTGATCGCCATTTCCCCGTGGCGCGTGAACCTGGGCTGCCCCGCCGCGGGTACCCACCGGGTGGACCTGACGGCCTACGGCAACCGCGTGAACACCTTCGGCGCGCTGCACAACTGCGAATACGCCAGCATCTGGCACGGGCCCGGGGCCTGGCGCACGGAGGGCCACGGCTGGACCTACGAATATCGGCTGCGGGAGAGCGGGGTGCTGGTTACGCCAAGGGTGTTGGCGGAGGGGTAGAAAACTCACATAAACAAAACCGCCCACTGCTGTTAGCAATGGGAGCTCAGGCTGTCGACAAAGTCCGCCCAATCGGCGGATTTTGTTGCGTTAGGGGGCTGGGTATGGTATAATAGGAAGTAGGAAAAGCCAAGAGAATCAAGGGGTAGAGAGAATGCTGGGAGAGAAGCGGGAAGCCAAGCGCCCCTGTCCGTAGGTTAATCCGATTTTTCGATCACGTTTTTGTTCCCGAATAAGAATCCGAGCAGCGTAAATAGTGCAGCTTGAAGCACGGACAGTATTTCTGTTGGAATCTCCATTTTTATGTCAAGATATTTTGAAGCCAAAGGAGACGCTACAAAGTAGAGAATGTAAGATGCTGCGATCACGTAAACGATTATTTTGGTAAGCGAATGGGCGGCGAATTGTTTCAGCTTTTCATTCTCGATTTTTGCTTTTGCCGTCAGTGCTCTGAGCTCCCGTTCGGCCATTTCTCTTTGACGAATCGTTACAGTTTCATCTTGCATCAATGGAACATCAATTTCAGGGCGAGGATTACTCAAAAAAACGCCTCCCGTCCTCTCGAATACTTTCCAATGATAGGAATTGTTCCTCCGCCTTGCTCCAAGCGGTTCCTTGGCCATGCGTGAGTTCAGATAAATCCCAACCAGATTTTGCATGGTATTTATTCCAAACCTCATCAAAGCACTGCATGAACTTTTCATGTTTTTCATCTACAAGGTAGACTTTTCCATCGCGATCACGAGCGAAATCCGTTATTGAATTCGATCCGTATTTGTTAAACACGCGATAAACCTCTGAGACGACGGGTCCGTGCTGCCATTTTTCGAAGTTGTTTGCAAACAAGGGCGCTTGGTATAGAAAAAGATAGCGGGCGTAGAGAAAATACAGGAGTTTTTGCAACTTCATTGGGGTGATCTGCACTTCAAATTGTAGAGCACGCCGGATGATTGTGTTTGCGTAAACCAATGGCGACAACAAGGTTAACACCTCCTTTCTTCTAAATTTTAACATAAAGCAGTACATTTTGCAACCCCTTCTTTGCTATTTTTTCTTCTTTCCTCATGTATATGCGAGATTATCATTTCACTCCACCCCGCCGCACAACAATTCTGCGTGTCTGCAAGCCATGGCCTGCGTGATATACGGCCCCGTGAAAACCAGGGGAATCACCGGCAGGCTCAGGGCATACCAGGGCAGAAAGCTCAGGCGGAAACGCAGCAGGGCGGCGCAGTGGCCGTCCGTACGGGCGGCGCTGAGCTTCATGGCGTTGCGCAGCCTGCAGCGGGGCTGCTTTGCAAGCACGGGCAGCACCAGGGCATAGCGCTGCGCCGTGGCGCCGTAGAAGACCAATCCCAACGCCAGTAATGCCGCCCCCCCGCCCGCCGCGCTGAGGAACAGCCCCATGGAGATATCCCCCGCCTGCGCCTGCCAGAGCGTGCCTATGAGGAGGAATCCGCCGGGCAGCAAATACAGCGCTGCCCACAGCAATTTACAGAAAAAAATCACAATCACAAAGCGCGAAGCTTTAAAAGCCCATCGTGGCTGCAGCCAGAACAGCACCCGGGCGGCGGAACGCTTTCTCCCGTCCGCGCCGCCGAAATACCAGGCTTCGCGGCCCACGCGCAGCGGTGCGCAGAGCAGCGCCGCCAGCAGGGCAAGCAGCACCGCGCCGCCCGCCTTGCCCCAGCGCAGGCCGATCTCGACCACGGGCGTCTGGTTGGGGATGGCCGCGGCGGCCCGGTCCGCAGCGAAGTCCAACAGCAGGGGAAAAAAGCCCGCCCCCGCCGCCAGCAGAAAGCCTATGGCGAGCAGCGCGGCGGCCGCACCCCTGTGGCCGTGCAGCAGTTGTTTGGCCCAAGCGCGGGTGACCTTGTTTCTCTGGTGCGCGAGTTTCATATGGATTACCCCCGGACTATACTCTGGATTAGTATGGCCGGGGAACGGAGAAATATTTTGTGCAAAACGACGGTTGCATTTCTAAGCTTAATTTGAAGCAGGTATTTTCACGTCGGAATTGTCCCGAAACAGGCACAAACCCCCCGTTTCCGTGCAGAACAGGGGGTTTTTTCGATATGTGGACAAACTGTGAAATGCACACGAAATGCCGTTTTTCATACAGAAACCGGGGGTTTCGCGCGCACTTTAAATTTGCATGGCAAAATGACGATGGCTTACCTCCCGCACCCGCAATTCTCATTGGCCGGATAATATCTTCCACAACCGAGGCAGCGCCTCAGCAGCGCCCGGGTCTCAATCATCTCGATCACCAGGGATTTCAGCAGCTGGGAAATCGTGGCGTATTCCGCGGCCAGGCTCAGCTCGAAGGGGTGGCCCTTCACGCGCGCATCCTCCACCAGGGCCTCGAACAACGCCTCGCGCCGGGGCATGGCCTGGGCCCTGTAGTTCTCCAGCAGCGTGCTCCACCCGGCGGACATGCGCCCCATCGCCTGCGTGCCCACCACGGAGGTCTCCAAGGTGAAGCGCGCGGCGTAGCTGGCCACGCGGCTCAGGTCAAACATCTCGTGGGAGAAGGAGTACGCCGCCAGGCGGGCGATGGGGTCGAAGCCCCGCTCCTCGGCGCACACGAGCACGTGGGTGGCCATGTCCCGCAGCAGATCGCCGCCGCCGCTGGAAAAACCTTCCTGCAGCCAGCGCTGCTGCACGTCCGTGAGCGTGCCCAGGGCCTCAGGCTCCTCGTTGAGGAAGGACAGCACCAACTGCAGCGGCCGCTCCAACTGGAAATGCCACTCCACGCGCTCGCCTCCCACGCGTTCCCGCACCGTGAGCGCGCAGGCCTCGCCGCCGAAGGATCGGAAGACTTCCAGAGCCATGCTTGCCACCCCGCCTTTTGTGAAAAATACATGATTTAGCTTACCAGATCGTACGGGAAATGTCAAGAGCGTTTTGTTTGCGAGGCCGTGAATTGTCTTAATTGGACTCTTGACATTTCCCGCGTATATGCTATAATTATCACATATAACACAGGGAGAGGAGTTTAGTCATGGACGTAGTGGACGCCATCATGCAAATCTTCATGGACATCTTCACGCTCAACGGCATACCGGGCACGACCTCGGGGATGTTCATCGACGTGATGTCCGCCTTTTTCAAGGGCATCGTGGCCTTTGTACAGATGCTCCAGAATATGTACGAAGTCCTGGCTGCCCTATAGGGCGGCTCGGGAGAGCCGGAGGCACGGCTCCGCAGAGGCCTTGCATAGCGCAGGCCGGCGCCTAGAAAGCGCACGGCCTGTGATTTGCTTGTGTTTGGCTTTTTAAACAGACTATCATAAACATCGGAAGGAGGGACACCATTGAGTGTTCAAACCCAGTCATGTGCGCAAAGCGCACATTGTGCGCCGTGCGCGGCGACGGATGAGGAGCGGGCCTACGCACAGATCGCCAACGTGATCGACCTCTATAAGGACAAGGAGGGCAGCCTCATCCAGGTGCTGCACCTGGCGCAGGGCATCTACGGCCACCTGCCGCTGGAACTGCAGAAGTTCGTGGCCAAAGGCATGGGGATCCCCCTGGCGGAGGTTTCGGGCGTGGTGAGCTTCTACTCGTTCTTTTCCACGGTGCCCCGGGGCGAGCACACCATACGGGTGTGCCTGGGCACGGCGTGTTACGTGCGCGGCGGCAAGCGGGTGGTTGAGGCCCTGCAGCAAAAGCTGGGTATCGACCTGAACGAGACCACCGAGGACGGCCTGTTCACCCTGGAGGTGGCGCGCTGCATCGGCGCGTGCGGGCTGGCCCCCGCTATGATGATCGACGACGCGGTTTACAAGCAGGTGAATGTCAACAAGCTTGACGCGATCCTCGCCGGCTTCAAAAAAGCAGAGGGAGGTGCTGCGGCATGATCGCTTCCATTGCAGACCTGAAACAAATCAAACAAGAATATCTTGAGAAACTCGGCAACTACGAGCACCTGGCGATGATCTGCTACGGCACCGGCTGCGTGGCCGCCAACTGCGGCGACGTGCGCGATGCGCTTGTTGACGAGCTGGATAAGCGCGGAATGGCCGACAAAGTTGCTGTGATCGAGCGCGGCTGCATGGGCACCTGCGCCGTGGGGCCGGTGGTCTACGTGCTGCCGGACGAGACCTACTACACCGAGATGGACCCCGACAAAATGCGCGAAGTCGTCGAGAAGCACTTCGTGGGCGGGCAGCCGGTGGAGGACTACACCTTCTACGACTTCGTGCAGCGCAAACGCATCTCCAACATACATGAAGTCAGCTTTTTCAAAGACCAGGTGCGCATCGCCCTGCGCAACTGCGGCCTGATCGACGTGAACACCATCAACAGCTATATTTCGAAAGACGGCTATCTGGCTTTAGCTCAAACCCTCCTGGCAGGCGATCGTAAACAAGTGATTGACACTATGAAGGCCTCCGGGCTGCGCGGGCGCGGCGGCGGCGGCTTCCCCACGGGCGTGAAGTGGGAGGCCGGCTACAACGCTCCCGAGGGCCAGAAGTACATCATCTGCAACGCCGACGAGGGCGACCCCGGCGCGTTCATGGACCGCTCGGTGTTCGAGGGCGACCCCCACAGCGTCATCGAGGGCATGCTGCTGGGCGGCTACGCCATCGGGGCGGATAAGGGCGTGATTTACATCCGCGCGGAGTACCCCATCGCCATCCGCCGCCTGGAGGCCGCCATGGAGCAGGCCCGGGAGGCCGGCCTGCTGGGCAAAAATATATTCGGCTCCGGCTTCGATTTCGAACTGGAGATACGCATAGGCGCGGGGGCCTTTGTGTGCGGCGAGGAGACGGCGCTGATGGCCTCGGTTGAGGGCCAGCGGGGCGAGCCCCGGCAGAAGCCGCCCTTCCCCTTCCAGAAGGGCCTGTTCGGCAAGCCCTCCATCATCAACAACGTGGAAACCTTCGCCAACGTGCCGCCCATTATCCTCAACGGCGCGGACTGGTTCCGGCAGTACGGCACGGCGGAGAGCCCGGGCACCAAGGTGTTCGCCATCACCGGGGACATCAATAACTCGGGCCTGGTGGAGATCCCCATGGGCAAGCCGCTGGGCGACGTGATCTTCGACATCGGCGGCGGCATCCCGGATGGCAAGGCCTTTAAGGCCGCGCAGCTGGGCGGGCCATCCGGCGGCTGCGTGACGAAAGCGAACCTCAACACCCCCACGGAGTACGCTGCGCTGAAGGACCTGGGGGCCATCATGGGCTCCGGCGGCCTGATCGTGATGAACGAGGACACCTGCATGGTGGACGCCGCGCGCTTCTACATGGAGTTCATCCAGGAGGAATCCTGCGGGCAGTGCGTGCCCTGCCGCGTGGGCACCCAGCGCATGCTGGAAATCCTCACCCGCATCACTGAGGGCAAAGGCCAGGATGGCGACATCGAGAAGCTGCTCCTGCTTGGCGAGAGCATCAGCGAGACGGCCATCTGCGGCCTCGGGCAGACCGCCGCCAACCCCGTAATCAGCAATATAAAAAATTTCCGGGAAGAATTCGAAGAGCACATAAAAAGTGGAAAATGCCGCGCGGGCGTGTGCAGCGAGCTGTTCACCTCCCCCTGCGAGAACACCTGCCCGGCGGGCGTGAACGTGCCCGGCTACACGGCGCTGATCACCGAGGGGCGCTTTGTGGACGCCTTCAACCTCATCCGGCGGGAGAACCCCTTCCCGTCCATCTGCGGGCGCATTTGCACCAGGCCCTGCGAGAGCAAGTGCCGCCGCGCCATGACGGACGAATCCGTCGCCATCTGCGACCTGAAGCGCTTTGTGGCCGATTACGCCCACAAGGCCGAACAGGCCGCCTTCCCGGGCCAGTGCGCGGCGAAGAACGGCAAGAAGATCGCCATCGTGGGCGCGGGGCCCGCGGGCCTCACCTGCGGGCACTACCTGGCGCGTTTGGGCTACGAGATCGACGTCTATGAATCCGAGAAGGCCGCGGGCGGCGTGCTGCTTTACGGCATTCCGGAATACCGCCTGCCCAAGGCGGTCGTTGCGGCGGAGATCAAGCTGTTCGAGGACGAGGGCATCCGGATTCACCTGAATTCCCCCGTGGACGCCGCGAAGTTCGCGCAGCTGCGCGAGGGCAGCGACGCCGTGTTCGTATCCGCCGGCGCGCAGATCGCCCTGAAGGCCGGCCTCCCCGGCGAGGATCTCAAGGGCGTATTCCCAGGCCTGGACTTCCTGAAAAAAGTAAATCTCGGCGAGGAGATCGAATCGGGCAAGAACGTGGTGGTCATCGGCGGCGGCAACACCGCGATTGACTCCGCGCGAACAGCGCTTCGTCTGGGCGCGTCAAAGGTCACCATACTCTACAGACGCACGAAGGACGCCATGCCCGCCAACGACATGGAGATCCACGAGGCCCTGGAGGAGGACATCGAACTGGTGGAGCTGGCCTCCCCCGTTCGCTTTATCGACGACGGCAATGGGAATGTCCGCGGCGTCGAGTGTGAGGCCATGGCCCTGGGCGCCTTCGGGCCGGACGGGCGGCGGAAGTCCGTGCCCTCGGGCCAGCCGAACTTCATCGTGGAATGCGACATGGTGATCCCCGCCATCAGCCAGAAGGCCGACCTGGCCTTTGCCGAGGGCGCTGCCCTGACGCGCTGGGGCACCTTCAAGTTTGACGAGGACAGCATGGTCGCCAGCTTGGATGGCGTGTTCGCCGGCGGTGACGCCGTGCGCGGGCCCGATACGGCCATACAGGCCATTGCCGACGGCAAGAGGGCAGCCGAAGCCATCGATAAATACCTCGGCGGCGCGGGCGTGCTCAACAAGGGTGCGGAGATCGCCATCAACTTCCTGGGCGACGAGGAGGAGCTGGTGGAGCTGCCCCGCTACCCCATGGAGCTGATGAGCCCCGAGAAACGCAAGTGCTGCTTCGACGAGGTGGTGCCGGGCTATCACAGGCTCACCGCCGTGGCCGAATCCATGCGCTGCCTGCACTGCGAACGCCGCTGAAAGGAGTAAATGAATTGATTAATATTACCATCAATGGTCAAGCCTATCAGGCCGAAGAGGGCCTCACCATCATGGAGGCGGCCCGGCAGAACCACATCGCCATCCCCAGCCTGTGCTATCTGCGGGACATCCACGCCGTGGGCGCGTGCCGCGTATGCGTGGTGGAGGTTGAAGGCTCGAGAGTGCCCATGGCGGCCTGCCTGACCCAGGTGCGCGAGGGCATGGCCATCCGCACCAGCACCCAAAAAATACGCGAGTACAGAAAAGTGCTCTACGAGCTGATGCTCTCTGACCACTCCATGGATTGCCTGAGCTGCAAGCGCAACCAGAACTGCGAGTTCCAGGCCCTGGGCAAGCAGCTGGGCGTGGAGACCTCCCGCTTCGAGGGCAAGCGCGCCCCCAGGCATGTGGACAGCTCCGTGGCCGTCACCCGGGATATGTCCAAGTGCGTGCTCTGCCGCCGCTGCGTCACCGTGTGCGGGAACATACAGCAGGCCTGCGTGCTGGGCGCGCAGAACCGGGGCTTCGACACCGAGGTCTCCCCGGCGATGGACCTGCCCCTGGGCGAGGTCAACTGCGCGTTCTGCGGGCAGTGCACCGTGGTGTGCCCCGTGGGCGCGCTGAAGGAGACCGACGCTGTCTCTCCGGTCTGGGCGGCCATTGACACCCCGTCAAAACGCACGGTTGTGCAGGTTGCGCCTGCCGTGCGCGTGGCCATCGGTGAGGAGTTCGGCCTGCCCGCGGGCACGAGAGTCACCGGCAAGCTGGCCGCCGCCCTGCGCAGGCTCGGCTTCGACGACGTGTTCGACACCAATTTCACGGCAGATTTGACCATCATGGAGGAGGGCACGGAGTTTCTCGGGCGCGCGAAGGCGGCGCTGACCGGCGGCGAAGCTACGCTGCCCATGATCACCAGCTGTTCACCCGGCTGGGTCAAGTTCGTGGAACACGCGTACCCGGATAAGCTGGAGCACTTGTCAACATGCAAGTCGCCCCACACCATGCTGGGCGCGCTGGTGAAGAGCTTCTATGCCGAGAGCATCAATGTCAAGCCCGAGGACATGTATGTGGTTTCGATCATGCCCTGCACGGCGAAAAAATTCGAGGTCTCCCGGGACGAGATGAAGAACGGCGGCAACGCCAACGTGGACGCCGTGCTCACCACACGCGAGCTAGCCGATATGATCAAGACCGCGGGCATAGACTTCAACGCCCTGCCCGACGAGGACTTCGACAACCCGCTGGGCATGTCCACCGGCGCGGCGGATATCTTCGGGCTGACGGGCGGCGTGATGGAGGCGGCGCTGCGCACGGTGTACGAGCTTGTCACCGGGCGGGAGATTCCCTTCGCGGATCTGCACGTGACGCCCATCGTGGGGCTGGACCAGGTGAAGGAAGCCGACCTTCTCATCGAGAACCCGCTGCCGGATTACGCCTTCCTGGATGGCGTGACGGTGAAGGTCGCCGTCACCAGCGGCCTGGCGGGCGCGAAAAAGCTCATGGAACAGATCGCCAAGGGGGAATCGCCCTATCATTTCATCGAGGTCATGGGCTGCCCGGGCGGCTGCATCACCGGGGGCGGGCAGCCGCGCTCGGAGGACCCCGACGTGCGGGTGAAGCGCCAGAAGGGGCTCTACACCGAGGATGAGCAGAAGGCCCTGCGCAAATCCCATGAGAACCCCTTCATCACCAAGCTCTACGCGGAGTTCCTGGGCGAGGCCAACGGGCATGCCTCCCACGAGCTGCTGCACACGCACTATGTGGCGCGGGGGGAATTCAACGAGTTGGCGTAGGCGTTAGACAAGCTGTAGGGGCTCAGCGCAGCCGACACGACCGAAGGGAGGCTTTTTGCCGCCCGCATATGCAAATAGAAACCCGGCGCGGTGTAAGCTGCGCCGGGTTTTTGCATTTATTCATCGCATAATATTTTGATACATGCCTTGCAGATGCCCCTGTCTTTTGCTTCGCGCAAATCTTCTTGGCCCGCGCCGTGAAATTGTTATAATTGCAGTCGTGATGAAAATAGACCCAAACGAATTGCTGAATTGGGATGTGTCACGGTGCCCATAATCTATTCTAGGCTTTTCAAGTGTATGGGTTGACAATCACGATTGAAAAGAGATAAAAGCGAACGCCCCCGGTACGGCCAATCGTCGTGCCGGGGGTTCCTTTTTGGAAAAAGCATCAGGCCAAAAAGCCGAACAGCCCGCCCTGCCAGAAGTTGAGGCCAAAAGCGGCCAGCAATCCCTGGAAGCCGACCACCAGCAACTGTGAGAGCCCCTGAAAGCCGAACATATAGATCATGTCGAAGTAGGGCTTGATCCTCTCCCAGCCATCGGTAATCTGCTGGGCGAGGGGTTTTCCGGTGGTTGTTGTGGTGGCGGTTGTGGGGGTTGTGGGGTCCGCGGAGATGTTCTGCGTGACCGCAGCCTCCGGAATGTCGATGGAACGGGCCACAATGGCCATCACGGAAATCACCGCGCATACGCACAGCAGCACGGCCAGAATCTTACGCGTCATCATAATCGTAATTCCTCCTTGTTTCATTAAGAAAAATTTGTCATTTCGTACCCGCGGGGATACGCCTTTTCTCTTGGTCGCTCTATTATACCTGAATTCCTCGCAAAAAGCAAGCCGTTTGGAAAAAAATTTACCGGGAACATTGGCGGGGCTTGCAATTGCCAATGTTATATGATAGAATAGGTGATGGACGCTGGACATTAGATGTTAAGATGCAATGCTATCCTTACGATAAGAAGCGTTACATAAAACGTTGCGCAAAAACCCATATGCCAAAGCTTTTCGCTTGCGTTTTACTACGCTTCTAAATCTCAGTATAGCATAAGGTCTAATGTCTGATATCTAATATCTAAAATCTAGTTACTGGGAGGACTTGACCCTTGAAATCCTATCCTGCAGAGAATATCCGCAATATTGCGCTGGCCGGACACGGCGGGCGCGGCAAAACCACCCTGGCCGAGGCGCTGCTCTATATAGCAAAGGCCAGCGACAGGCTCGGCCGCGTGGGCGACGGCAACACCGTGATGGACTATGACGCGGAGGAGAAGAGGCGCCTGGCCTCGATCTCCCTTTCTGTGGCCGCGCTGGAGTGGGGCGGCAATAAGCTCAATCTGCTCGACAGCCCCGGGATGTTCGACTTTGCGGGCGAGGTGGCCCAGGCCATGCGCGCGTGCGAAACCGCGCTGATCGTGGAGGCCGCGGGGGACGACTACGGCGTCGGCACCGAGAAGGCCTTCAAGGCGGCATCGGCCAGGGATTGCGCCGTGTTCTTCGCCGTCACCAAGTGCGACATGGAGCACCACGACTTCTTCAAATCCTTTGCCGAGATCCGCGGGCGGCACGAGACCCAGGCCTGCCCCGTGGTGGTACCCGTGATGAACGGCGACATCGTGGCGGGATACGCAGACTTCCTCTCTGGCAAGGCGTATAAATACGAGAAGGGCAAGGCCGTGGAGATTCCCTTCCCGGAAAACGACCAGATCGAGGAACTGCGGGAGGTATTCAAAGAAACTGTCGCTTCGGCCGACGACGACCTGATGGAGAAATACTTCGAGGGCGAGGACTTCACCCCCGAGGAGCTGGCGGCGGGCCTGAAGGCCGGCGTCGCGGCCAGGACAATCTTCCCCGTTTACGCCTGCTCGGGCAATCTCACCGACGGCGCGGATTTGCTGCTGAACGGACTGAGCGCCCTGGCGCCCGCGCCCTCCAACGAGGGCATTGAAGACAGCGGCCTCAACGCGATTTGCTTCAAGACCATCGCCGACCCCTTTGTTGGCAAGATGAGCTTCTTCAAAGTGGTCAGCGGCAGCATCGCGGCCAGCGAACCGGCGTTCAACGCCCGCACGAAAGAGGCCGAGCGCATGGGCAAGGTCATCGCCGTAAAGGGCGGCAAACAGGAGGACGTGGCTTCCATAGGCGCCGGGGACATCGGCGTGGTGACCAAGCTGAGCTCCTTCAAAACCGGCGATACGCTGAGCAACGCGAAGAACCCGCAGACCCTGGCGGGCATAGCCTTCCCCTCGCCTTGCCTGAGCATGGCCGCGAAGGTGCGCAAGAAGGGTGAGGAGGAGAAGGTCTCCTCCGGCATGGCGCGCCTGATCGAGGAGGACCCGAGCCTCGGCTTCGAGAACAACAGGGAGACCCACGAGCAGGTCATCTCGGGCCTGGGCGACCAGCACCTGGACGTGGTGGCCTCCAAGCTCAAGAATAAATTCGGCGTGGAGATCGATCTGGCGGTTCCGCGCGTAGCCTACCGCGAGACTATCCGGAAAAAAGTGGAAAAACAGGGCAAGCACAAGAAGCAGTCCGGCGGCAGCGGCCAGTACGGCGACGTACACATACGCTTCGAGCCCTGCGATGAGGACTTCATCTTCGACGAGGAGGTCGTGGGAGGCACGGTGCCCAAGCAGTATTTCCCAGCTGTGGAAAAGGGACTGCGCGAGTGCATCGCCAAGGGCTTTTTGGCGGGCTACCCCATGGTGGGCCTGAAGGCCGTGCTCTATTTCGGCTCCTACCATTCGGTGGACAGCTCCGAAATCGCGTTCAAAACAGCGGCGCACGTGTGCTTCCGCAACGCCATGCCCGAGGCCGCCCCCACCATCCTCGAGCCCATCGGCACGCTGAAGGTCGT
>Ga0123353_10002088_pt1 | contig 24698 bp, 24 predicted proteins | sample TergutLab28metaG_3_FD_92763 | JGI IMG/M metagenome (GOLD analysis project Ga0123353, IMG submission 92763) | Labiotermes labralis P3 segment gut microbial communities from Petit-Saut dam, French Guiana - Lab288 P3 | ecosystem: Host-associated > Arthropoda: Insects > Digestive system > Gut ... | reverse complement strand
TTTTAAAGGTTCGGGAGACAAACCCTTCCGTCAGATTGGAAATGATTCTGCCGTACAAGAGACAAGCGGCACGATGGGATGAAGTATACAGAGGATTATACTACTACATATTAGCTAAAGCGGATAAAATAGTTTATGTATCTGATTATTACTACGATGGCTGTATGCGGAAAAGAAATCTCTGTTTGGTAGACGGCAGTGACTACTGCATAGCCTATTTTAAACACAAGCGAAGCGGCACGTCGCAAACAATACGGCTTGCTGAAGAGAGGGGATTGATAATATTCAACCTTGCGGATGAGTGACTGCTTGGACGCGCTGCATTTAATAACACCGTTGATAACAAATGGTTATCAACGGCACGATTAATACAATTAGTGTTAAAGGGTATTACACAAGCGCGGATAAAGTCAGTATCCCGATGTTGTCGCGGTATATCCTGCCAAATTGTGATATAGGGAGCGGGCTTACGCCCAAGCCGCACTCTATCGTATAGCCCGGGCGGTTGTAGGTTTGAATAAACCAGTCTTTGTACCCCGCGTGTCCTGAGGCGTAAGGAGTATCCTCATAGGCATAGCCGCTTACACGAGACAGGAGCTGGACGATCTCGTGCGACCTTGGGGGCATATAATCAGCATAACGCCAATAGATTACTTCGCCCTGAGTGTGGTATGACAGTGTTAAGCTGAAATTATGGCTAAGTGTAAAATTGTACAGCGCGATACTTTCCGGCTCGGACAAGTGTGAGGGGCCGACATAATCCCTCGGGCCGGGCGCGACAAAGCCTTGTGCGAATTTAATCTCTCTGGCAATATCCCATCCGGCGGGGTATTGGAGGTTGAGGTCGACGCCACGGATATTCGCTTTCCAGCCGCTTGGAAACGGTAAGTGCAAATAGTTCATCGCGTGGGCGGCTTCATAGACCTCGCTGCCCGGTGGTGTCGCGCCTGTTACTAAGTCAACTCCGTCAGGATTTACCATCGGTACGAAATATATCGTTGTCTTTTCGTATATCTCCTCCGCGACACAGTTAAAAAATCTGCCGATTCCTGAGTATGCCGAGGCATATTGTTCGGCGAAGTGCATGAGGACAGGCGTGGTTATCCACTCATTTGCGTGGTGCGACGCGTTGTACATGACCTTATTGCGCCCGTTGCCGATAGCGAGCGCGTAAAGGGCTTTGCCCTGAACGCTGTAGCCGATAATCTCCGTCCGTATAAACGGATATCTGGCCTGCAGACCGTCGACACAGAATGAGAGTAAATCATATGAATAAGAGATATTCGTCGGGACGACATCAAACCTAAGGGGAATAGTTATTGGCGTTCCTATGACAAGGTTTGCCGGCACTAAGCAGGGATTGGCGACCAGTATAGCGTCAATCGTAGCGCCGAATTGCTGGGAGAGCCTGAATAGTGAGTCGCCGGACTGTATTCGATGCGTGATATAACCGGTGAGGAAAGGCGTCAACACTCCCCATGTCGCGGGGCCGACAACACCGTCAGCGGCAAGCCCATACGCCGTTTGAAAATTTATGACCGCCTGCTGTGTTCGAACACCGAATATGCCGTCGATAACGCTGCCGAAATATCCGGCTCGCGTTAAAGCCAATTGCAAGAGTTCAACATTAGGGCCGCGCGAGCCAATCCTTAATATCTCCATAGATTATCCCCCTTTCCTTACGCCGCAGATATGTAATAGACGCGCATGTATAAAGCTGTAGGAACTCAGTGGGCGGTTATCCGAATCGTCGGTGTGCGTGGCGATAAGGATGCCGCCGTCTGTGTCTGAGCCGACAACAAACAGTGAGTGATTGTAAGTCTGTCCGTCAAAGGATAGCTGGATGATGTCGCCGTGCTGTGCCTGTGTCAGCGGCAATTCCTCGGCATAAGGTCCGGCTTGCCGGTTCTTGGTTAGAAATCTATATAGATACTCCACGCTCGTCCACGCAGCTGACCTGTCATTCAAAGAGGTATAATACCACCCGGTATCGCGCGTGTAATTCATAACGCTGCATCCGGCAAAAAGGCATTGGGATATGAAGTTGGTGCAGTCGCCGCCGATGCCGTCAAAGTTATAGTACGCGGGATTTCGGGCATACGCCCATTTATGAGCATACTCTATTGCTTTCGCGCAGTCATATTCTTCCATCTCCAATGCCCCGATTAATCCACCGGTTGGAGAAGCGGATTTTTTCCGATTGCGTCGTACATCAGCGTACTCCAAGTCATACATCCGACGATACCGTCAGGCATAAGTCCTTTTCTTCGCTGGTATGATACAACGGCGTTAGCTGTCATATTGCCGAATACACCGTCAAGTCCGCCGGTACTGTAACCCAGTGTATTCAACGCATCCTGCAATACTAAGACATAAGCTCCGAGGGTGCCGTGTCTGACGGTGGGGTATCCGCCCGAGGCACACGCGGGCGTGCCGCGCCGCCTGTCAAAATGCACCCATGTCGGGCTGATTGAAATCGGCTCGACATAACCCCACAACCCGGAGCTAATCGCTAGGTTCCTCATCTCAGCCCTCTGTGCATTATTTAGATTTTGGCCGACATCAAATGCAAGACCTGCGTAATGCTGAGATTGCTGACCGTGTCCGCCCTCGGAAGGACGCTTGAACGCGAAGCCTACAAAAATCGGCCTGCCGTAAAGAAAGCGGAAACTGTTCCACGACTGCATCGCGCGTTTTTCAGTCCACAGCAGATCACTCCTGCTCGAACCTCTAAACTCGGCGACCGTAAGTGTATTGCCGGTGTTGTACGGCATGGGTTCGTTCTCTCTTTTGAAATATGTCTCCATTCTATTTTCGTCATTATTAAAAACTTTGATAGTGGCCATGATTTTTCTCCCTGTTTTATTAGATATATTAGAATATGCCGTTGATTACAGAATGGTGTTATTGCAATCACGAACACAACAGGTTATAATCATAATTGAACCGGAGGTCATACATATGCTCGACAGATTAAAAAAAATGCGGCATCGTGCCGGTCGTCAAGCTAAACGACGCCACCAAAGCGCTTCCGCTCGCCAGGGCATTGCTGGAGGGCGGCATTGACGTTATGGAGATCACGTTCCGTACTGCGGCGGCTGTGGCTTCTCAAAGGTAATAGGCGATTATTCAGCCATACTGCGTTGAATTTATAACCTATCATTTGATAGGTTGCAGGTAAACCGAAACTAAAATTTGTTCCTGCAAACGCAAGCGATTGTGGCGCGGGCGTTGGCATAGAAAGCATCTTTGGGCTGATATTTCAGTAATACATCGCTGGAATACTCTTTATAAAATAACTCAAGCTGCTCTTCTTCTGGGATATCTTTCATAATGAGAATAAAGTCGCGGCAAGCAGCGTTAGATGCTATGGCTTTTTCAAAAAAACCATCCGTGTCCTCTTTAGACGCGATGCCGCGATGAGGCAAAGCCAGATTATTGCACCCGATTTTGCGGCATTTTTCGATAGAGTTTATTGTATCGCTGTAGCTTGTGAGAAAACAGGGATATATAGTGCCGTCCGGCATTAAAACACCCGGTGTTTCATTAAGTATTAGCAAATCCAGTTCAGGGATATGGTAGCAGAGCGAGTCCCGTGTATGCCCCGGCGTTTCCACAACCACGGCTGTCAGACCGCCGAGCGGTATTGAATCCCCGTCTTTGACGGTAATGTCCGCGTGGAACGCGTTGTCATCATACACCAGATCGGACGTGATATTCTGTTCTCTCATGGCGACAGCCGACAATTCACGGATGACTTTGCGCGGCGTATCCTTGAGAAGTACAGCGGCTCCCGTTTCCGACGTGACGGTGCGCAAGCGCGGCCACGTTTCCCGAAAAAATGGCAGCGCCCCGATGTGGTCGTAATGGGTGTGCGTCATGAGTATATAATCCAGCGCCCTATCACCAAGGGCGTTTTTGACATTTCTGATAGTCTCTCCCGAGCAGAACGCCATACCACAGTCAATCAGAGCGGTATAGTTTCCTCCAACCAAGAGTTGCCCTTCGCTGGAGTTGTGCGCGATGCAGTTGATGTATTTAAGCAAATTAGTACCCTGCCCTACAATTTTATTTTCGACCATTTTCCACTGCTGAAACGTCCGGAGACTAAAATCAGCCGCACTATCTGATCCAACAATATAGCACACCAGGCGCCCATCACACCCAAGTCTAATGCCACCGCGAACAGATAGCCGCACAGCGGACGCATTATTGTAATGGTGAACAGCATAGTAATCGCTACGAAACGTGTGTCGCCCGCACCGCGCAGAACGCCTGAAAAAACAATCTGTGAGGTTTGGATGGGCTGTATGACAGCCATGATTATCAGTAGCGTGGCGCATGTGGCTATCAGCGATGGGTCATCTGTAAACAGTCCGGCGAAAGCATAGCGCGATACGATTATCACCGCGAACATAACGGATGAGACGCAAAACGCCAGCCGCTGACCAATCTTGCCGTATATAATGCTCAGGTCAGGGCGTTTTCTACCCAAATTCTGCCCGACAAGCGAACTGCAAGCGACAGCCAGCCCGTCTCCGATCGTGAACGTAAACCCAAACATCTGCATACATATCTGGTGCGCAGCGAACGCGTCGGTTCCCAGGTCGGCTATGATACGGGCATAAAGAAAAAAACCAATTCGCAGAAAAATCTGCTCAATTACGGCGTTGCCGCCGATTCGGGATATGCTTTTGATCATAGGCAAGTCCGGTCTAAATCTGCTCCAATATTTGAAATTCAAATAACCGTTTTTGTGGACAAGGCTTAAAAGCGCAATGATAAGACCGGCGATATGACCGATAACCGTCGCAATCGCGGCCCCGCGCACCTCGAGACGCGGAAAGCCGAAACGCCCCTCGATGAGCAGGAAGTTTAAGATCAGACTGACTATATTTGCGGCAAGGCTTGACCGAAACGCGATGGCGGTGTTGCCAACGCCGCGCTGCGCGGCGTTTATAGCCATTGTCATAGCCGTGATGGGCATAAACGCGTTGGTAATTTGAAAATATTTCGTTGCGGGCAGTATGGTGTCCTCGTTGGCACCTGTTAGCCACATCATCGGCTCTGCCAGTACTACGGCGAGCACGCCGACCAAGACAGAGATAATGCTTGTCAGAAAAACCGCTTGTAACAGGCAGAGATTTGCGCTTTCGCGGTTGCCTTCGCCTTTGCGGCGCGATACTACCGCCGTGACGCCAATGTTCATGGCGAAAAACAGCGCCATAAACAGCCAGCGCGGCTGATTTGTCAAGCCGACGGCGGTTATGGCATATGAGCCCAGTGCGCCCACCATAATCATATCCACCGTACCGACAAGCGACATCAGTACCATCTCTGCAACGGCAGGGAGGGCTATTTTGAAAGCCGTAGAATAAGCCGAACGTGAATCGGGCAGTTCGCCCTTTATCAGCGACGGCTTGATAAGATTATGTACAGAGAAAAAACTCCTTATCAGATTAGACGTGGCTGATTACACCTCCTACCCCCTTTTGTAAAGGGGGTGCCGTCCGTGGAAAGCGGGGATTTTACAGGACGTTGAGGACGCGTCCCCTACGAATTATATTAAATTGCAAACATCGTTGGCGTATTCTGTTGCGTCTTCCAACGGCAGACCCTCTATCAGCAGGGCCTGACAGTATAGCACGCGCGCTAAGCGCGCGAACCGCTCGGCATCAGCCTTATGCGACGCTTGCAGAGCCGAGAACACGCTGTGATCCCGGTTAATCTCTAATATTTTCTCGGCTTTGGGAGCCTCTTGGCCGGGTATGAGGTTGAGTGTCTTCTCCATGCCTATTGACAAAGAGCCCTCGGACGCAAAGCACACTGGGTGTGTCTTTAGACGAGCAGAGGCGCGCGCCTCTTTTATCTTGCCGGCGAGTTCTTTGGCAACAGCCTCGAACAGCTCTTTATCAGCATCAGTCTCGTCTTTGGCGGCATCTATGCCAATATCCGCGTCCGCTACGGATTTGAACTCGAAATCCTTGTATTTCTGGAGTATGCGTATGGCAAACTCGTCAACATCGTCGGTGAAGTAGAGTATCTCTATGCCATCGTCCGCGACAGCCTCTGCCTGCGGTAGCTTTTCGAGCGCCTCGACGCTCTGACCCGCGGCATAGTAGATATACTTCTGATCCTCTTTCATGCGCGAGACATATTCGTCTAGAGTGACGAGCTTTTTCTCAGATGACGACTTAAACATCAACAGGTCTTGCAGCGCGTCTTTGTTAACGCCCCAGTCCGCGTATACGCCATATTTTAACTGTCTGCCGAAAATCTCGAAGAATTTTATATAGCTGTCGCGGTCGTTATTAAGCATGGACAATAGTTCAGACTTGATCTTTTCCGCTATGCGTTTCGCCATTATTTTAAGCTGACGGTCATGCTGCAATAGTTCGCGCGAGATGTTGAGTGATAGATCAGCCGAATCAACAAGTCCCTGAACGAAAGCGAAATGGTCTGGAAGCAGATCCGCGCATTTCTGCATGATAAGCACGCCGGAGGTGTATAGCTCCAACCCCTTCTCATATTCACGCGCGTAGAAATCGAATGGTTGGGCGGCAGGGATATACAGGAGAGCGGTATAGCTGACAGCTCCGTCAATGTTCATGTGGATGGTCTTTAAAGGCTTTTCATAGCCGTAACGCTTGTCCTGATAAAAACGGTCATAGTCCTCTTGCGACAACTCGCTTTTATTTTTACGCCATATGGGAACCATGCTGTTAAGGGTTTCAAGCGAGATATACTCTTCATGCTCATTATCGCTGCCCTCTTTGACACGATTTCTTTGAACGCACATCTTAATGGGGTATTTGATGAAGTCCGAATACTTTTTGATTATCCCGCGAATGCGGTATTCCTCTAAAAATTCTTCATATTTCTCATCGCCGTCATCAGGCTTTAGTTTCAGGATTATTTGCGTACCCGGATCGATATTATCGCACGGTTCCAGCGTATAGCCGTCCGGACCCGAACTCTGCCACTCAAAGCTGATTTCCGAGCCGAAAGCTCGGCTCTTTACGGTCACAGATTCGGCAACCATGAAAGCCGAGTAGAAGCCAACGCCAAACTGACCGATTATCTCGACGCCGTCCTTGGGCGCGTTCTCGCCTTTGAAGTTAAACGAGCCGCTGTGCGCGATGGTGCCGAGGTTCTGCTCTAATTCCTCCTTACTCATGCCTATGCCGGTGTCGGTAATAGTCAATGTGCGCGCGTCTTTATCGGCGTCAATACGGATAAAAAAGTCATCGCGGTCAAAACTGACGCTCTCGTCCGAGAGTGAGAGGTAATAGCGCCTGTCAAGCGCGTCAGAGGCGTTGGAGATTAGCTCGCGCAGGAAAATCTCCTTGTGCGTGTAGATCGAGTTTATCATCAGATCAAGAAGCCTTTTAGATTCCGCTTGGAACACTTTTTTTGTCATTTGTAAATACCCTTTCTTTAAAAAATATCTTTTGATGACTATTATACCATAGGCACAGTAAACCGGCAAATTAAACATGCATCAATCTGCGCTGTTCGCCGTTGACGGCGAATGGTATATATCTGTTAATAAAATAGCCGTCCTACGGATATTTTACCACTTTAACTAACACATGGCAAGACCATATAACTACTTAAACAATATGTGTGGAAACTAACACGAATTAGTGTTGCCAGCTTGATGGCTTTGTGCTATAATAAAAAATACAATACGCGTCTACACGAATGGTCGGAAGAGCCGGAAAGAGAGGGGGCTTTTAATGGGTAATACGACATTTGATCCTTTGAAGTTAATAGCGCTTGACGGGCTTGATAGAGACAGCGCATTAATGAAATTCGGCGGGCTTCAGTCATATTTTGACGGACTGAACCGCTTTGTCGAGGAATCGAGCCACTATCTGCAAAGCTATACCCCTACTGTAGTCATATTCGATGAGAAAACACGCAAGGATTTTTTATCTGATGTTAAAGAAATACGAAGCACACTGATTTCGCTGGGCATGATCCACTCGGCGGCATCCCTTAGTGATTTGGACGACGCGGTTAAACACAACAATGCAGATGAACTGTCGGACACGCTTCAAGTGTTCTTTTCTGAAATGGATATTATGGCGAGGCGAATTTCTTCAGCGCTTGCAGACGATGGGGATACACCTAAAAAAGACGGAAAGAAATAAATAAAGCAGGGGCGGGGATGGAACCCCGCCCCTACGATCTTTATGTGTGTTATTCCGCTGAGAATTCGCCTGAGAGGGAGGATATAGTCGCCTTGGCATCACCATAGATCATCAGGGTGTTCGGCATGGAGAACAGTTCGTTTTCGATGCCGGAGAATCCTCTGCCTTTTCCGCGCTTAAGGACGAAGACAGTTCTGCACTCGTGTGCCTTTATAATAGGCATACCGTATATGGGTGACGATGTGTCCGTTTCGGCCGCGGGGTTGACGACGTCGTTTGCGCCGATTACGATTGCCACGTCTGTGGCTGGCATCGCCGGGTTCATCTCATCCATGGTTTTTAATTGCTCATAGGGTATATCGGCCTCTGCGAGTAAGACGTTCATATGTCCGGGCATACGTCCGGCAACAGGGTGGATAGCAAAGTTAACATCGGTGCCGTTTGCTTCCAGTTTTTCCGCAAGCTCTTTAACAACGTGCTGTGCTTGTGCCACGGCCATGCCGTAACCGGGTATAAATACAACAGAACCGGCAGCTTCTAATACCATATAAGCGTCCTCGGTAGAGATTGCCTTAGGCTCGGCACCGGGACCTTTGCTTGAAACGGCATCGGTCGCGCCGAATCCGCTGAACAGCAAGTTGCCGATCGAGCGGTTCATGGCCTTGCACATTATCAGTGTGAGGATGATGCCCGATGCGCCTACTAGTGCGCCTGACACGATAAGAACGGTGTTGGAAAGCATAAAGCCGGCCATGGCAAGAGCTACGCCGGTAAGGCTGTTTAACAATGATATGACAACGGGCATATCGCCGCCGCCTATTGGCAGCACAAACGTGACGCCGAATATGAGGGCAATTCCTGATAGAATAAGAACTGAATTGAATTTAAGTGAAGAGTCAATGCCGGGCATTACGTAAATTACTATCGTCGCCATTGCTGCTAATAAGAAGAGTCCGTTAATAAAGTTCTGCCCTTTGAACACTATCGCACGCCCTGTGATTTTTTCTGAGAGCTTGCCCCACGCAAGCATAGAGCCGGTGAAGGTTATCGTACCGATAAAGATAGTCAGGGCTGTAGCTGTTGCAATGAATACATCTTCTCCGGCAGGGTTATTGAGGAATTCTGAAAACGCTACCATTGCGGACGCAAATCCGCCAAATCCATTATAAAGAGCTACCAACTCAGGCATACCGGTCATCTTGACCTTCTTTGACCATATAGCGCCGATAACAGAGCCAATCACTATAGCAATAAAACACCAGAAATATCCATTTTCCATTAAGTTAGCCGTATTCCAAGATTGGGTGAGGTCAGCGCTGAAAAACACGGCGATAACCGCTATAAGTGTACCTGCGGCGGCTATAATCATTCCTTGACGCGCTGATTGGGGTTTGTTAAGTTTTTTTATGCCCACTATAGAGCAAACGCACGCGACTATATATGCAAGATTTATAATCGTATCCATTACTTCTTATCCTCCTTCTTACGGAACATCCCTAACATCCGATCCGTTACCGCATATCCGCCAACGATGTTTATTGTTGCAAGTATGATAGCTATAAAGGAAAGAATCATGCCTAGCGATCCCACAGGATTTACCGCGCATCCAATCAGCGCGCCTAAGAGGGTTATACCTGATATGGCGTTTGTTGCCGACATCAGCGGTGTATGCAGCTGGGACGGGACTTTTGAAATAAGCTCTTTTCCCAGAAACGCCGCTATAATGAAAATAAATAAGAGATAAATAATATCCATTAAAACTCCCTCACAATCTTTTTGTCCGTGCTAATAAGGCAACCGGCTATGATCTCGTCGCTTGTGTCTATTTTAAGCGTCTTATTTTCACCGTCCCAGAAATGTTCGAGGAAAGCGAAGATATTGCCCGAGAACATGTTTGAAGCGTCTTTCGGGACAAAGCGTTCGAGGCTGTCGCCGCCAATAATTGTAACGCCATTATCCAGCAGCACATCTTTTTCGGGGTCAGAGCCTTCGACGTTGCCGCCGGTTCTGACCGCCATATCGATGATTATAGAGCCGGGTTTCATCTGTGAAATCATATCTTTTGTGAGCAGGACGGGGGCTCTGCGCCCGAACACCTTTGCGGTCGTAATGACGACGTCGGACTGCGCACAGACCTTTGCCTGTGCTTTTCTCTGGATATCTATCTGTTCGGGGGTCAGTTCCTTGGCATAGCCTTGTTCTGTCTGTCCCATTTCGCCCAAGTCGATCTTTACAAACTTAGCGCCCAAGGATTTTACTTGCTCTTCTACAACGGGTCTGGTATCAAACGCCTCTACTCTGGCGCCCAGCCTTTTTGCCGTAGCAATAATTTGCAGGCCGGCGACGCCGACGCCGATAACGAAAACTCTGGCGGGTGAGATGGTTCCCGATGGAGTCATCATCATCGGGAAAATCTTTGGCAGTCTTGCGGCGGCAAGTATAACGGCATAATAGCCCGCCAACGACGCCTGAGAACTTTGTATGTCCATTTTCTGCGCAAGGGTTGTGCGGGGCATCATTTCAAGGCTGATTAATTTTATGCCCGCTTCGGCGTATTCCTTTACCGCCGCTTTTTCGTTAAATACGTCAAACGAACTAATATGCAGCGTATTTTCGCGGATACCTTTTATATTATCGGGCTTGTTTATGCGAACTATTATATCGGAGAACTGATAGCCTTCGTCGGGCGCTTGCACGATTTTAGCGCCTGCGTCCGAATATTCGTTGTCGGCATAACCGGTCTTTAGTCCGGCACCGCTCTGGACGGTGAATTCATAGCCCAGCCCAATCAATTTTTTTATGTCGGAGGGAATGAGCGCTACGCGGGTTTCGTCTGTTAATGTTTCTTTGCATAAGAAAACTTTATTCAAAATACCATCTCCTCTCTACTATTGGAATAAATTATAGTATAAACAATAGGGCATGTCAAGTAGGGGTGACCCTGTATGGTCTCCCGCTACGCACGGGCAGCCGATTTGGGGTGGAGCCCCATTGCCCGGCAGGGCACCTGCCCCCCCTACTCGCTTATTATTTTTCATGGTATTTTTCTCCTTTGCTTTAGAGTTAACATTACGCTACGACATATACTACGAATGGTTTTTGTAAAACACTTAAATATAGTAAAGAAATAATTTTTTGTAAGAAGTTGAAATTCTGTCAAGTAGTTACGTTGAAAAAGTTTGCGACACCCGTTTCCCTCTGTAAGTCTTGGGGGTCGCGGTGTTTTGCCGCAACCCCTTTTTGCTCAGTTTACCCCTACCTTACCCCTACCCGAAAAAACTGCCTGTAAAACCGCTGTTTTCCTCATGTCACGCCGAAATGCGTTCAACGAGCGGGGAATTGCTTGACCGCCATGCACGCTCTCATCCAGTTAATGCCCTCGTGCTTGTCCTCTCTCCAAGTGACACCCTCATTCTTTAGATACTGAATGGCGGCGGCGCGTCCCTGCGCTTGTTTAACGCTCTCGAACGACTTGGACAGCAGAAAGGGCTTGTCGGCAGCGGTCACAGCAGCACACCCTATGTCTGCGGCGGGATTTTTTCTTCTTGCCATTGTCAAAACCTCCTTTCTTACAATGCGGCGGTAGCCGCTTCATTTGTTGCTTCATCATCAAAGTTTGCCGTGAACTTCATCTTTTCCATTTGTTGCCGAATGGTGTCAATGTCTACATGGGTATAGGTGTTTGCCGTTTCGTTGATGTTTGCGTGACCCAAAATCTCCTGCAACACTTTGATGTCAATGCCCTGCGCGTAGCCGAACGTGGCGAATGTGTGCCGCAGACTGTGCGGAGTGAAGCCCTGCAAATCAGCCTTTTCGCAAATGCCCTTGAACACGCGCTGAATGTTTCGCGGGTCAAGCGGTTTGCCTGTTCCTGTGCAGAAAACAAGGTCGTTGTCCTCATACCCCGCGCTCAACCTCAGCTTGCGTTCTGCCTGTTCTCGTTTCACCTTTTGGAGCAACCGCACAGGCGTTTCTTTCAGCGGGATAGTCCTGTTGCTTGACTTAGTTTTGGGTGTCCCAAACTCAATACTCCACTTGCTGTCGGGGTCGTCCACATCTTTTATCACGGTAATTGTGCGGTTGACGTGGAGGTAGCTTTTCTCAAAATTTATGTCCGACCACCGCTGTGCCAGTGTTTCGCCAATCCTCATGCCCGTAAACAGAGCAAGCATGAATACCGCGCCGTACTCGTCCTCTTTTGCGGCTTCAATAAATGCGTTCTGCTGTTCGGGCGTGAAGGCTTTCCTTGCCGTTGCTTCATTCTTTGGCATAATAACGCCAAAGGTTACATTTTTGGCTATCATGCCGTTGATATACGCTTGTTTAGTGGCACTTTTCAGCACTTTGACAATCCCGTGTATCGTTCCAGTGGCTAAGTCCAGCTTCATAAGGTCGTTGATGAACCTCTGGACGATGTCTGTGCGTAAATCCATCAATTTGTGCTTTCCCAACATCGGGTTTATATGCCTGTCGATGTACCCCGTGTAGTTGATATAGGTCGTTGGTTTCAGTTGCAGTTTTTTGTACTCCCGCATCCACTCGTCAAGCCACTGGGCAACGGTGATACTGGTCGGGTCGATGAGCGTTCCCTTGTGCAAATCATTCAAAAGGTCAGCCATCTTTATAGCCGCTTCCTGCCGTGTTTTGCCATACAAGGATTTGCGGCGTTGCTTGCCGTCTGGGTCAATGCCAACCGTGACCCGCGCTTCCCATTTGCCATCTTTGCGTTTGCGGATACTCCCCTCATTTTGTCCGCGCTTTGCCATATCAATTTCCCCCTATCTGTCTTATGGTAAAACTAATTTTTTCTAAAATTTTCGAGAAAGTAAAGTCCCTTTGGTAAAAAAAATTCGACTGAATGTAAAAATTTTTTCACCTCCCCATTGTCAGAATTGGAACGCGCTTGATTTTTCTGGTGCTGTCCGTGAGCCATTCGATGAACTCATCTTTGACAACAACCTTGCGTTTGCCCCCGATTGTTACCGTGGGGAAGCCGTCCGATTTCAGCAGGGCGTATGTCGCACCTGTAGACAAGCCAAGTATTTCCTTGACATGAGCCGCCTGTAAAACAGGCGGGTAATCATCAAAGTTGGATAGTTGCTTCATAAAAATACACTCTCCTTTTTTTGTGTTTTTTTGTGGCAATGTTGCCGAAAATTCGGGTAGTTCTGGTAGTTCGGTTGTCGCCTCAATCCTCGTCAAAGTCATCAAATGTGCCTATATCCTCGTCCGTGGACTCTTCGTTGCTGAACACGGCTTTAGGTATCACCAAAACCCGCCACGACTGTTTTTCTATGGTCTTTACCTTGCTGTATCTGCCTTTTTCGGTGTCGGTGATTATGCCTTCATCTACCAACCGCCGATACAGGTCTTTTGGCTGAATGTCAAAGTTTTGGTTATGTTGCCTAATGAACTGTACTACTGACACGTAAATCGCGCCCATGTTTTCACCTACAGGGAAATAGTAGTTCTTGTTGTCGTGCCAACCTACCCACGTCTTGCCGCTCGACAACATCAATGCGCCGCCGATTGCTTTAGTGTAAATAGTGCCAAGAGCGAACATATTTGTCACAGCGTCTATAAACTGCTTCGTGTGGGAAGCGGTCACGATTGCCGCCGACTGCTTCTCAATGAGCGTTTGCAAATCAGCGTCCAATCGGCTGAGGGCTTCATCTTTGTACTCATCATCTACCGCCCCCGCTTCGATGAAGCATTGCAACGCGCAATCCATCGCAATGTGCATAAACGCGCATACTTCTAACAGTTTTTTGTTCGTGTCCGCACCCGTGCCATCTAACAAGGCTGTCCGCAGTTCCTCGAATTGTCGTTGCAATTTCGTTGTGAGCGTTTCGGCATGAAAAATAAGCCATTCGATGTAGCATACCATAGTCTTGTTCAGGCTCGGCTCGTTGCTTTGGCATTCCGTCAATGCGTCCAGATTGACACTGCCTTTTTCAAGCTCCAAGCATAACAGCCGCGCCGTTGTGCTTTCACTTATGTTGTCGAACGGATATTCTGCTGTAAAAATAGGCATTCCCCGTGGCACGAATGTTTCCCTCATGCCACCATCGCCATTCATGCGCCCCCGCCCCGCCCTGTTGGCTACGCTGAAAATAGTGTCCTGAACGAATTGCTTCTGTCTTTTCATGTCAGCGACCATCGGGTGGAGTACATCATCTATAACGACTATGCAGTCCTTGCATAACGAGAGCTTTTTTTCACGGCTATTGTTGGTATCGTTGAATGAGAGCGGCAGGGTTTTGTTTGTGAACCCTTTCCCGAAAAAATTGTTGCACAGTGCCGCGATTGTAGATTTTCCAGTATCGCACTTCCCGTACAGCCATAAAGAGAATGCGGGGAGGTTGTTGTTTTGTGCGAACATATCACATAAAGGAGCTAAAAACGTGTACGCGAAAAGCACGTTGCCGTGACGGTGAACGTCAAACACTTTCAGGGATTGCTTCATACACGCCATTCTGTCCTCTGCTGACAGCCCTCTCACGTCCTCCAATTCGTAGCCGCTCAGATTGTTCAGCGCGAGGTCTACAGAAACATCTGGCAAGCCTACCGCGCCTTTTGCGTGGAGATAGCACAGCTTTCCGTCAATCCTGCGAAAACCTAAATGAGTGTACACTGTTGTTTGGGGGACTGTGGGCGAAAATAGCTGTATGACCTCCCGTAGCCTGTCGTGACCCCTGCGAACATCTGAATACAATATGGCTTTGAAGTTCAACTCTGTAACCCATTTGTTGTTGTACAGCTTATCCATGCTTACAGTGATAGGCTTCAACGCTGTATGCCCTTCAAGCCAACCGCCGACTTCTACTGTCGTTTTCTGTATGTCTTTTTCTATGCCGTCAATTTCGTGTCGGATTGCTATCGGAAACGGAACGAAGTTAGACAGCACCGACCATTGAGCACTATAGCCGCTTCCGTGAAAAGCATGGATATTGCCGCCGCTGTCGATGTACATATCTTCCTTTCCCGTTGCCAGTATCATGTCATTGTATGGTATCAGGTGTTCGGGGATTGCGGCTAACCCCATTTTTTCAGCATATTGGAGGTCATGTCTTGCTCTGAGTTTTTGCCAACTCTTGAACTCACAGGAAGCATGGTGACACCCTGCATTTATCGCGCCATTGTTAAATTGCTGAATAAATGCGTCTTTTTCACCGCAAAACGGACAAACTATGCGCCATAGCTTGTAATCCGCTTCATCTTTGACAGTCACCACTTCGATGTTGTTGTTGCTCATAAACATTTCAACGTCATATTTTTTGCCGCTTTTTTCTTTGCCCGCGCTTTTGGATTGTGCGGGGGCGGCGGCGGGTTGCGGTTGTGGCGGCGCAAGCAACGCTGTGACCCTCTCTATCAAATCTGCGCTAACCGCTTCGATGGTTTCAGGCACGTCGGCAATGTTGGACTGCCTGTGAGGACGCTCTGCGGTGTTTTTGCCCTTCACTGCCATCGTTCCGTACAGCTTGCAAATCCGAGCGGCATTGTAAACGCTCTTGTCAATATCAACATTCTCATTTGAAAACTCAGCGGCTAAAGCATTCAGAAATGCCTTTATCAGCGCGGTGCTTTCGCTGTCATTGCTCATGCTGATTTTATACAGCAAGTGCATACCGTTACCTGACATAGCGGTGACGGGAAACGGGAAGCCGTTTTCATCCAAAAAATCCTGTATCGAAGCCGCCGTGTCAAATGTAATCATAAGCTCATCATCGTTTGATGAAGTGTTGGACGGTCGTTTAGGGTCGATGTCAATGAGTAGCCAGTCACGTTTCACGATGTTGCTGTCTTTCGTGGTTGATTTAGAGTACGGATTGAGCTTGTTCATGCTTGCGGTTGAATCTGGCGGACAGGGGTTAAGGGTGAAAAAGATGTTATGCCGCCCATTGTAGGGCAAGACTGCCTCGCAGAGTGTTTCCATATCGGAAAAAAGACCGCTTACCACACCCTCTGATGTGTTGAGGATTCTGACCTCAATGACGTTGTTTTCGCTGTTCATTATGCGTAGATTGCTAAGGATTGTTGTGCGGGTTTCGTCAAATGCCTCCTGTGACGTAGGAATTGCTTGTTTTTTTGAATTTTTGCTCATGGTTTTTCTCCTCCTGAATATTGAATTTTTGTGAGAGTTTCATGTTTTACTCCCTATAGAGGAATATCAGGAGAAGCAACGAAAGGCTTGTATAAGCCTGAGAAAAGCCATCAATATATGTGTGCAAATATACATTTCTGCCAAAAATATATTTACACACATATATTTTTATGGTATAATGTAAGCAGAACAAAGGAGGGAGATTTCACAATGCCGAAAACAACTAAGGCGGCTCAAAAAGCTGTAAACAAATATACAAAGAAAAAATATGACCGAATAAACTTGACCGTGATGAAAGGGAAAAAAGCGGAAATAGAGGCACACGCAGGACAATGTGGGGAATCAGTCAACGAATTTATCAGGAGGGCAATATCAAGTCAAATGGAACGAGATACCGCAACTGATTTCTTTTGTATAAATCATACTGTAGATGAAGAATTGTACGATTTTTTGACCGCTTATGCTGACGAGAACGGAAAAACAGTAAATGATTTGATTATGGAAGCGGTTGGTAACGCATTCAATGATATTTTTTGAGTATGGAGAAGTGCAATAGTGTCGGGCAACCGCTCCCGCGCAAAATCTCGCCAACGAATTTTACACGCCGTTACCGCGAAAACGGGTCAGCCTGCATAAAACCCTTCTGCGCGGGGAAACACCCGTTTCGTGCATTTTCGCGCACGAAAAAAGAACAGCCACGCGGCGTTGTGCCGTTGGCTGTCGTGAGGAGCAATTTTTGTTCTGTTCGGGGTGGGGCTAACTATTCGTCACGTTTGAACACTGAAAAAATACTGCTGTAGGTGTCTGACATATTTTTGAGTATGAAGTCCGTCTTGTCTGTAGCATAAACATCATTGTAATAGCCCATTTCTGCCAAGAAATTTTTGCCGTCCATCGTCATTAGGTGTATGCCATTAGTGCCATAATCATAAACAACAATGAAGTCAATAGTTTCAGCGTTCTTTTCTATGGTTGATGTCGTGGGACTTTGCCCTGCTTCAACATTGCTTTCATATCTACTGGTGATATAACACAATAACGCCACATCATTGTTATTGCTTACACGTTGCCATGTACCAGTCATCACGTATATATACCCGTCATAATATTCGCTTCCTGGACGGGCTATCCGCCACTCAAAGCCATCATGGGGCGCGAGTGTGCCAAGAGCTATCTCTATTGTGCCTGTAGGTATCAAGGCTTCAATCAAAACAGGCGTGTCCGCATAATCATTTTCGGTTTCCAACGTGACCTCAATTCCCATATACCCATGCACATCTACAAGATATACATTGCCGCCCGTGTATTCCTCTCGCAGTCCCGCCGAATACGTTTCCGCAGTTGTCGGTGATATTCCCCCTGCTCTCATATCTGCCGCAATTTCCAACGCTCTTAGTCTTTGTTCACCCGTGAAGAACGGCGGCGGTTTCGGCTCTGTCTTTGAAGAACAGCCGAACAGCGGCAAAACTATTGTAGCGCATAACAGCACCGCCATGATTATTATACATTTTTTCACATTTTTTCCTCCTTGTGCAACGGGTCGGCGGCTATCAACCCTTTTTCAATCAATTTTGCAATCAACGCAAATTGAGCCGCTGGGTCTGGGACGGTCAACGCCATCACGCTGATGTCGTCCGTCACAAAATCGGAGTACATACATTCCACACCCGCGCCTTGCATAGAGCCATAGTATAGAGGGCAGTTCAGGCAGTCACCCGTCACGATTTCCGTTATTGCGTTTTTTGCGCGGCAATACACCCGCCCCCGCTTGTCTGGGTAGTTCAAGTGGTTTATTACAACAGATTTTGCCATGTTTTTTTCACTCCTTGCGTCCGCGCCCTTGTCAAGTAGCTGTTTACATATTTTGTCAAGCTGTTCGTCATCTTCTGCGTCTATGACTTCATCTATCGTTCTGCCAGTGACCTCACGGAATATAGCCGCTCCCAATGGGCTGTCCTCGTCATCGTCAATATCGGCGTAGTGTTCTACAGCCGCGCATTCTGCGCGTTCCCTTTCTTCTTTGCTCATCATACTCTGCTCTCCCTCGACACCGTTTTTTGCTCGTTTCCGCAATTTTCGGACTGCTGTTGACTCGAAGTGCAGGCACAGCCGCCCTCACTCAAAAAACAGCGTTTTCGGACACGAAAACGGTCAGCACCCCTCTACCAATGCTTTCGCCCACGCTTCCACGGCGGCGGTTTCCTCAATCACAAATTCCTGCCCGATGTCCATTGCTCTGTAAAACTCTCCATGTTTCGGGTCGTTGCGCCATGCGTTCTTTTGCTCACTGGAGATTTTCGGCTTGACACTACCGCTGAAAACTGGTAATTCTGGTAGTTTCCAGTTGCTTCTGCTCATTCCGTCTTTTGTCAGCACGAGCCGTTTGTCATAAGAAAACACACCGCTCCCACTCATGCCGCTGTTCCATGACAGGGTTTCCCGCGCCACGAACAGGCTGTTTTTGTCGGTAGTCATGCGGGAATGCGGGTGCCAGTGGAATTTTGCAATCTCGCCTTTGTCTTCAATGACATCGCCGACTTGCAAATATCCATAGATAATATGTAGGTCAGACGCATTCGGCGTATAGCGCAGTTTGCCGTCAATCTGCTCTGTCTGCTTGAAGAAGCCGAAGAACAGGAACAAATCACCTACTCCCACATTTTGGTTTTTCAAATGCGTCAGCGCGGCGTCACATTGCCCGAATGCGGGCTTCCATTCTGCGGGTGCGGCAAATGCCCTCGTGCGAATGTCGGGGTCAAGATGGCATTTCCCGCCATCAAATTTCGGTGAAAGCTGTCGGATTATATCATCATAGGTTTGTCCGTCATAATACAACTCGCAGTATGCCCTGCCGCCATCGGCAGGTATCGGCAACGACAACAACGTGCCGTTTGGCAATATGGGGCTTGCCGTGCCGCCATTTACAGAGTCAAACCCCTTGCGGCTCAGTATCACTTTCATTGGCTGTACCTCCTTTGGAAATACAACCATTATAGCACACAGTATACTAAAATACAACAAACAAAAAGTAAACAATCCATATAGCATATATCAACGCTATCAATCTGTCAATGTCATTCCGTGCGTTTCTTCAAAGTTTCTTATGCTCTGTGTATCATTTATATATACAAAATGATACAGGAGGGCATAATCATGCTTTACAAAGCTCTGGGCAGACGCATACGTGAGGAGCGTCTAAAACTGAACCTCACACAAGAAAAACTTGCGGAGGACATAGACATCAGCACCGCCTATCTGGGACAAATCGAAAGAGGAGAACGCAGTCTGACGTTAGACAATCTGGTGTTGCTTGTCAGCCGTTTGGGGATTACCATAGATTACCTGCTGTCCGACTCTGTTTTTCCAAGTAATGAGGCACTGGGAAACCTTTGGTTGCAACTCATGGACGGACGCACAGAAGCCGAAAAACTGTTGGCAATCAACATGATAAAGCTCATGTTCGGACATTTGGACGAAAACAAAACCCTCGTGGAGAGGGTACAGGAAAGTTATTACATTCTGAACACGAATGTCAGCAATAGCACGGACGACGACACGGATATGCTTCTGAACCACAAAGCCGCCGCCTATTTCGCCCCTGCGAAGTTCGCAATCAAGCGCATTCGCAAGGGCGACAGGGTATTCCTCTACCGTAGCGGTGTCGGAATTGTCGCGGTTGGCATAGGAAGCGGGGAAATGAAAATCAAGAACTATCACAATGACCCCACGCAAGAGGACGAAGAATATTACACGCCGCTAAACGACTTCCAAAAATTAGGCAAGCCGCTGTCAGCAAGCGACATCAAGGCAGTTGCAGGCACAAACTACACCTTTGTCGGCACTTTGTCCGAAATCAACGCACAAGAGGGCTTGCGTTTATGGGAGCATATTCACGGCAACTGCACCTGATTTTACCCGTCAGCGACATCACGACCGTGGCAAATCTCAGGTATAGCCACATAGTCACATTTTACGTTTTTTACTCGGCAGGACACACATTTTATGGAAGCATATACACCACGGCTGGGAATATTTTACCGCCTCCCGAAAACACGCAATAAAATTCTTACTTTTATTTTACCAGTTCATTTGTAGCGGTGACAGGGGGCAGACATAAAAACCATTGGCGGTAATGAATGGGGTTTTTATTTACCCGTCAGCGACATCAAGACCGTGGTAAACGCAAACCATAACATCATCGGAACACTTGCGGATTTTTTCTCATCAAAGGACACGCGATTGTTGGAACATATATACATGGCGTGTCCGATTTTATTTTATCACCTACCAAAAATGGTGAATAAAATTATCGTTTTACTGCTCCCGTTTTACCCTTTTACTCCCAGTCCATTTGTAGTGATAACAGGGGAGTAGTGGTAAAAGCTATCAAAGAAAACGAATGGGCGTTTTACTGCCGTACCTTAATACATTCATCTTAGTAAAATCCTCTTTGAATGACTGATGTAGAACGTATCACGAACGGCTATTTTATGCGGTGTCGAGCCGTTTTTATGGTGAGAGCGTCACTGCATTTTAACCCCTACCGTTACCCCTACCAGTACCCCTAAGCCAAAAGCAAGCTATGGAAGCAGAAACAAACAGTGACAAAAAGCGCGGGATAAGGCATGAAATAATGACATTCAGAAAACACAGTGATATACAGAAAAATTTTTACGAGTTTTGTCAAGAAGTATTACTTGTAAAACGATAGACAAAACCCAAATGATGTGATAGACTATAATTGGATTACTATGAGGAGATGGTTGCACAGTGAGAAAAATAACCGGCGTATCGGCGCCGCACCTCAAAAACACGGCCCTGTATGTGCCGGATATGATTCCGCCGCCCGCAGAGGTAAGGCTTTTGATGAAAATGCACAGCGGAGCGCCGGCAAAACCTATTGTAAACGTTGGCTTTCCGGTAAAAATCGGGCAGCTTATCGCCGAAGCGGATACCAGCGGGCGCGTCTCATCGCCGGTTCACGCAAGCGTCTCCGGCAAGATAAAGAGCATTGACGAATACGATTTAATAACGGGAGAAAAAGCCGTTTCGGTCACAATAGCCTCGGACGGCAAACAGGCAATCTATGGCTGGATCGCGCCGCCTGTAGTGACAAACACTGCTGAATTTCTTGATGCTGTTCAAAACAGCGGCGTGGTAGGGCTTGGGGGCGCGGGATACCCAACGGCGCCGAAACTTACTCTAAAAAAATCCGCAAAACTCGATTACATACTGATCAACGGAGCGGAGTGCGAGCCCTATATCACCTCGGACACGAGAACGATGGTGGACGAGCCCGAATATGTGTGGAAGGGCGCACAGTTTCTCAAAGAGTATCTAACCCCCAAAAACATTTTAATCTGCATTGAGGATAACAAGCCGGAAGCTATAAAAAAGCTGGAGAATCTATGCCGCGGCGTACCGGGTATAGGTGTGCGCGTGTTGCCGTCGAGGTATCCGCAGGGTGAGCGGAAAGTCCTTGTGTACAACGTTACAGGGCGCATCGTGCCGGAGGGCGCGCGATTGACAGACGTCGGGTGTATCGTTGTCAACTGTACTACTGTCGCGGTCTTCGCGAAATACATAGAGACGGGTATGCCGCTGGTATCAAGGTGTGTCACTGTGGACGGCTCGGCGGTAAAAACCCCTAAGAACGTGATTGCGCCAATCGGCACGCCGATACGTGAGCTGTTCGATTTTTGCGGCGGGCTGAGTGACGACGTAAAAAAGATAATCATGGGAGGCCCGATGATGGGCGCGGCTGTCCCGAGTTTGGACATGCCCACTGTAAAGGTGACAAGCGCATTGCTCGCGTTCTCGACAAAGGATGCCGAACTGCGCGAGCCGTCGGCATGTATCAAATGCGGGCGGTGTATTGAGAAATGCCCGATGAAACTGATGCCGTCGTTTATAGAAGACGCGTTTGAGCTTAAAAAGATAGAGCTGCTTAAAAGATATAAAGTAAATATGTGCGCTGAGTGCGCCTGTTGCGCTTATTTGTGTCCGTCCAAGAGACCGCTCTCTCAGGTAATGTCGCTGTCAAAAAATATGCTGTGGGAGGCAAGCAAAAAATGAGTATGACCGTGTCGTTTGCGCCCCACATAACCTCAAAGGCGACGGTAAATCGCATTATGCTTGATGTCATAATCGCGCTGATGCCGGCTTTTGGCATGTCGATATGGATATTTGGATGGCGCGCCGCGCTTGTAACGGGCGTGTGCGTGGCGTCATGCGTTTTTTTTGAGTGGGCATTTCAAAAAATAATGAAAAGACAGGTTACGGCCGGCGATTTCTCCGCCGTCATAACGGGAATGCTGCTCGCTTTCAACCTGCCTGTGGAGATACCTCTATGGCAGGCGGTATTCGGCAGCGCCGTTGCGATCATCTTTGTCAAACAGATTTTCGGAGGGCTCGGCAAAAACTTTGCTAATCCCGCCATAACAGCGCGTGTTGTAATGTTCCTCGCTTTTTCAACCACTATGACAACATGGGTGCAGCTGCCCGACGCGGTCTCGGCCGCAACGCCGCTCATGCTCATGTCAAGGGGTGAGCATGAAAGTCTGCCCGCTATATGGAACATGATTATCGGCACACGCGGCGGTTGTCTGGGCGAGACGAGCAATATTGCGCTCTTGGCGGGTGGGATTTACCTGCTTATCAGGCGCGTTATCAGATGGCATACGCCCGTCGCGTTTATTGGCACTGTGGTTGTGCTGACGGCGATATTCGGCGACTTGCCGCAGTATCACCTATTCGCGGGAGGTCTGTTCTTAGGCGCAATATTTATGGCCACGGACTATCCCACATCGCCGCAAACAAGCTTAGGACGTATTATATTCGGTATTGGCTGCGGGGTACTGACGGTGCTTATACGGCTTTATGGCAGTTATCCCGAGGGCGTATCTTTCGCTATACTCCTTATGAATATGGTCGTCCCGTATATCAATAAATTCACGCTTACAAAACCGCTTGGGGGTATGAAGGCTTGAAAAACATGAAAAAAGACTTTGTGATGCCTATGATCGTCCTGTCGCTTGTATGTTTGTTTATAACGGGCGCGCTCGCCATTGGTAACAATATAACTCAGCCTATTATCGAAGAGGCGGCCGCCGAGCGGGCAAGAGAGATAAAAAGAACGATCTTTCCGTACACCGACGATTTTGATCAAATAGAGAATGAAGATTTCCCCAAAACGATCACCGAGGTTTTTGCGGCCTCAGATGGCAGCGGATATATCTTTATGGTACAAACCCATGGATACGGCGGGTATATAGATATTATTTGCGGTATCGGCACGGACGGGATAATCATTAAGACAGTGACGCTTGCGGAAACTGAGACGCAGGGCATAGCAACGCCTGTCTTTGATATGCAGAGCGAGTATATCGGCAAGGATAAACACCTTGAGGGCATAGACGCTATCTCCGGTGCAACGATCACTTCCAACGCTTATATTAACGGCATACGAGATGCCTTTGCGGCTTTTGAGATTATAAGGGGGGCGGCGTAATGAACAGGCTTGGAACACTGACGAAAGGGCTTGTAAGAGAAAACCCCGTTTTGGTTTCGGTACTGGGCATATGTCCGGTGCTCGCCGTGTCTACACAGGCATCAAACGCCATTGGGATGGGGATTGCGACTACATTTGTGCTGCTTGGCGCAAACGTCGCCATCTCGCTTATGCGCAATATTATACCGGATAAGGTGCGTATACCGTGCTATATCGTGTTCATCGCCGGATTTGTGACCCTTGTGCAGATGATAGTCGAAGCGTATGCGTATCCGCTGTACCTGTCACTGGGGATATTCCTGCCGCTGATTACTGTAAACTGTATTATCTTTGCCCGCGCCGAGGTCTTTGCCCAAAAGAACACCGTACTCAACTCCGCGCTTGACGCGCTGGGCATGGGCGCGGGGTTTACGCTGGCGCTGGCTGCCATGAGCTCGGTACGTGAGATAATAGGCAGCGGGACATGGTTCGGGATCGAGCTGCCCGTGCTGGCAGAGAACAATATCCCGATACTCACGATGGCGCCCGGAGGGTTTGTCGTGTTCGGTATACTTATTGGGATAGTGAACAAAGTATCCAAGGGCAGAGCCATAAAGAAAAAAGAATTCGGGTGTACGGGCTGTCCGTCGGCGGCTGTCTGCGGGAAAGGGGGAGCTGAGTAATGGACTTTAGATTTTTGTTCGTAATTATGATGAGTGCGGTACTCGTAAACAATTTTGTTTTAAGTCAATTTCTCGGTATATGCCCGTTTTTAGGGGTTTCAAAAAATCTAAAAAACGCAATCGGCATGGGCGCGGCGATCATATTCGTAATGGTTATTGCGACAGCCGTCACTTGGCCGATACAGGTGTATCTCCTTGAGAGCAACGGATTAGGTTATTTGCAGACAGTCGTATTTATATTGATTATCGCGGCCCTTGTACAGCTT